>Ga0214473_10000590_pt1 | contig 50621 bp, 47 predicted proteins | sample RVTome_7_FD_203509 | JGI IMG/M metagenome (GOLD analysis project Ga0214473, IMG submission 203509) | Soil microbial communities from uranium-contaminated site in the Upper Colorado River Basin, Wyoming, United States - RVT98D197 | ecosystem: Environmental > Terrestrial > Soil > Contaminated >...
ACCATATCGCTTGCCAGGCGAATTCCATGTTTCCACGAACGGGTTTTTAGATTTTGAAAAGCCTCTTCGCCGCCGAGGTCGCCAGCGATCTCATAATCGAAAAGGGAGTAGGCGGATGCCACTGCGTCAGGACTACCTAAAAGCTCCTTAATTCTTTTTGATGCTAAACTCCGCTCCCATAGGCCAATGAGCCAGAGTCCGGTGAAGCCCCAATGGGCTAATCGATCCAACTCTTCATCAGGAATCTGGTCGAGCCGGTAGATGGAGCGCTGATACTTTCTTGAGAGTTGATGAAGCCACACATAGATGTTTTTTGCCAGCAACACCAATCTGGGCATCCACTCCAGGTCCGGGCTGAATCCCTCCGGCTCTCCCTCCATTCCGGTGAATTCATACACAGGAGCAGGGGCGCGGCTCCAGAATGTCATCCTTCGCATCTCCGCAATCTCTTCCTCCTTGATGAGATCCAGGCTGCTGAGGAGGAGGGAAAAGTACCTGCCCAATAAAAATCCCCATCTTTCCCGTATGTATTCGAGTTGTCCTGACAGAGAATGTGGAACAGCAACGGCAGGACTCCGAAGCATATCGATCAGGTTTTGTTGGTCAGGGCCAAAAGGAGGCTGTGAATTGAAGAAGACGGAAAGTTGCTCCATGATCCGGAGGTAAAGGGTCTCTTTTTCCAGAGTGGAGTCGTCAAAAAGTTCGATGAAAGGAGAAAAAGCGGGGTTCCTGTTGGCCATCCAGAGCATGAGCATCTCTTCTAAGACGATCTGGCGGTTGGGCACCCCCTCTGTTTCACCCTCCAAATAAATTTCAGGCGATATCTCTCCCCGATAGACAGTGACCGCGGGAAATTCTGCTAAAAATTTCTGTAATGTCTCGTCCACTCTAAATCTGCCGAATTTTAGATAGAGCCAGTCAAGCGCCTGTTTCATCACCTGAGGATTTTTCTCATCTCCGTATAGACCGATGATGTAGTGGAGAATCTCATCAATCACCCCCATCGCATTCATCTGGCCGGGTTTAATGGCCTGCTCCGGAAAGCTGACGAGGTCCCTTTTCTCATTCATCCTCTGGACGAATAGTCTTACAGCGCGGAAATTTGGGAAGATGACATTTCCACTCACAGTAAATAAGGACTCGTCGAACCCGTAGAAGTCCCGTGCCTTGCGAGAGATGTGAAATTCCATCACCGTAGCCTTCTTCTCTTTAATCATACTGCCCAATATAGGCCATATTCCTGATAGACTCAAGAAAAATTATGGCCTCTCTGTAATCCCTCGGAAGCTGTAAAAAAAATGACCGCCTGTGCCTCGGCCCATGGGGATGGACATCTTGTCCAAGCCTTAGAATACGGTCTTTTAAATTTGTCACATAGTCTTATAGTCATTTGACTAGTCGACTATCTGACTAACGACTATACGACTTGCTCAAGAGGTTCCGCCCTAAAGCTTCTCGAATCCCCCCAACCATGCAGGCCGGAACGATGCCGATCAGGGAAATGTGATTTTTTCACACCTCCTCGGTTATGGGGGGTATCTGACCCGATAGGGTCGGATAATCTGGAAAACAACAACAGCAGAGGAGATCATAGGGAGAGGGCGGAGGCGAGAGATAAGCATCGTGTATTCGGTTTTCCATTACGTACTCAATTTCTCCTCACCTCTCAAACACCCTACCTCCCCATCACCTTGTATAATTGAGTGGATTAGTGCGGGTGTGCGAATGTGCGGGGACGTTGGGTTGCTCCCGCTTGAACTTCGGGTTTAATGTCTCCCCGGATACCAATTTTAACTTTTTTTAGGGGAATATCCTTCCCCGAGGCTTCAATCGCATCCTCGGTTGCCTTGACCAGGCCGAAACAACAGGGAACTTCCATAAAGGGAACAGTCACGCTCTTAATCGAATTTGCCTTAAAGATAGCGGTCAATTTCTCTTTATAGAGGTGGATGTCATCCAATTTTGGGCAACCCACGACCAATGCCTTTCCTCTGAGAAAATCCTGATGGAAATTAGCATAAGCAAACGGGACGCAATCGGCCGCAATCAGTAAATCCGCATCCTCGAAATAAGGGGCATTGACAGGCGCTAACTTTAACTGGATAGGCCATTGAGAGAGCTGGGAAACCGTTGATTCCTCCGGACCGGATTCAGCCTTGGGTTTGGGAACTTCAAATTGCATTGCCCTCGAAGAGGGACACCCTCCAAAATGAGGTTCAGGTTGAGGCTTAGGTTGAAGACGAGGGGGAGTCTCGTGTTTCTTGTGAAGATGAACTTCGACTGCCTTTTCATCGAATTCTTCAGCCTCTCTTCCAATGATGGTGATGGCATCCTCAGGACAATGTCCGAGACAGGCGCCGAGACCGTCGCAGAACTTATCGCTGACCAACTTTGCCTTGCCATCAACGATCTGAATCGCTCCCTCAGCGCAGTTGGGAATACAAAGCCCGCAACCATTACACTTCTCCTCATCAATCCTAACAATCTTTCTTGTAGCCATCTTTTATTCCTCCCTTGGGTTATTTTTAATTTAAAGATAGCCTGCTTCAAAATCTTTTTCCTTGATCTAAGTCAAAATGAAGGAAAATTTATAACTCTTTGATTTTTAAATTATTTTCCAGATAAACGCTCCTTCTCCTTAAAGGTAATAAAATTACAAAAATATTCCTTATGCCTTGATGGGAGAGAGGGTGTGTAGGGATTTATTTCAAAGAGATTGATTGATGGCTCAAGGGGTGCTCCAAGAGGAAGTCCCACGGGGTTTCGGTTTGATGACCTGTGCAAAGGTAAACTGAGGAACCAACAGGAAGAAAATGGCAAGAAAGGTCGCAAAATTAGTTAACTTTTCCATGCGCTTCCCCCTTTTTTGCCACGCAAACAGAAAGTTAATAATTCATTAGCCGGAGGCTGAATAGAAATATTTATCCTCCAAGAAAATTGTAAATTTTACCCCGTTAGAAAGTCCCAGCATAAATACTGGGGATGGTTGGAATAGATAGCATCAGCTCCTTATTCAGGGCGGGGTCAAAACCCTGCCCATTCTAACGGGGTTTGGCCCCATCTCCTGCTGGATTAAATACCGCTCTGCTTTTCGGCGAAATCGCCCGCGATGGGCAGCTTGTATTTCTCCCCTTTAAAGGCTTTAAACATCAGGAAGAGCCAGAGGAGCAGAGTCAGGATTGAAAGGATGAGGGATAGAAACCACCCGACGAATGGAATTACTCCAAGAATGATCACAGCCACGAAGAGTGGCAGAAAGGCGGCCAGGGATTGGGCGGCATGGAACCGGACGAATTTATTCTCCCGCTCAAGAGCCAGAAAAACGATCCCCGTCACCCATCCCAGAACGTAGCAGAGCAAAGCCTCTATGTTCTCATCGATACCCAGTGTCGTCTTGGTTTTCGGAGCTTCCATTTAGTTTCCTCCTTTCGTTATTTCCATCCTTACCTTATAAGGGCAGGGTGGGGTCATGTGGCTGATGATGCCCCATAGCTTAAAGGGCTTATAGAATATGGACAACATTTAATTAAATTTTTAGGAAAATGTAAAGGCCTTTTTTAAGGGCATAAAATATTAGGTAATATCAAAGTGAAAATTCTGGACATTTATGGTAAGGATAGAAGTATCAAAAAAGAAGGGAGAAAAGCTTGTCCTGGCAGGCGCTGGCCGCAGTCATCTTTTGGGGGTTTTCATTTATTGCCACCAAGGTGGCGTTGAGAGAAGTCCATCCCTTCACACTGCTGACGCTCCGCTATGCGATCGGCGCACTTCTGCTTCTTCTTGTCCAACTGGGTCGGGATAGAACTTTTTTTAAAATATTTTCTCCCCGGGACTGGATTTACATTTTCATCCTTGCTGCGGTAGGGGTTTCTGGTCTCGGCCTTCTCCAGGCCTATGGACTCCTCTACACGACTGCCATCAATACAGGATGGATCATTGCGATCAATCCCATCCTGATCACTCTCTCCGCCCGCCTCTTTCTCGGTGAGACAATTACCATCAGGAAAATGCTGGGGATTGTGTCAGGTTTCTGCGGAGTCTTTCTCATCATCTCCAAAGGGATATTTTCTCTTTCCCTGTTTGGTTTTGCCTCGACCTTCGGGGATCTTCTCGTGCTTGCAAGCGCACTGGCCTGGACCGGTTTTACCATCGGAGGGAAAGGTTTCATCTCACGGTTTCCTTCTTTAGCCACGGTCACGACCATCATGCTTTCGGGATGTCTGATCGTCCTTCCCCTGAGCCTTTTAAAGGGAGAGTGGAATAACCTCATCCATTTATCTCTCACCGCCTGGATCGGCATCCTCTTTTTAGGAGTCTTCTGTTCAGGCCTGGGTTACCTTTTCTGGTATTCGGCTCTTAAAAAAAGAGATTCCGGAGTCGTCGGAATGTATCTTTACCTGGAGCCTTTTGCCACATTAATCGGGGCTTGCCTCTTGCTTCATGAAGAAATCCGCTGGATCACTCTGGTGGGCGGAGGGTTGATTTTGTGTGGGGTCTTTCTGGCAACGCATAAAGCATCAAGAAGGTCTTCGGGGAAGGGTTAGGAAGTTAGGTTTTGTGTAACACTTTAGCTCTTTGAAATGGAGTTGGACACCGGTCAGGAATGCTTCCCAAGCCTTAGAATGCGGTCTTTATAGGTAATACCGTTGGTACCAAAGAAATTCTTGAAAGGCTGAATCACCTGTGGACCGCCCGTATTATTTGACAAAAGGTATCCGCTCTAAGGCTTCTCCAGCATTCCTGACCGGTGTCCTATCAGCATCGTTTCAAAGAGCTAAAATAATACGGTTTTGTGCAGATTTGTGATTTGGCGCTTATTTTTTGATACGATCTTCAATCTTTTTTATCGCCTCTCTAATTTTTGGAACCAATGATCCTTTTTGAGATTTTTCCAATCGAGTTAACGCTTTGACCGATTCCCCGGTCCCGATCTTTCCTAGGGTATCACAGATCGCGGCAAGGGAGGCATCGGTGAGGGGATTCTTCTGAAGAAAGCCCAGTAATCCCTTGATCCCTCTTTTTTCCAAGACCTCAATCAGAATCTGCTCCGAAGTCCTCCCCTCTATGGCAATATTTCCGGAAAGGCCAAGGGCAAGGTAGATATGGGTTTCGAGTTTATCGGATTGCGGGGATGGCGTTGCGGATAGCTCTTTAAGCATCTCCACCATCTTTCCGAGACCCTGGGTGCTTTTGACCATGCCCAGACACCAGACCGCTCTCTTTCGCACCTCCATGTCCGAATCATTTAAAGACGAAAGATAGATCTGCTCTCCCTCAGGGCCTCCGACCTGGCACAGGGTGTGAATGGCCTGTTCCCTCAATCTGGAATGTTCATGGGCGGCAAAGCTCTTTGCGACCTTCGTCAAAGGAGCCTGCCACTCGCGAGATTTAATCTGTCCGAGAACCCTGAGAATATCGCAAGTCGTATCGACAGAGGTCTGCTGTCGCTCCAGTTCCTTGAGAAGATGGACGGCGGCGACCGGTCCGATTTGAATCAGAGCTTCGCAGGCATTCTTCCTCACCCACTGATCCTCACTCGATTTCAAAATATCGATGAGGACAGGAATGGCCCCGATCTCAAGGGCGGCCAAAATAGGAATGACTGCTACCCGGACCTCTTTTTTCCCTTTGAGAAATTTCTCTTTGAGGAGTTGAGGGATCGTTCCCTTTCCGATCTCCTCCAGGATCTGGCCTGCGAGAAGCGCCCACATCCTCTTCTGGTGAAAATGACCCTTGAGGGTTTCAAATATCCGGAGAATCTCCGGATAACGATCCCTCCGGATCAGTTCCGGAATCATCCTGACAAAGGAGATGGCCACGTTGAGAAAGGCTTCCTTATCTCTGGCCTGGTCGAGTTGCTTGAAGAACTGATCCGTATAGTTGAGAAACTTGTCGGTCAACCTCTCCAGAAGGATCTTATCTTTCAGGGCCGGGGGCAGGTCTTCGAGGCCGATGAGCTGATGCCTGAAAAATTCCTCGAGAAGATTTTGCGTCTCCCCGGTGGCAGCCTCTTTCAGGCGGCTGGAGAGCTTCTTCACGAGACGGTCCGATTTTTTCTCAAAACCATCCTGCTTCTGAAGTTTCTTGAGGTCAAGATGTTCGCGCAAGAAGATCTTAGAGGTATTGAGGAGGTACTGTTTCTTCAAGGAAGAAACGATTTCGTCCTCAATCGTCTCCTCAAGACCTTCGGAGGTGGTGGCAAGATCGCTATTTCGCAGAATGGCGCAGAGCAGGTCGGATTGGCGAATCGGCCGGAGGGCATCCCGGAGGAGGCTTATCCGGATCTGCTGGATGTCCTGTCCCATCATCTTCTGGAAGAAGGGAATCATCTTGAGGTCCTTCCTCATCCGGGAGAGGGTGAGCCGGGCCCTCCAGGGCATCTCCCGTTCCAGGTCGAGGAATTCTTCATTGAAGACATAGGAGATGCTAAAGATTCCACGACTGTAAAGGGCCTGCGCAAATCGATCCTGATCCTGTTTGCGGCGTGTGTCCACCAGGGTGGGTTCACTCATGATATCTACGAATGAGCTGAATTCGCCATGTTTCATCCGGCTTTTGAGGGTCAAACTGATCAGGTCTTTGCGCTCCATATATTTAGCAAATTTCGGGACATAAATCTCTCCCATTCCCTTCATCATCATCCTGCTCAATTTCTGCGCTTCGGGCAGAACGCCTTCGACAAAAATCTCCTGTCCCGCCTGTTCCTCCCGCACGAGAAAGGCCAGTTCATCCTCCTCCTCAAAAAGTTCTCTGAACTTCTGGTAGAGGCCCTCCTTTGCCTTTTTCGATTCGGGATGATCAGATGTATAATATCCTGTCCTCAGGAAGGCCTGGATGAGATGAAGGACAAAGTCGGTGAGCTTGATCTGAAGTTTCTGTAGACGCTCAACCTCTTCCGGAGGAAGGACCTCCGGAATTCCCGGGGACTTTTTTTCAAGAATGGGATTTGGCTTAAGGGTCACACTCTCTTCCTTTGAGCTTTAATTTCACAAAAACTGAAGAGGTTGTCAAGTTAGAAAAAAGAGATTTCTGAAAAAGTCCAGAAATCTCCGATCAGAGAGCGAAAAGTAGTTTTTCGGAGTTCTCAAAAAGAGACCTGAATGAAAGTTCGTAGTTGGGAGTTCGCCTGCCCGCCGTACAGGTGGTAATCTGGCAGGCGGGGAGTTCGGAGCGAAAAATCAAAACAAACCCATTTCAGCCAGTCGGCTGATTTTCTAAAACCTTTCTGAAACTTTTTCAACCCGTCTGCACTTGACCAATGGTATGGGTCTGTTGACTTTTCCGAAAGGGGTCGATTAAATTTAAAGACCGGGGAAGCGGATAGGATGAAGTCTTTCAAAACCCTCAAAGAAGACCTTATCAAGAACCGATGGCGAATCCTGACAGGACTTGCGGCGCTACTCGTCGTCGATGTCCTCCAGCTTCTCATCCCGAGGGTGGTGAAGCATGCCATCGATGATCTCACTTCAGGCGATATCGCCTCCCGCAGTCTTCTCCTTTACGCAACCCAGATCCTTATCCTGGCCCTTGGCATCGGCGGATTCCGTTATGTCTGGAGATACCTCTTGTTAGGGGCCTCACGGCGGATGGAGAAGGCCCTCAGAGAACGCCTCTTTCTCCACCTTCAGGCACTCTCCCCTTCCTACTTCTCGCGGACCAAAATAGGAGACCTGATGGCCCATGCGATCAATGATGTTGAGGCGGTCCGGATGGCGATGGCCCTCGGGCTGGTCTTTATCGTCGATACGATCATACTGGGTGTCCTGACGATCTTTTTCATGGTCTACATCGACCCGGTCTTAACCCTCTATGCCGTTCTCCCCATGCCGTTGATCACCCTCATCACCCTTCTCTTCAGCCGGAGAATTCACGACCGTTACGAGGTTCTCCAGAAAGCCTTCGCTCATCTCACCGAACGGGTGAGGGAGTCTATTGCGGGCATCCGTGTCGTCAAAGCCTATGTTCAGGAGGAGATGGAAAAAGAGAAACTCTCCTGCCTGAGCCGGGACTATATCGAGAAAAATGTGAGCGTGACCAGGCTATGGGGAATGTTTTTCCCCCTGCTACTCTTTCTTTCAAACCTTTCTCTGGCCATTGTCCTCTTCCTGGGCGGAAAGCTGACCATTCTCCAATCGATCTCCACAGGAGATTTTGTGGCTTTCATGAGCTATCTTGGGATGCTTGCCTGGCCGATGATGGCCCTGGGATGGGCGATCAATATGATCCAGCGCGGAAGCGCTTCCATGGACCGTTTGAACCGGATATTCGGGGAGGATCCGGAGATTTCCGACCATCCGGAGATCATCTCTTCCGTCTTGCCAAAAGGGAGGATTGAGATCAGGAATCTAACCGTTTCATCCGGCAACGGCGGGACCCCGCTTCTTGAGGATATCAATCTCGACATCCATGAGGGCGAGAGAATAATCATCGTGGGAAGAACCGGAGCCGGTAAGACCGTCTTATGTCATCTGCTGGCTCGAATGATAGAATCTCCAGAAGGCTCTATCTTTTTTGACGGAATTGAAATCCATCGTATTCCTCTTAAGGTATTGAGAGGAGCCATTGGCTATGTCCCTCAGGACACCTTTCTCTTTTCCGATACGATTAAGGAAAATATTGCCTTCGGAAGGCCCGATGCCTCTCTTGAGGAGATTGAAGAGGCGGCCCGAGTTGCACAGATTTATGATGAGATGACTGAATTTCCAGCAGGCATGGATACCGTGATCGGCGAGAAGGGAATCACCCTCTCTGGCGGACAGAGGCAACGGGTTACCATCGCCAGAGCGATCTTGATGAATGCACCGATCTTCGTTCTCGATGACGGGCTTTCCTCTGTAGACATCCAGACGGAAGAGAGGATCCTTGACGGATTGGAGAAGTTCCTCAGGGGAAAGACGAACATCCTGATCACCCATCGAATTGCTCCGCTCAAAAGAGCGGATCGGATCATTGTCCTCGAGAAGGGTAGGGTGGCGGAGATGGGAGATCATGAAGCCCTTCTCTCACGAGGCGGGATCTATTCGAAGCTTTACCGGGAAAGAGAGTTGGAAGAGGAGCTGGAAAGGGAGAGATGAATCAATAGTTCGGAGTAATGAGTTCGGAGTTCGGAGTATTTGTTTTTTCGTCTCCGAACTGTGAACTCCGAACTCAAAACTTTGGGGTATTATGTACGCTGATTTCGGATATATGGAAGAGGGAAAATTAGGGAAACCCTACGACCTGAAACTGATGGTTCGGCTGGGGGCCTATCTCAGACGTTACTGGTTTCTGATGAGCATCTCCCTCTTCTTCGTCCTGGTCATGGCTGTGCTTGACCTGGTGATTCCCTACCTGACCAAAGAGGCGATTGACCGTTACATCGTCACCTCTGCGAGGGAGGTGGTTCTCCGCAGGGACGGGTCGCCGGAAGAGAAGCGACTCCTCCAGCGATTTGAAAACGATCTCATCCCCATCAAAAAGGAAGGAAGATTTCTCCTTCCACCGGAAGCCTTAAGTTCCATGGACCGCAGAGAGACGGCCCTCTTTCAGAAGGCCGGCCTGCTCTCAGAAAATCGATACTACCTCTTTATACCCCGGAGGCTTGAAGAAGAGACCCTGCTCATAAAATATCCTACCTCTTTCGAAAGGAGCGGCCCTTACTGTTTCATCTCTTTGGACCGGATGAAAGGTTTAGAAAGAGAGGATCGCCTCAGGCTAAGAGGAAGGGATATAGAGGGGATTCTTTACCTTGCCCTCATCATCGTCTTCATCCTGGCCATCCATTTCGGTTTGAATTTTGTTCAGGTCTATGCCATGGAGGTGGCGGGCCAAAAGATGATGCACGACCTCCGGATGAAGGCGTTTTCCCATCTCCAGAATCTTCCGGTCTCATTCTTCGATAGGAATCCTGTGGGAAGACTCGTCACACGCCTCACCAATGATATTCAGAATGTCCATGAAATGTTCACCTCCGTTCTCATCAACCTTTTCAGGGATGTCGTCCTCTTGATCGGAATCGTCATCATCCTTCTCCACCTCCATCGGGAGATGGCCCTGATCTCCTTTGCGGTCATTCCCCTGATCTTTGTCACCACTCTCTTCTTTAGCCGCCGGGCCAGGGATGCATTTCGCGAGATCCGATTCAAGATCGCCCAGATGAACAGTTTTCTCCAGGAGAATTTCGCAGGGATTCAGGTGGTTCAACTCTTCAGGAGGGAAGAAGAGAATAGGAAGCGATTCCAGAAGATCAATGAGGCTCATTATTTAGCCAATATGAGACAGATCTCCATCTATGCCTTTTTTGTTCCATTTGTCGAAATTCTAAGCTCCGGAGCCATAGGGCTCCTCATCTGGTACGGAGGGGGCAGAGTGATCCAGGAGGCCATCAGTCTCGGTGTTCTCGTTGCCTTTCTCTCCTATATCCGGATGTTCTTTCAGCCCATCCGGGACCTCTCCGAAAAGTATAATATCCTCCAGTCGGCAATGGCCTCCCTGGAGAGAATTTTCGGGTTACTCGACCAGGAGAAAAAGATTCATCCATCCCTTTCACCGATCAGAGGGACGATCAAGGGGAATATCGAATTTCAACAGGTCTCCTTCTCATATAATGGAAAGGACCGGGTCCTCAACGAAGTTTCCTTTTCCGTGCGCGAGGGAGAGACAATCGCTATTGTGGGAGCCACCGGTGCTGGAAAGACATCGCTCCTCTCTCTTTTTGAACGGTTTTACGAACTGGAAGAAGGGAAGATTCTGCTCGACGGGATCGATATTCGAGAGAGAGATATCTCCGATCTCCGGTCACAGATCGGTCTGGTGATGCAGGACACGTTTCTCTTTGCAGGGGATATTGAGGAGAATATCAGGCTGGGAGATCAGGAGTCGGACGGAGCAAGGGTGAGGGAGGTGGCCCGGGTGGTGAATGCGGATAAGTTTATTGAGCGATTGGCCAATCAATATCAAACCAGAGTAGGAGAGGGAGGAGAAGTTTTATCCGCCGGGCAGAGGCAACTCCTCGCTTTTGCAAGAGCCCTCTATGCCAATCCTAAGGTCCTCATCCTCGACGAGGCAACCTCCCATGTCGATCCGGAAACAGATCGATTCATTCAGGAAGGCCTAACACGGTTACTCAAAGGGAGAACGGCCATTGTCATTGCTCACCGCCTCTCAACCATCCAGCATGCCGATCGGATTGTGGTTCTTCATAAAGGAAGGGTTCGGGAGATCGGCACCCATTCTGAGTTAATGGCAAAGAAGAGGCTCTACTGCCGGCTTTATCAACTCCAACATGGAAAATCCTAACATAGTTCGGAGTATGGAGTTCGTAGTTCGGAGTTTTCAGACCGGAAAACCCCCTACTCAGGGACAATGTCTGGATTCCAGCCTGCATGAGGTAGGCAGATTTTCGCTGGAATGACATTCATTTTCGGCGCGGCGAAGGCCCGTTGGAATTTCCAACGGGGTTTACTCTTGTCAATTAAATTTTAGGGTCTGTCACAAATTTTAAGGGTTATGATGGAAGGCGCACGGACGAAATAATCGTTTTAAACGGGAAGGTTCCTTTACCCCGTTAGAAATAATGCCCCGCTCCTCCCTCCGGGCCGGCGGCTGCAGCGGGGTTACATTTCAGAATAATCCCGGCGGAGTTTAATGCCCTGCCTGCGTGGCCGGAGCCACTTCGGCGCGGCGTAGGCCCGTTGGAATTTCTAACGGGGTTTACTATCCGGGTTCAGGAGATCAAACGATTCAGCCCCAATGACTTGATCTCCCTTTCAAAGAAATTTTGAAGCTCTAACGATGTCACTTCCTTGTTGACGAAGTCGATCGAGAAGTCTTTGATGTCTCCGAAATAACAGAGTTGGCTCAAAAAGAGTTTTTCAGAGAAGAGGACTCCAAACTTCTTTTTGCATCCATTCATGATGCCTTTGAGAGAAAACCCGGCTTTTATGCAGAAGTAAAAGTCAATGTAGTCACGCCATTCACCCCTTCTTCCGATGGCGTAGGCTTTGTCCAGGGCGATGTCCTTCCAGCTCTGCAAACCAAATGATTGCGTGGGAATGATTCTGTAAAGTGGATGGAATGGGTAATGGATAAAACTGATCTTAACTCCGAGGGGAGAGACGATACTTAATTCGTCGGCGGTGTCCATTAGAATTTGGAGCTTTTTAAAATGTTTTCTTACTTTTAAAAGAAATGGCTTTGAAATAGGACTTTTGCAGAAGATGTCGAAATCATATGATTTCCTGTGAAAAAGCTGAAGGGCCAATGCTGTTCCACCTGCGAGGACTCCATGCCTGGAGAATGTCTTTAATGATTCGAAGGTCTTTTTCTGTTCTTCGGCAAGAATGTCAAAATGGAGTTTTGACATAGTCCTCCTCTTTTAACGGTTTATCTTTAAGCCCAAGGACAAAATGCTTAATGAAATAGAAGACCGCTGGACGGTAGACCTTTTTAGGATAATTTATGAATGTTTCCTTTATCTCTTTTGGAGTATAAATCCTGAGTAATTGCCGAATCTCCTTAAGGCCGCCATAGCTTAAAATCTGGTGAATAATATAAACCCTGTCCTGCTCGACACACATTTTTTTTAAACTTTTTGACCATAACAAGGGCTGAAAATTTGAAGGTAACTTTCTCATCATAAATGAAAAACTATCACAGAATACGGGAAAATACAATCATTAGTTGCTTCACTTGCAATTTAGACACTGGACTTCAGACGTTAGACATCAGACTCCTCTAATATATGAAATTAATTCTATATTTCACTCTTTTGAAATTTTTCCGTATATACCAAAAGTGCCAGTTCCACTGCTATCTGCCAGTCCTTTATCTTTGTGTCATCTCTGGCAATTTCTACTCTTCAGTCTAATGTCTGAGGTCTATAGTCTTACTGTCTGAATCACAGTGCTTCACTGGTCAATGTCCATTGTTCATCGTTTATTGCTCCCCAACTTCTGAAATTGTTAGATGGAGAGGAGTCGAAGGGTTGACAAATAAGGGGGGGCTATCCTATATAAGATGAAGTTTATGGAAAATTCAAATTCCAAAGTTGAAAGTTCAAAAATAGAAGAGAACAACCAAAGACCGAAGGAGATAAAACCCGAAGAGGAAAAAAAGCGGGTAGTGGATCTCAACACCCTCTTTCCCGGGAAGGATTATGATCTGAATCGCCTCTTTCCCGATGAGGGGACCAAAAGGCTTCTCCATGAACTGAAGCGAAACAAGCGGGATATTGATCGGTTTATTAAAAGTCTCAATCTTGAGGAGGAGTAGATGAAGTGCCCCCGTTGTGAGGAAGCATTGCCGTATATTCTTTGTGGGGAATGTGGGGAAGGAATACCGGAGAGGAGCCGTTTCTGTTGCTGGTGCGGAAACCCGGTTATGGCGAAAGACGAGGAGAGCGATTTGTCGAATAGGCTGTTATGCAGTGATGGAAGTTGCATCGGCGTCATCAACGAGGCGGGGACCTGTAATATCTGCGGAAAGCCCTATGCAGCGGAACCGGTGTCCTGATTAACCGGTTTATTCTTCACGCACCACGCATAGCCTATTTAAATCATTGGGATAGGTTACATTGACAGGCGGATTGGCAATGATTATGTTATATTTAAACGTACTGGTCTAAAGATCAACCTTGGAGGTTGTCATGATTTTTTTGCCAAAGAGCGGCGCAGATAAGGAGGAGAAGGGAAGGGATGAAAAGATTGTTGTCCCTCCCGAACTTCCCATCCTTCCCCTGAGGGGGACTGTGCTTTATCCTGACCTGATTTTGCCCATCATGGTGGGCAGAAAGAGGTCTGTCAAATTGATCGATGATGCGATGGATTCGAACCGGATCATCGGCATCGTCACTCAAAAGCGATCCGAAATCGAAGACCCGAAGGAGAGCGATCTCTATTCGGTTGGAGTAGCGGCACTGATTCTCAGGATGATCCGGGAACTGGACGGAAGCCAGCGGGTCATCGTCCAGGGCGTTTCAAGGATCAGGGTGAGGGATTATATTCAGAGAGAGCCTTATTTCAGGGCACGAACGGATACCATTGAAGAAGTATTCGCCTTGGGCGTGGAGATAGAGGCCCTCATGATGAACTTAAAAAATTTATTTCAGAGGGCGGTTGAGTTGGCCCCTTATCTCACCTCCGAGCTTGGCTCGATGGTCAGTAACATCAAATCCCCTCCCATTCTTGCCGATCTGATTGCTTCCAATCTCAATGTTTCCACCCCTGAAAAACAGGGGATTCTGGAGACGATTGATGTCCGGGAGCGACTGACGAAAGTCCACCTCATCCTGAACAAGGAGGTTCAAGTTCTGGAACTGGGCAATAAGATCCAATCCCAGGTGAAGGAAGATATGGATCGGACCCAGAGGGAGTACTACCTTCGTGAGCAGTTGAAGGCCATCAAAAAAGAGCTGGGAGAACTGGATGATCACTCCACCGAGATCAAAGAATTAAGGGAGAAGATTAAGAAGGCCAAGATGCCGCCCGAGGTGGTTACAGCTGCGGAGAAGGAGTTAGACCGTCTGTCTAAAATTCCCCCTGCTTCAGCGGAATATACGGTTGCCAGGACCTATCTCGACTGGCTGGTGGAGCTTCCATGGTCGGAGACGACAACGGATAATCTCGATATCCATAATGCCCAGAAGACGCTCGATGAAGATCATTACGATCTGGAAAAGGTGAAGAAGAGAATTCTCGAATACATGGCTGTCAGGAAATTGAAGTCCGATATGAAGGGGCCGATCCTCTGTTTCGTCGGGCCACCGGGAGTGGGCAAAACCTCACTTGGCAAATCGATCGCCCGGGCCATGGGACGAAAATTCATGAGGCTCTCTTTGGGCGGGATAAGGGATGAAGCGGAGATCCGGGGACATCGGAGAACCTATGTGGGCGCTCTGCCCGGCCGGATCATTCAGGGGGTCAAGAGGGCAGGGTCGAACAATCCGGTCTTCATGCTGGATGAAGTGGATAAGATCGGAATGGACTTCCGTGGCGATCCTTCCTCTGCCCTTCTCGAGGTCCTGGATCCGGAGCAGAACTTCTCCTTTTCAGATCACTATATCGATCTGCCCTTCGACCTTTCGAAGGTGATGTTCATTACCACGGCGAATGTGCTCGATCCCATCCCTCCGGCCCTTCGAGACCGGATGGAGACCCTGGAGCTTCCGGGTTACAGCGAAGACCAGAAGATGATGATTGCCAAGGAATTCCTGATCCAGAAACAGATCAGCGAACACGGACTGACTTCGGAGTACATCGAATTTCAGGATGCGGCCATCCAGGTCATCATCAGCTCCTATACCCGTGAGGCAGGAGTGAGAAATCTGGAGAGGGAGATTGCAGCCGTCTGCCGCGGGGTGGCCAAAGATGTGGCCTCCGGGAATAATAAGGAGAAGGTGATCATCACTCCTGAGCTCCTCCATAAATTTCTCGGGCCGGTCAAGTTCTTCCCTGAATTGGCGGAGCGAACCTCTGAGCCGGGTGTGGCAACCGGCCTGGCCTGGACACCCACAGGAGGGGATATCATCTTTGTAGAAGCGACGAAGATGAGAGGGGAGAAGGGATTGACATTGACCGGTCAGCTGGGCGATGTGATGAAAGAGTCTGCCCAGGCGGCGCTGGCCTATGTGCGATCGAAAGCAAAAGATCTTGGGATTGAAGAAGACTTCTTTGAGAAGCATGACATTCACATCCATGTCCCTGCGGGCGCTATTCCAAAAGACGGGCCCTCGGCCGGAATCACCATGTTTATCGCTCTGACCTCTCTTTTGACAAACAAACCTGTCCGCAACGATGTGGCCCTGACCGGAGAAATCACCCTGAGAGGCCTCGTCCTTCCCGTCGGAGGGATCAAGGAGAAGGTCCTGGCAGGAATGCGCGCGGGGATCAGGACGATCATCCTTCCGAAGAAGAACGAAAAGGATCTGGAGGAAATTCCGGAGCATATCCGAAATCAGTTGAACTTTAAGTTTATTCAGAGGATGGATGAGGCCATCGAACTGGCCCTCAAACATCCCGAGGTGCAGAAGCCGGAACACGGGGCATTGACCATTACAGCCTGATGAGAGCACGGAAGTCCTGTGGATTTTCCCAAGCTCAGAAGTGTAATTATCTTTCCTGTTCAGATGTCGGGCCAATCCCTGCTCTGTCTTCAGGACCCTCAGAATATTAGCGACAAAGCGCTTTTTCTTCCTCCCCCTCTCTACTTCATCATCTCCCTCTTTGATGGCCGCCATTCGATCCTCGATATCCAAGCTGAATACATGAGGAGATTCGGAGAGTTTCTTTTTACAGAAAAGATCGAGGAAATCATTCATCAACTCGATGAAACTCTTTTCCTCGAAGGGGAGAAATTCCAGCAAGCCCTGCGGCAGAAAGAGGAAGAGTTCAAGAAGGCTTCTTTTAGAGAGGCCGCCTTTGCCGGAAAGAGTTATGAGAAAGAACCCGGGAGGCTAAAGGATCAACTTCTCGGGTATTTTACCGGGCCGGAGGGTCCGGGGCCGCTTCCGGAGAGAAAAGAGATAAACCCCGTTAGAAAGGACGGGGCTTTATACCCCGCCCTTTCTGAAAGGTATTCAAATTCTGATTCACAACTTCATCCCTGCCTTAAAAAGACGGGGCTTTCTAACGGGGTAAAGGGATTGAAAGGGGTGATTGCCCCACACATCGATTTCCAGAGAGGGGGCTCCTGTTACGCCTTTTCCCACCGGGAGGTGTGGCAGAACCGTTTGCCGGACTGCTTCATCATCTTTGGGACGGCCCATACCCTGATGGGGCATCCTTTCTCTCTGACCCGAAAGGAGTTCATCACCCCGCTTGGCAATTTAGAGGTGGATCGAGAACTGGTTGATGCGATTCAATCCCGATGCCCTGATGACCTTTTCATGGACGAGGGGACCCATCGGAGTGAGCATTCCATTGAGTTTCAGTGCGTCTTTCTCCGGTATCTCTTTCCGGAACCCACTGCGGTCAGGATCGTTCCCATTCTGAGCGGATCATTCCATGAGGCGGTTGAGAGAGGAATTTCGCCGATGGAACTTCCGCCTATCCGTCAGTTCATTGAGGCGCTCAAAGAATCAGTATCCTCCCTTGGAAGAGAGGTTTGTTATATTGCCAGCGCTGACCTCGCCCATATGGGTCTTCAGTTTGGTGACCGAGAGGGAATCGGAGAGTATGATCTCCGGATCCTTGAAGAGGAAGACAGGGAGATGCTAAAACATGCCGAGAGAATGGATGGAGAGGGTTTCTTCTCTTCCATTTCAGGGGAACGGGATCGAAAGAGGATCTGCGGACTGCCGGCCATCTATGCGATGCTCAAGGTGATGGAAGCAAAAGAAGGCAGACTCCTCAAATACGGTCAGGCCTTCACTCCAGAGACCCAATCCGTCGTCTCCTTCGCCAGTCTCGCGTTTTACTAGATTTCGGATTGTGGATTTCGGATTGCGGAATCATTAGAAATCGAAGTAAGGTCTTTAATTCCGAAATCTGCATTCCGAAATCCGAAATTGAGATCAGGAGGGTTTGGTTCTGATTCTGTCGAGGGAAGGGTAGATCTGGGAGAGTTTGGTTTCGATCTCCTGAGGGAAGTCCATCTGGAGGTTAAGGATCTTCTCCCTGATAAGGGCAAGGGTCCCCAATTTTTCACTCACCTCTTTGGGCGTCACTCTGCTCAATCTCTTTGAAACCTCTCTGACCTCCCCATTGAGGAATTCGATCAGCTTCAAAACCTCTGAGACCTTTTTCTGGGGCATCCTCGTTCCTCTCCTTCTATCTTTGCTTCCACCATACCCGATTTAAAAAGGGATTTCAAGAAGTTTAATTCCCCTATTCATTTAATACATCCTCGTCTTCAAAGGAAGAAAGACTGTGCTCCCCATCTTCTTCAAACTTCTTGATCCAACTGTTCACGCGGTTTTCACCATAAGCCTTTTTCCATCCCGCCACAATTTGTTTAACCGGAATATCGGGAAAGATTCCTTCGAATGCCACATATTCCATAAACTTTTGATTTTCCAAATTATAAGGCTGGAATAGAGAGTCTTCACGGCCATTAAATTCAAGCGGAGATACGTTATGCTTTCTGCAAAGTTCCCTGTTAAATGCCGGGGTGGCTTTTACCCACCTGCCCCCCAGATAAAACTCTACGAAACCATGTGAGACAAAAAGGTCGGTTCCGAGAAAATCGATGAGTTGTTTCGTTGCAAGATGATTCCGGACTGTCGCAAGACCCACGCGGGAGGGAATGCCGCAAGCCCTTCCCAATGCACAAAGAAGCGAGGCCTTCGGCACACAGAAGCTCCGGCCCCGCTTGAGCACATAGCTCGCACGGTAATGTTCGGGCAGATAAAAAGGAGAGTAGGGGTCATAACGGATATCGTCCCGGACTGCCAGATAGAGTTTCACCGCCATTTCCACGAAATCAGTGATCCTGACCGTCACCCCTTTTGCATAATCCAGTACACTTTTGTGATGGCTATCGATGATGTCTGTAGGATTGAGATAGCGAGGGTCAACCGGGTTTGTCTTCATATACCATTTATACTTCTTTAAATCCTCTCTTTCAATAGTAATTAAATTGGAATATGAAGTGTCAACCAGAAACCGAGGTTTTATTGAGATTCTTCATCGGATGTGATATGAGAATGAGTCATTGATGCGATATTGAGAGGAGAGGGGAGGAGATGATCCAAACCCTTCAGGTGAGGAGTTCGAAGCAGACGGAGTTCATTGATATCACCCGGCTCGTTCAGGAGATCGTCCAAAAGGCAGGAGTGGAAGATGGCCTTTGTATCCTCTTGGTGCCTCATACCACTGCGGCGGTCACGATCAATGAGAATGCCGATCCGAGCGTCCCGAGAGATATTCTGATGGAACTTAATAAGATCGTTCCCTTCGAGGATCGATACCAGCATACCGAAGGGAATTCCCCGGCTCATATCAAATCGAGCCTCATCGGATGTTCCCAGACTCTTTTCATCGAATCAGGGAAACTCCTCCTCGGGACCTGGCAGGGAATTTTCTTCTACGAATTCGATGGGCCGAGAAATCGTCAGGTTCATATTAAGGTCATCAGGACAGAGCCATAGAGATGGACCTTGAAGTTCTGCTTGAAAAAGTGGGCAAGGTACTGGAAAAAGAGCCCCGGCTGATTCATCTTCCTCCCCCGGGGAAGGTTGTCTTTGTAGGAGATACGCATGGAGATATCGATGCCTCGCAGCAGGTCCTCCGCCATTACCTGAAGAAACCTTATCGAATAGTCTTTTTAGGTGATTATGTGGATCGAGGGGATGACTCCGAAGAGAATATTAACTATTTGCTTCGCATGAAGCTTGAACATCCCGGGGAAATATTTCTCCTCGCGGGAAATCATGAAGGGTATTTAGTCAAAGAGCTGCGCCCAGCCAATTTCTGGGAATCTCTTTCTATCCAGGAGAGGAAACAATATGGACGGGTCTTCTCAAAATTGCCCCTCTGTGCCACCTCGCCCAATGGGTTGGTGGCCCTTCACGGCGCGCTACCCGAGTTGGAATCCCTTGAAGAGATCGATCAGATAGAGTGGGGAGATTCAAATTGGGACAGGATCGTCTGGGGGGACTTCGTGGGAGCGGAGGTCGAGAGCGCAGGCAATCTGTGGGGAAGGCCCCAATTCGGGGCAGCCTATTTTGACCGGTTGATGAAGAGGTATCAGAAAAAAATGCTCGTTCGGTCACATCAACCCCATGCGTCTTCATTGATGTTTGAGAAGAGGTGTATTACCATTTTCACTTCACAGGCTTACCCGTTGTCCAGGACGATTGTGATCGCCGATCTGGAAAAGGAGATCCGGGACGCAGGGGATGTGATCATAGAAGGGGTTTGATCAAAGATGATCAGGAAATCAGGAGAACAGGACGGAGGAGAACAGGAAATTAGGGTATCAGGAGAAGTCAGCCTTTGGCCTGATATTCTGATGTTCTGATAACCCCCTCCTGATAACCTGATCACCTCGGTCTCGAATCAGGTGAAAGGATGACGAAAATTATTTCTTTTGATATGGATGGAACGCTGGTTGATCCGGAGTTCACGGATTGGGTCTGGCTCCACGGTATCCCCAAACTTTATGCCCGGAAGAAAGGCCTTTCCTTCGATGAAGCTAAAACCATGGTCGCGGAGGAGTACCGAAAGGTCGGAGAGGGTGCGATTGAGTGGTATGATATTAAATACTGGTTCAGGCTCTTTCAACTCGATGAGGCGTGGGAGACCTTAATGAAACATTATGCCGACAAGATCAGTGCCTATGAGGATGCCCGTCACATCCTGGAGCGTTTAAAGGAGAGGTACCCTTTAGTTCTTACCTCCAATGCGGGAAGGGAGTTCATCGATATTGAGATGGAAGTTACAGGCATGGGAAGATATTTCAATCGTATCTTTTCAGCCACCTCTGATTTCCGGGTGGTGAAAAAGACAGCCCAATTTTATCAACAAATCTGTGAAATCCTCAAGGCCGAACCAGGAGAAATCGTCCATGTCGGCGACCACTACGAATTCGACTATCTCGTTCCCCGGTCTCTGGGGATTGAGGCGTTCTATCTGGACCGCTCGGGAAAACAGAATGGGGACTCGGTCCTCTCAGACCTGAGAGATCTGGAGAAGAAGCTTTAAGGCCGACTCCCACGATTGAGGCTATGTTGTAATCGGGAAAACAGAGCAGAGTAAAATGTTATGCTGAACCTTGTGCTGAACTTGTTTCAGTATTGGTTCAGCCTCTCGTGATTACGGATTAGGGTCAAAGGGGAACGGATTGAAAGCATTCTTCAATTTGTGGTAGTATTTTGATCGTTGATTCAAGACGAGGAGGAGCGCATGGCATCCAACCCAAGGATATTGGTTGTCGATGACGAGCTGGTTATCTGTGAAAGTTGTCAGCGGATTCTCGAAGAGGAAGGATTAGAAGTGGAGACCGTTTTAAGCGGGGCGGAAGCCTTCGGGAAGATGAAGGAGAATCCTTTTGATATCGTCATCACCGACCTTAAAATGCCAGGAATCGATGGCATGGAATTACTCCGGACATTGCGGAGAGAGTATCCGGATACGATTGTGATCATGATCACCGGTTTTTCCACAGTGGAGACAGCGGTCGAGGCCATGAAGCTGGGAGCCTTCGACTATATTCCCAAACCTTTTACTCCCGATGAAGTCTCCATCGTTGTGAAGAAGGCGATTGAACAGAAGAACCTCCTTCTGGAAAACGTCTATCTGCGGCAAGAACTGCGGGAGAAGTACGGATTTCATAACGTCGTAGGGAAGAGCAAGAAGATGCAGGAGATCTACCGGATCATTGCAAAAGTTGCTCCGACGGATAGCACGGTGCTGATCAATGGACAGAGCGGCACGGGGAAGGAACTCATCGCCCGGGCCATCCATTTCAACAGCGCGAGAAGGGACAAGCAATTTGTGACCGTTGACTGCGCTGTCCTTTCCGAGAATCTGCTGGAGAGCGAACTGTTCGGTCACGTCAGGGGATCCTTCACCGGTGCGGTGACGACCAAGCCGGGACTTTTCGAGGTGGCCGACGGCGGAACGGTCTTTCTCGATGAGATCGGCAATATCAGCCTGGCCATTCAGGCAAAACTCCTGAGGGTATTGCAGGAGAGGGAGTTTACGCCCGTGGGAGGGACAAAAGCCAAAAAGGTTGATATCCGGCTCATTGCCGCCACCAATAGGGACTTGGAGAAGATGATCAAAGAGGGGACATTTCGAGAAGATCTTTATTATCGTTTGAACATCGTTCCCATTTGTCTTCCTCCCCTGAGGGAACGCCATGAAGATATCCCCGCCCTGTCTGTCCATTTTCTCAAAAAGTATTCCGAGGAAATGGGAAAAGCGATCAAAGGGTTTACCCCTGAGGCGATGGAGAAATTAATGAAGTATCCGTGGCCGGGGAATGTGAGAGAACTGGAGAATGTCATCGAGCGTACGGTCGTGATGATGGATGAGGAAATGGTGCGGGTTGAGCATCTGATCTTGCCCAGCCAAGAGGAAAGTGAGGAAATGGAAAATCCGGTTCCGGTGACCAGTGAAGAGTTAAAGGAGATCAAGAAGCAACTGAGGGAGAAGGCCGTGGAGGATATAGAGAAGGCATTTGTCATCAAAGCCCTGGAACGAAATCAATGGAATGTGACAAAGACAGCCGAAGAGGTGGGGATGCTCCGGCCGAATTTTCAGGCGTTAATGAGGAAGTATAGTCTTCGGGTGAGGGAAGAATAGAAAATTACCAATGGGCAATGATCAATTATCAATGATCAATAAGCAAACAATGCTAATGAAGACTAAAACAATTCGACTTTATAAAGTCATCAATGGTTGATAAATTGAGAATTTTTTAAATTGATAATTGCTAATTGACTATTGATCATTGAAAATTGAGGTTTTTAACTTGTCCGATTTCTTTAAATGGTTAATTCTGGGATGGTCTATCGTAGTGGTTGGGATTGCTTGCCTCGGCCTAATCTTAATTGTCAAATACGGAGAGATAAAAAAGATTGAAACAGATGATGTAAGCCTTTGTTTTATCATTGTTTTTTTCTGCTGGCTCATTCCCATTATCGCTTTCTCCATTCTTGCCCGCACATTAGGATTCTAAAAATTTTAACTGCATATTTATTTTATATTTCGTTAAAAATCAATTAATTCTGCCAATTAGTGAATTTTTGCTCAAATTATATTCCACAAAATGTATATTAAAAATATACATTAAGCTTGCCATTTTAGTTTTTATATTTTGATAAAATCAATTAAATCATACAGTTAAGGATATCACGATTTGAGGTTTAACGTTGGCACACGAAATGCATTAATAATTGCGATGCATGTTGAAAGGGGGAATAAAAGATGGAAAAGGGTTTTAAATTTTTTAGAACGGGCTTGATAGTTGCGCTCATCAGCCTTATTTCCACACCCGCGTTTGCAAGGTCGGTAAGCTTGAAGGATGCAGGAGTGGCTCTTTGGATTTTCATCATCATCGGAGCGATTATTGTTCTACTTCAATTAATACCAGCGGCGATTCTCTTCTTCACTTTCATCGGTACGACTACAGGCCTAATCATGAAAAAGAAAGCTCCGGAAAAGTCAACAGCCGAAGAAAAGATGAGCCTTCCAGGATATGAGCCCGCAACCGTGGAGAAGTAGATTAGAATTGAGAGTTATGAGTTGGGAGTTGAGAATTAAAAGAGCAAGAAACAGGAACGGAGCAGAAGATGGATAGAAAGTTGAAACGGATTCTAATCATAATGATTTTCGTCCTGATTACAGCCATTGCTTTCTTCTCTCTGGGGATCGCCTATGCGGGAGGGATCAGAGGAATCGGCCTGTTGGGGATATGGTTCTTCCTTACCTTTGGGATCATTGTGGTTTTAGCCCAGTTGATCCCGGCAGGTATTCTCTTGTCTTCTTTTATCGGAACAAGTTTCTCTTCCTTCAGGAGAAATGAGATGCCTATCCGGGTGACTTAAGAAAAAAAACTTAAGAAAAAAAAGGTTTTTTCCCCACGATGGTTAAGGTAAAATAATCGGGGTTAAAAGACAGAGTTCCGGATAAGGAATCCAGGAAAGCAGGAAATTGAATTTATAAGTTTAAAAGGTGATCGTTGAAAAGACAGAGTTCCGGAACGGACGGAAGAGACAGGGATGAAATCAAAGATAATTCTCATAGCCTATCAGGATGATTTATGGGTCAGATCGCTCTCCACTTTTTTGCATGGCCTCGGCTATAAGGTGGAGACGGCAACGATGGTGAGCGATATGATCCGTAAGGTGAGAAAAGGACATATCGATGTCGTCCTTCTGGATGATGAGATGGAAGGGGTGAAGGCTTTTGACCTGGTTCCTCTCTTTAAGAAGATCAATGAGAGGATCCAGGTCATCGTCATTTCCTCGGAGGCTTCCCTCGGGCTGGTCAAATGCCTCAGGGGAGCAGGGATCTTCTACCATGCGATGAAACCGGTCGATCTGGAAGAGGTCAAGTCAGCCGTGGAATGTGCCTTTGAAAAGATTGAGCGGGAAAATTTAAAAGAAGGGTTTCTACCCTTTCTCATTCCAAGGAGGGTTTCGGCATGATGTGGAGAAAGCATAAAACCTGGATGGTTCCTCTGGGAATCCTTTCTCTTTTATTTCTTTATGGAATGATGGGAGAAATGGCCTGGGGGGATAACTCAAAGTGTTTAAGCTGCCATCGGGACGAAAAATTAGCGAAAAAAGACGCCCGTGGGAATAAAGTTTCTCTCTTCGTATCGGAAGAGGAGTTCAAGAAGGGAGTCCATGGCCCAATTTCCTGTACGGACTGCCACACCCGTATCCCTGATGAGTCCCACGCCGGAAAAGGGGTCAAGGAGGCCGATCGGAAGGTGGATTGCGGGGCATGCCACGAGAAGTCGGAGAAATTATTCAAAATAAGTGTTCACAGCTTGAAAGCTGAGATTGCCTGCAAGGAATGCCACGGGCACCATTATATCAGACCCCTTGCCGACCCGAAATCGGCCATTTATCGGACCAATCTTATCAAAACCTGCGGGGCCTGCCATCCCGAAGAAAGCAAGCAATTTGGAGATAGCATCCATGGGGTTGCCCTCTCCAGGGGAAGGCCTAATCACCCGACCTGTACGACCTGCCACGGGACCCATGGGATCAGGGTCAAGTCCGATCCGGAGTCACCCGTCCATGAGAGAAAAATTGCCATGACGACCTGCCCCCAGTGCCATGCAGCTGAGCAGATCACGAAGGAGTACCGTTTCACAACGAAGCCCGTCAAGTCCTATTATGATAGTTTCCACGGCCTTTCTTACCGAGGCGGAGATACCTTTTCAGCCAACTGCGCCAGTTGCCATGGCGTCCATGACATCCGTTCCTCTTCTGACCCGAAATCAATGATCCATAAGGATAACCTCCAGAAGACCTGTGGTGTTTGTCATCCAAAAGCTTCTATCAATTTTTCCAAAGGAAAGATGCACACACTGGCTGACATTAGGGGAGTGGACTTTGGCGAGAAGGTGGTGGGATGGGTAAGAATCGTCTACATTATTCTGATTGTGGCCGTCATCGGAGGATTGAGTTTCTTCAACTTCACGGATTGGTTGAGGAAGACCATTGAGCGGAGGCCTAAGGACTAAGGAGCTGGGAATCATGGCGAAAAAATATCTTCGAATGACATTGAATGAAAGGATTCAACACATCAATCTGGCGATCAACTTCACAATTCTGGTGATCACCGGTTTCGCTTTAAAGTACCCCGAGGCATTCTGGGCTTCTCCCATTACGGATGTTCCACTGGGAATGACCTTCAGAGGGTTCCTCCACCGACTCTCCGGAGTGGCCACGATCACCCTGGGAGGTTATCACCTCCTTTATCTTGCTTTTACGGAAAGGGGAAGAAGGATTGTGATCGACATGATCCCCATGTGGGAGGATGCTAAAGACCTCTGGGAGACCCTGAAGAATAACCTCTTCATCAACCAGCCTGCTAAAGTGATCAGGATGGGTCGGTTCAATTTCAGGGAGAAGTTGGAATATTTAGGCCTGATCTGGGGAACGATCGTAATGACCGTCACAGGTTTCATCCTCTGGTTCAAGGAAGAATGGCTTCTCTTCTTTCCGATGTGGACCTTTGATGTGGCCCGGGCCATCCATTTTTATGAGGCGATCTTAGCTACGCTCACCATTATTGTTTGGCACCTTTATTCTGTTGTGTGGAATCCCGATGTCTATCCGATGAGTTGGGCCTGGATCAACGGGCACCTGACCGAACATGAGATGGAACTGGAGCATGGCCTGGAACTGGAAAGAATTAAGGCGGAGGAGAAAGGAAGACCGGTCCATTTCAGTGAAGGGTCGGGGGCAGGAGGCGGGAGGGCCTATCCCATTCATCAGGAAAGAAGGGAGAAATTCTCCATCAAAGGTCTTTATGGTATGATTCAACATCTTAATGAATCAATTAAGAACTGGAAAGGTATGTAAACCCCATTAGAAATTCTTCTACTTTCTAACGGGGTAAGCAAAAGGGGTGAAGGCTTATGAAGGATAACATCAGGGAACGATACGGACCTTATCCGAAGAAGAAGGAAAAGAAAAGAATTCGGACGACGGAGAGCAGTTTTTTGAAAAGAAGTAACAACTGGTTAAAATGGAGATCTGAGAAAATCGGCGGAATGATCATTTATCGTCCCTGTCTGGAGCATTAGCGAGAAGATAAAAGTTTTTGGTTCAAGACTGATTTTATAGCCCTATATATCCTCTTACTCCCACCATCCAAACCCCACCCAAATGGAGAGGATATATAGGGTTTTTTTTATCGTTGTCGAGATAAAAGGAAAGTGTTAAGATTAATCCCATTAAAATTATCTTCAAAAAAGATAAAAAGATGTACTCCCGGAAGAAAATCTCAATTTGGGTCACCTCTCTTTTTCTCTGCCTTCTCTTTATCAGTCCTGTAAGAGTGTCATGGGCAATGACGACCGAGGAGGAGAAGAAGTTAGGGAAGAAGATCATCCTCGAAATGGAAAAGAGGGTCGAATGGGTGAGAGACCTGACCCTCCAGACCTTTATCAACAGGATTGGGCATTCTTTGGTCGCTCAGGCGGGCCCGACTCCTTTCGAGTTCAAATTCTATCTGATCAACGGAACGGATCCAAATGCCTACGCCATCCCGGGAGGTCACATCTTCCTGACCACCGGGCTTTTGATCTTAACAGAGAATGAGCAGGAGGTCGCAGGAGTCCTCAGTCACGAAATCTCTCATGTGATGGCGAGGCATGTGGCCCAGATGATCGAGAGGTCGAAAAGGCTTAACATCGCCTCCATGGCGGCCATCATCGCAGGGGTTCTTTTGGGTGGAGGGGGAAAAACCTCTGGGGCGGTGGCGACGACCGCAATGGCCGCCGCCGAGGCCCTCACCCTGAAATATACCCGCGAGATGGAAGTCGAAGCCGATCAAAACGGTCTTCAATATGCGATCAGGGCAGGCTATGATCCGAACGGACTGATCACCTTTATGAACAAGATTTACAAACTCAGCCTGACCTCCGGCCCCGGAGTCCCTACCTATCTCTCAACCCATCCGGCCATCGAAGATCGAATTTCTCTGATGGAGAATCTCCTCCAGGCAGGGCTGAAACCGGCAGAGCCTTTTAAAGCTTCCGGAACTTATCGAAAGATTCAGGCCAAAGCCTTTGTGGAGGAGAGAGAACCTCATGTGTCGATCAACCACTTTCAATCCCTGATCAATTCCGGTCCGCAGAATGTGGACGCTTATTATGGCCTGGGCCTCTCCTACCGCAAGGTGGGGCGATTGGACAAGTCGATAGAGGCTTTTCAATATGGACGCTCATTGGCTTTAGACGACAGGGATCTATTGCGGGAACTGGGGATCGCCTATTTTCTTTCCGGAAAGCTGGATCAGGCGGTAAAAAACCTCGAAGCGGTTCATCGACTTTCCAGAAGCGGTGATGATCAGAGCGATGATCTGTTGAGCCTTTATTATCTCGGAAGGTGCTATCAGGAGAAAGGGGATTTCACCCAAGCCCTGCCGCTCTTCCTGAAGGTCAAAAAGGGTCATCCCGAATGGATCGATGTCCATCATAGTCTCGGTTCCGTTTATGGGAGAATGGGACAGAAGGGACTGTCTCACTTCTATTTTGCCAAATATTTTAAATTGAGAGGTGAACATAAAAATGCCCTCCTTCACTATAGAACCTCCCTCGATTGGCTGGAGAGGGGAAGTCCGGAAAGGGAGGAGGCTCAGGGGGAGATTAAGGAACTGGGAGGGACGAAATAATAGAGAGTGATTTTAAGGTGTAGGGCAAGCCTTCAGCTTCACATAAAGAAGGAGGGAAAGGATGAAGCCATTAGAGGTTCACTGCCAGAATGCCTTAGAGAGAGGAGTAGATGGAGCGAAGGTGATCGCCCCCAACTCCATCGCCACAGCCGAATGGGTCAGACTGAAATGTCAGTTCGGATGCCCCGGATATGGGAGAAGTCACTGCTGTCCTCCCCACACCCCCACTCCTGAGGTCACCCGGAAGGTGATCGATTCCTATCAAAAAGCGATTCTGCTCCATCGGTGCATCAAGGGTGGAACCAAGAGGCGAGAGGAGACGAAGCAATTTAATGAGATTCTTGTTCGACTCGAGGTTGAAATTTTTCTCGATGGCTATTATAAAGCCCTGAGCATGACATCAGGGCCCTGCCGCCTCTGTAAGGAGTGTGATTTAAACAGTCTTTGCAAGCACGGGATGGAGGCGAGGCCCTCCATGGAGGCCTGCGGGGTGGATGTCTATAAGACGGCAAGGAATAATGGATTTTCTATCCGGGTGGTGCGAACTCCCGAAGAAGAACAGAATATCTTCGGATTGATCCTGGTGGATTGAAAAGGAAGGAAGACATTCTCATATGGAGAGCGAGAAGAAGAAGGGAAAAGGAGAAGAGATCGTCAGGCTCAACCGTGAGCTTTCGATCCTCAATGCCATCAGCCAGACCGTCAACGAGTCGATTGATCTCGACGAGATCCTGAACAAGAGTCTGAATAAGATCGTTGAGATGACGGAGATCGAGTCGGTAGGCATCTACCTCTTAGAGGAGAAGACCGGTGAATTGGTCTATGTGGCTCACAAGGGATTTTCAATGGCCTTTTCAAAGGGAATGAAGCGATTGAAATTGGGAGACGGGGTGACAGGAAAGGCCGCAATTTCGGGGGAGCCCCTCTTCATCGAGGACTATCCCGGATATCCGGAAGCCATCCCCTTTGCCATCGAAGAGGGTTTGAAATCCCTGGCGGTGATTCCTCTTAAATCGAGGGAAAAGATCTACGGAACCCTCAATATTGCCCGAAAGGAATTTTATCCGTTCACGCCCTCTACCAGGAATTTCTTCAATTCCATCGGACAGATCATCGGTAGCGCTCTGGAGAGGGCCTCCCTCTATACGGAGAATGTCAAACGCCTCGAAGAGCAGAAGTCCCTTTATGCCATCAGCAAGGAGATCGCCTCCAAACTCGAACTGAAAGTGATTCTCGAAAAGATAGTGAGGAGCGCCATCGAACTCTTAAAGGTCGATGCCGGATCGATCGCCCTCTGGGACAATCGAAAACAGATCTATAGGAACGTCATTGTTCATGGATTGCCTGAATCCTTTATCGGAAGAGAATTTTTGCCCTCATCCGTTGGTATAGTGGGAGAAGTGTTAAGAAAGAAGAATCCTGTCCTTTTTAAGGATTATGAACACGATCCCAATCGAATCAAAGAATTGGATTCCAGCCATTTTAAAGAGGTAGCAGGCGTTCCTTTAATCGTCAGAGATATGGTCATCGGAGTCATGGTGATCGGGGTCTCCGGTCCCCAAAAGCATTTTCAGCAAAGCGAGATAGACCTCCTCTTCGGTTTTGCTCAGCAGGCGGCCATCGCCATTGGAAATGCTCAACTCTATGAAGACTCTTTAACCAAGATCAGGCAATTGACGACCCTTTATGAGGTCGGGAAAAAACTGTCTTCAACTCTCGATCTTGACGAATTGCTCAAGAATGTTCTGGAACTTCTCAGAGCGCAATGGGGTTATCCTTTATACAGTATCCTGTTGCTGGATCGAGAGAAGAATGAACTCTATATCCGACAGGTGATCGGCCGGGATATCGAAGAGGTGAAGCATTTGAGGTTTCGGGTCGGTATCGATGGGATCGTCGGATGGGTGGCCAATGCTGGCGAGCCTCTTTATGTCCCCGATGTATCAAAAGATCCCAGATATATCCCGGGATCTCCCGAGGGAAGGGCAGAAGCCGCCTTTCCACTTAAGGTGAGGGACCAGGTAATCGGCGTTCTCGATATGGAGAGCAAGGAGGTTCACGGGTTTGACGAAGAGGATTTGAAAGTCCTCTCCGCCTTTGCCAGCCAGGTGAGCATCTTCATTGAGAACGCCCAGCTCTTTTCCGATTTGAGGCAGACCCTCATCGAATTAAAACATGCCCAGGATCAGATTATCCAGGCCGAGAAGCTGAGGGCGATGGGAGAGATGGCAAGCGGTGTGGCTCACGATTTCAATAATGTGCTGGCCGCCATCCTCGGCAATATTCAACTCCTGCTCCATTCCTTTGACCATTATGGGCCGGAGGAGATCCGGGAACGGTTAAAAACCATTGAAAAGGCTTCAAAGGATGGGGCGGAGACGGTCCGTCGTATTCAAGATTTTACAGGGAAAAGGAGGGACAGGGAATTCATCCCTCTTTCCCTCAATGATCTCGTCAATGAGGTGGCGGCGATCACAGAGCCGAGGTGGAAGGACCAGGCCCAAAAGAAGGGGATCCATATTGAGCTGATCAAAGGGCCCGGAGAAATTCCTCCCGTCCTGGGGAATCCATCGGAGTTAAGAGAGGTCTTGACCAACATGGTCTTCAACGCTGTCGATGCTATGCCGAAGGGAGGCCAGATCACCCTTTCGACCCAACCCCATTCGGAAGACTGGGTTGAGATGAGGATTGCCGATACGGGCATCGGTATGTCAGAGGAGGTGAAGAAAAGAATTTTCGACCCCTTCTTCACCACGAAAGGGGTGACCAGCTCCGGACTGGGGATGAGCGTCTCTTACGGAATCATCAAGCGCCATGGAGGTGAAATCCTTGTCGAGAGCGAACCCGGCAAGGGAACCGTCTTCGTTCTCCATCTGCCCATAGGTTACGGGGAAGAGGTCAAGGAGACGGAAAAGCGGGGGGAGATGCCCCCGGGGATGATGCGATCGGCAAGAATTCTGGTGATCGACGACGAGGAGGCTGTCCGGGACATCCTCTCCCGGATGCTTATGACCAAAGGCCATCAGGTGGAGACGGCTTCGGATGGAGACGAGGGGATAGAACGGTTTAAGAAGCAACCATTTGATCTGGTCTTCACCGATCTCGGGATGCCAAAGCTTTCAGGCTGGGAGGTGGGAAAGGCGCTGAAGGAATTGAATCCGAAAATCCCCGTTGTCATGATTACCGGGTGGGGGATGGAACTCAGTAGAGAGAAGATGAGCCAAAACGGAATTGATCTCATGATTTCCAAGCCATTCAACTTCGATCAGGTCACGCAGCTCATCTTTGAGGCCATGGAGTTGAAGGAGAAGATGTGATGAATGATCAATTGCCAATAATCAATGATCAGTTATCAATGTTCAGTGTTCATTGACCATTGTTCATTTAACATTGAGAATTGATCATTGATCTTTTTGCTTACCACCAGCGCCAGAGGGCGATGATGGAGGTGATCAGGAAGACAAAGACCAGGTTCATATAAGCCATGAAATAAAAAACTTTTTCATGGGCGGACTTTTCCATTTTTACACCCACCGGTAGCAATTCTCCGACCACAGGCATCTGTAATATCTTCTCTTCCCCGTGAGGCGCAGTTTTAATCATTTCAGTCAGATCATTTCCTGCCGGATTTTTTTTCATATGGCTTCCATCTTTCCAGAACTTGATTAAACTCACATCATAGACCTTTTCTAACAGAAGGGTTGATGCTTCTTGCGCGTTCTGTCGTCCTCGTGAACAAGCAAGGTATTGTTCGATATATCCAAACGGTTCCGGAGATGACCCATCTCCCCGATACGGAAAAGGCTTTTGAGAGGGCGATAGAGTTGGCAAAATAGGGTTACGAGGGGAGGGCCTTTTTAAGAAGTTGGATAACCCTCTCCAACTCTTGAAGGGTTGTTGTACGACCAAGACTAAAGCGGATGGCACCCATTCCAACCTCAGGAGGGATTCCCATCGCTTTCAGAACGGGTGACAATTCCACAGAACCGGAATGGCAGGCGGCTCCCGTGGAGGCAGCTACGCCATCTAATTGTGCCAATAGTTCTGATCCGACTCTTCCGACAAAACTGACATTTAGCGTATTGGGCAACCGATGGATGAGATGTCCATTGAGGACAACTTCATTATTGGAGTTTTTTTGGAGCATTTCCCAGAAACGGTCCCTGAGATTACGGATTTTATCGTCATTGAGATATTTCTTTGCAGCCTCGCAAGCCTTTCCCAGTCCCACGATGAGAAGGACATTTTCGGTGCCTGCCCGGCGTCCTGATTCATGGCCTGCGCCATGGATGAGGGGTTCGATAGGGGTTCCTTCTCGAATATAGAGGGCACCTACACCTTTTGGAGCATAGAGTTTGTGACCTGCCACTGACAATAAATCGACTCCCAGGTTATCCACCTGTGTATCAATCTTTCCCACGGATTGAGCTGAATCCGTATGGAAGAGAATTCGATGTCTCTTTGCAATTTCGGATATCTCTTTGATGGGCTGGATCGTCCCCACTTCATTGTTGGCATGCATCACTGTGATAAGGATGGTTTTGGGTGTGATGGCTTTTTCAATCTCTTCAGGATCCACTCTTCCATACTGATCCACACTTACATGAGTCATCTCTGCCCCGAGTTTTTCAAGAAACTTGCAGGGATTTATAACCGCCGGGTGCTCTATCTGTGTCGTGATAATATGGGTTCCTTTATCTCTCAGAGCAAAGAATACACCTTTAATCGCGTGGTTGTTGGACTCGCTCCCTCCGCTGGTAAAGACGATCTCAGACGGGTTGCATTGGAGAAGATCAGCGACCTGTATTCGAGCATGTTCAACAGCCTCTTTGGCAGGTTCTCCTGCCCAATGAAGGCTTGACGGATTACCAAAATGCTGGGTGAGAAAGGGTTTCATTGCTTGCGCCACCTCAGGAGCAATCGGTGTGCTGGCATTGAAGTCGAGGTAAATACGATTTGAAATCATAAATTTACTCCTTGGGTTTTCAAAAACTCCAACGCAAACTTAAATAGACGTTGGTATTATCTTTAAACTGGCCGAAAAAAGTATGGTCTTTTTCACCGAAGAAGATGTTTGCGCCCGCCTCAGCAGACCAGTGGTCGGTAATTTTATAATGAATATTGGGCCTCACGTAAACGTCCTGATCCGAAGGCGAATAGAATGCGAACAGCGAAAGTTTAAGGTTTTGGTACATGAGGAGCTTTGTTAGCCGGAGAGTGATTACATGCCGATACTCATCAGCGGCTTGACTGCCTCGAGGAAGGGTGCGCTTGTAGGCACCGTAATCTAACATCAGCTCCAGGTAATATTGGACTCCCAAATTAAAGTCTTTGGCCAATTCTTGCTCATATCCTGCCAAAAACCTAAACTGACTATTCGGCACGAAAGGGTCCTTTCCACTTCGGTCATCTCGCGAGTCGTAGTATCCCATCTCAATATTTCCAATCCCCTTCCAGACCTTTCCTCGAGCACTTAAGCCGTATACGGAAAGGCGAGGGAAAGTCGCTTTCCCCGCTTGAGGGTCAAATCCCACCGGGCTCTTCCAGAATCCATTGTAGCCATACAGAGCCAGACCATAACTTTTAATGTCACGGTATAAACGTAATGCGATTTCGGAATCCTCAAACCATTCATCACGCTTTCGTGGGTAAATCACTACGTCTTCGCCGGCCAACCGGCCCAGTTGCGGATTGAAATAGGAAAGTCGTTTTCCGTCAATGAAACGGTCTGGATTGAATCGCGGGGTGTAAACGAAATCGAAGTTTACGGCCTTTGTGTAAAAGCTCGTCTTAAGGACATCCGAAGGTGCCTTCAGGTATTCATCGTCACGACCGATGAAGAAGGACTTATAGTCCTTCGGAAATAGATCGTTAATAAAGATATAGTCTCCTGTCCCCCATGTCAGTATCTGCCTTCCGACCTTCAAGTCCATGAACTCGAACGGAGTTAAGATGGCGTTGGCTTCCCGAAGGTCAATGTTTGCCCCTTCCACCACCCCATCATAAAGGAAATCACTCTTTATTCTGAACTTTGCCCAATCGAGAGCTTTGAAGAGGTGAAGTTGAAGCCTTGTTTCCCCCAAGGTCGCAGTCTTGGATTCGTGTGGATCATCCTGCGTCCGAAGGGTGCCGCGAGCCTCTAAAAATCCATGGAGTTCGAACGGAAGCGTCTCCAGGAATGATTTCCACTTCCTTGAGGTTCCATCAGAAGAGGGTTCGATCTGGGTTTCGTCTCCTCCCTGTTCTTTTCCCGCCTCCACTTGGGCACTGACAGTACGTGTATTTTCAATTAGAAGCAGGATAAAAATTCCAAGGATGACGACGCCTCTGGAAGGAAATCTCCTCACTTAATCCACCTCTCAGGAGGGTTTCGTAGATAACGTTCGGTGAAGATGTTGTCTTGGAGACCGACGTTATATGAAACGGAGGTATACGTCACCTCAGTTCGATGCCCTGCCTTCAGGTTTTTCATGGTTCGCTTGGTAACCGTAGGGAAACTCTTTTGCTCCCCGCCCTCTGCTGTTGCGACATCTTCAATCTTGTCAGCCGTAAACACCCGTGCCAGTTCCTTTTGTACGTCGTAGTATTCCTCCTTAAGAGGAAGAAAGGTAGTTTTATCGATCCATGATATTCGTTTCACGTAGTCTATAGGTTCCTTCGGCACGCTTTCAACGGCGTAGCAATCCCTGTCCCCGAGCTTTTCTTCACGCAGCAGGGTGTGTGTATCAGCGGCGATGTTACGACCAGATACGTCTTCATAGGTGAAATCCGAACCGACAAAACTCGACCGGGCATCCCTTGCGGCGATACGACGAACAAGATCGATAGCAGGCACATAGATCCATCGGTCGCTCTCTTTGAGAGGGTATTTCCAAACCATAAACGTCATGCCCCGGACATCTGAAGGCTCGCGAAAATAGAGGAAGTATTTCTGGTCCTTGCTTTTAGGATCATTCCATCGGAGCATGGTCATGACCCGAATACGTTTTTTACCATCGGTTGTAACCAGTTCCATCCTGATGTCAACCTTCATATCTTTTCCTGGGTAGTAGAATGCCTGCTGTGATTTCTCCATGACCTCTATGCCAGCTTTCTGGGCTTCTGGAAGTGTTTTTTCTCCCTGCACCGGTGTAGCCAACAAACCTAAAAATAGGACAAACGAGAACCAATAATACGCTTTCATCTTTTTTCTCCTTTAAATAGCTGTCCACGAAAGAGTTGGATCAAGCCCGGAAGATAAACGACACTCATTACCGATGAGAGTAGCATAATGGCAGCCATGAAGACACCCACGGTGATATAAGGTGTAAGATCAGCAAATATCATCACTGAGAAGCCGAGGGCAAAAAGGATTGCATTGAGGAAAATCCCTTTGCCTGGACGCGCCACAGTCCAGATGAGACAAGGCTGCAACTCAGGGTGCTCCCGGTACCGTTTCTGGAAGCGTCCGACGAAGTGAATGGCGAAATCGACCGCCATGCCCAGAGAAAGCGTCGAAAGGACAGCCACAGGCATGTCAAAATCCTTCCCTACCAACCCAACAACGGCATAGATTACCGCTATGGTAAATAGTAGCGGGAGAAAACTCAATACTCCCCACAGCAACGAACGCGTTTGAGCTATTAGGAGAACCAGGACAAGCCCCACCCCCGCAAGGAAACTTGTGAGCATTCCCCAAAGGACTTCATGGTTCCACACCAGGTTGAAGTAGGCAATACCGGCAGGCTTCACGGTCACACCGGCGGGCAGGGGGTGGTTAGCGAGGTACGCCTCGGTCCTCGCTATGACGTCCTTCATCACCCCGGCATCCCAACTCTTCAGTTGAAGGATGATATTCGCCTTCTGGAAGGGGTAGTCCACCACATTGTTGAGATCGCTCGGTTTGGCAGACATTCCGAAGAGAAACAGATACTGTCCTATTTCTCGCGACGAGTCCGGAATTCTGTAAAAAGAGGGGTCGTCGTTATGAAGCGTGCGGTTGATCCATTTCACATAGTCTACGACAGAAAAGGTTTTGCCTACCAGAGGATCTTTCTCTAACGTTCTCTGAAGACCCTCGATTTCGCGCAACATAACCGGGTCCTTCATGGCATTTTCATTGGGGCTTTGAACGACAAGGTAACCGGTAGACGTCCCTCCCAGATGCTGGTTCATCACCCGGTCCGCGGTCCGCACCGCACTATTGAACTTGAACCAATGGACCATGTTGTTATTGACCCGGATGCGAGAGATTCCTACTGCGGAGATGACCAGAAGAATGCAGCCCAGAATGGCGATGCTCTTACCTCTTCGCACACAAATCTCACCGAGTCGGGAAAGCAACGAGGCCCTAGAGGTATCTGGATGGGTGGGTTGATAATCAGCCTTTTTAGGTAAAGCCCCTATGACTCTCGCGAGTCGTTTTTCCCGCAGTAACATCAGGATCGCCGGGACAAGAGTATAACTCATGAGAAGGATGACCAGGGTGCCGAAGGCGACAACCAGGCCAAAAATCCTCACAGGGATGATGGAGGTAATCGCCAAGGAGGCGAACCCAGCGGCCGTGGTCACATCCGAGTAAAACACAGGCGCCCCTACCGCTGCCATCGTGTCCATCACCGAACGCTTCTTTTCACCCACCTCGCGGTAACGAAAGAAAAACTCGTTGAAGATGTGGACGGTGTCTGTCGCTATCGCCATAAGGAACACGGGACTCATCGAACTCATAATGTGGACCGGATACCCCAACCCGATCAGGAGCCCCATGCTCCAGATGATACTGATCATTGCCACAGCCATGTTAGCCACTATCAACGGAACACTATGAAACATAAACCAGAGAGCCACAGCCATGACCATACCAGCAATGGGAGAGAAGAGCCCCATCTGGCGAAACATTTCTGCACCGAATGTGTCACGGGCAACAGGGTCACCTGCGAGGTAGAACTTATCACCGTCTGACCGTTCTGGGAGGAGCTTGCGAATCCGGTCAGCGATTTCTTTGCCATTAGCTGAGGGCTCGATCGGGATGTAGATAGCTGTTGCCTTTGCGTCTGGAGAAATGATTCGGTTCAGAAAGACCGGATTTTCGAATAGCTTCTTGCGAAAGGATTGAAGTTCTTCTTCCGACTGTGGAATGCGCTCAAGCAAAGGGCGGACTACTAACTCTCCGCCCCGTACAGAAACATCGTCAATGGTGGTAAAACTCGTGACATCACGGACGATGACACCGGGAATTCGTTGAATCTGGGAAGTCAGGTCCGAAATCCGGGTAAGGGTCTGCTTATTCACGATACCACGCTCGTTGACGACACCGAGCACTAAAACATCCGGATGCAGTTCAAACTCCTTCTCCACTTGGTCGTTGTATTGCCGTACCGGGGATGTTATCGGGAGCATGTGCTTGGGATCAGTGTCAGTAGTGATCTTTGGTAGCTGAGAACCGAACAGGATTGTTATGATGAGAGCCGCCCCAATCACCGTTTTTGGTCTGGCAATAGCGAACCGTACCATCTGATTTAACATAGGGCCACTCCTCGTTTCGGAACTTATCTGAAATTCGATTTCGTAAAGAAGGTTAGAATTCTCCTAAGGTTATCCCGATTACCTCTATCAACACATTCTTTTCAAAATCCTCTTGGGAAAGTCTTATCATGAAATTCTGATCGATAAAAACATGATAGGGAGCAGAACCGGTTCCAAATTTCTTGTAAATTTCTCCTTCGAGGTCGAATATCACTGGATGAGTCAGTTGATGCTGAGATGACCATGAAGATGCCTGTTCGGCGTTCTCCCTGACGCCGATGGCAAAAACCTTCAACCCCTTATCCTTGAATCTCTGCCAGATCTCTTTCTCAATAACAGGAGCCTCCTGTTGACAACGTGTTCAGAGGGTTTTCCAGAATACCAAAAATATCAGAGATCCCTTCAAGTTTGATAAAAATAAGTCATTGCCAACGGGAAAATCTTCAGCCTCTTGACCAACCTCGATTTTTCTTGTTTGTTCTTCAAAGATTCTCATATTTTCCCTCTTCTTAAGAAATCTTTATTAATTCAGTTTCAAGCGGGATGGGGTTGACCAGGCAATAGACTCCCGGACATCTTTCGTGAGCTATTTTTTCAATTTCTCTCAACTGTTCTTCTTTCACATCGGCCTTCACGATCGTGGTAATTTTTACCTTCTCCACAATTGGGTTATTTGTGAGGCCCAATGATTTGCTGAGATCGACCAAATTCTCCGCAGAAACTTTGAGTTCTTGAATTTTAATCCCCATCATTGTAGCTGTCGACATGAATGTGCCGGCAAAACAAGCAGCAAGACCAAAGAGACAATATTGAATTGGGTCAGGAGCCAAACCCTCTCCTCCCATAAAAGGGGCAAAGTCTACCCGAAGGACGGTTTCTCCTTTTGGGTGCTGGACCTTTGACTCAATTTGGGGTTTTCCTTCATCGAAGTTCCATGAGCATCCAATCTTTTTACTTTTCTTGGCTTTCGATGGATCCTGTTTAACCTCCTCCATAAAAATTTTTAATCCTTCCAGATTCATGTGATTCATAGACATCTTGATTCCTCCTCTCTTATAAATGGATACCTCAACCATGAAGGGTTAAGGTGCGTAACTCAGAACTTTAGCCCTGATGAATCAATTTATTTGATGCGCCTTAAACTGGCGACCATCTTTCCCTGTTCCTGGAATTGCTCCAAAAGAACCTCCCTCATCAAATCACAGGCCTGGGTGATCTTGGCGTTCGAGATACGGTAATAGATATTGACCCCCTCCCGTCTTGTAAGAACCACCCCCTTCGATTTTAAGATACTCATATGCTGGGATAAATTTGCTTTGCTCAAGCCAATTTTCTCAATTAATTCGCTGGCCGTCATTTCCCTATCCCGCAATGTGTTCAGGATCTCCAATCGCTTGGCATTCGAAAAAACCTTACAGACATCAGCATGGAGTTCAAAAATCTTTTCCATTCATTACCTCCCATTGATTTTAAAAGTTAATTGGGGTGAGACCTTCAAAACCATCCTTTTGGAAGCGGGACTTTATAGGCTCGCCAGGCAAAGAGGGCAGAGAGACAAACGAGAAGGAGAAATACAAGGGGGCTCAATCCGAGGGTTAATCTTGCTCCGGCAAGCAAAGAGGTGAGAACGAGAAAAAGACAAAGGCCAGAAAATTTCTTCCTTCTCATCCGGAGAGCAATCAATTTGGGTCTCATTTCCTCTGAAAGGAGGCCATCCGGTTTTATTGTTGATAAAATCGTTTCGATCTTTGGCTGCAGGCCAAAATGGATGTATGAGAGAAAACTGACAAGGAGGATAAATGCTCCAGCCTTTATTGCCAGGGTCCAATCTGAAAAAAGAGAAGTCCATTTGAGACCAGTAATCCAGACCAGAAGGAGACCAGTGATGAGGATGACCGCAAGGTAGGCATAACACCGGATGGGTTGCCCTTTGATGATGTTCTCCATATAACGGTCTGTATTATACCCAGGTGGAAGCCCGAACCTTGCTCTTTCATTAACGATAATCAGCATATAGAGAGGGGCAGCCATAAAGAGTGTTGAAACCAGATGGATCACTAAAATAATCGATCTCCATTCTTCCATTTTCGTTTCCTCCTATTTGTTTAGGATATATATAGTTGGTATGTTTCTAAACTCTATCATAACAAAAATAGGTTGTCAAGTCCTTTTCACAGATAAAAAGAAAATACTTGACAAATTTTTTTAATGTTGTAATATTTAAGCAATAACTTAAACACTTAACTAAATTGGAGCATCAAAATATGAAATTAGAACCTTTCGAAGTGTTAAAAGCATTGGCCGTGGAAACACGGGTTAAAATAATTGATCTTTTAAAATCCAAGGGGCCACTTGGGGCTAAGAATATTGCAGAAGTGATTGGTATAACACCCGCTGCCGTATCACAACATCTAAAAATATTAAGACAAGCAGGCCTCGTTAGGAGTGAGAGAAAGGGGTATTGGATACCATATACGATAAATGAGGAAGAAATGGAAAATTGCCGACAGATATTAAATGATATTTGTACATGCGGTTGCCGAGGAACAGGTAAATTCAAAGAGAAAGAATTGAATGACTCGAATTTGGAATCGCTTAAGAGATATGAGAAGGAGTTGCGAAATGAGCTTAGAATTGTTCGAGAAAGGGTGAATGAAATAGAGTCCAAAAAGAAGCAATAAAATTTTTTGCATTTATATTTAATTAATCACTTAAATGCTTAATTAGTATCCCTTTAATTTTTTAGTGAGGTGCCGGTTCTTCAGACCACAATCCACAGAAAGGAGGTGATTAAAATGGCTGATAAGAAGAACTCTTGTGGCTGCGGATGTATTCCATTGAAGCAGAATAACATCAAAGTCACAAAAGACCAGAAGAAAGTCAAAAAGTCTAAGTAGGGCGGGGTGGATTTGGCCAAGGGGGTGGGGTCAAAAAGGATCCAAGACGCCCACCTCCTTAACCTAAAGATCAATACTGAACAGGAGGACTAAAATGGGAAAGTTATCCGTTGAAGAAATTAGAAAATTGGCCGAGAAGGTTGCAACCGAGAAGTTGGCACCTCGTGCGTCAGAGATCGATCAAAAACGCAGTTTCCCCTGGGAGAACATTTGTGAACTGAGAAAAGCTGGCCTCTTTGGGCTGGGAATCTCCGAAAAAGAAGAGGACTTTGAATTTGATCGGGTCTGCTTCGCCACGGTGGTGAAAGAGATAGCCAAAGCTTGCGCCTCCACCGCTCTGGTTTACGTCTCTCATACGATCGTCGCAAAGGCAATCGAATATGGAGGTAGAGAAGCAGTGAAGAAAAAATGGCCATCGGAAATGTTGAAAAAAAGAATCCTGGGTGCATTTGCCGTCCATGAACCTGACTCTGGATGCAACTCCGGAGCTATCACCACCAGGGCAAAGAAAGAGGGTGAAAACTACGTCGTGAATGGCTCGAAGTTCTTCATCACTTCTGCAGGGGAAGCTGATCTTTACCTGGTTCTCGTCAAGACAGATCCCGAGAAAGGTCCCCAAGGGATGAGCACCTTTCTCATTGAAAAGGATACCCAAGGTCTATCCTTCGGTCGACCTGAAAATAAAATGGGGTTGACGAGTACTTCTTCAAGGGAGATGTTCTTCAGCGATTGCCGAGTGCCGGCAGATAATCTGATAGGTAAGGAAGGTGAAGGGATGCAGGTTCTCGGGAAGACAGTTATGGGCTGGGGCTTCTTTGGAGCTGCTGCCATATCGGTTGGGATTGCGAAATTGGCCACCGAGCTTGCAATCAAGCATGCCAAGGAGAGAACAATAGCGGGGCAACCCATTGCCGTTCATCAGGCCGTTCAGTTCATGATAACTGATATGATTTTGGAAACTGAAGCAGCGGAAGCACTGTTGACAACGTGTGCAACCCAGGCTGACTTATTTCCTGATACTGCTGTCCTTAACGGGCTTAAAGCAAAGTTATTCGCCTCCGAGAATGCGGTAAATGTTTCAAATAAGGCAATTCAGGTTCTGGGTGGCCATGGATATTGTCAGGAGTATATTGTGGAACGACTCTTTCGTGACGCTCGGGGCTTGGTGCTACACTTTAAAACATCTGAATGGCTCCGTCAGGATATTGCAAGGGCGGTAACCGGAATATAAGCATGTTCGATTTGGTCAGAAGAAAAGGTGATGGAGATGTGTCACGTATTCGAATTCAAAAAAGTTTTGGAGTTTTGAGATAAGCCTACGGTTATTGGGGGTGTTAATGTCTCACGATGAAAAACGTTTTGAAGGATTCGTATTTTTTCTCACCGATGTTTTTCACATTTTTTAATTCTTCAACTGATTTGAATCCCCTTCTCCTTTCACGGTAGGTTATGATCTCACGGGCCAGGGATTCGCCGATTTCCGGGAGGAGGCAGAGATCTTCCATGGAAACCCGATTGAGGTCAAGGGGGATATTGAAGACAAGAAGTTTATGAGCCTCCATGGTTTCAATCTTTATTCTGACTTCCTGTAGAGATTCTTTTCGAACATTAAGAAGAGTGCCTGTCTTCAGAGATTCTGAAAAGGAGTCCTTATCAAACAACCCCGGTTCTTTTAAACCGCCTGCCTTTTCGATCGCCTCTCTTAGAGTGGGAGAATGTTGAAAAATATAAACCCCGGGTCTCCGGATCTCTCCCAGGACTTCAACCGCAATCTCTTTCGTTATTTCTTCTGAAGGGGCAGAGGGGGAATAGTAAAATTTAAAGTAGAGGATGCCGACGAGGAATAAGGCTAAAACGAAGAGGACCTTCTGCTGACCGAGGGAGAAGTATTTCAATAATTGCGGAATGCGGAATGCGGAATGCGAAATCAATTGTGAATTCAAAAGATAAGATTTTAAAGCTTTTTTAAATTCCAAAATCCGCATTCCGAAATCCGAAATGGCTTAACCGTCTTCTTCTTTCAGAAGTTTGTAGTCGATCGAATCGACGAGGGCCTGCCAGCTTGCCTGAATGATGTTTTCGGAGACTCCCACCGTTCCCCATTTGGACTCCCCATCTCCGGATTCGATCAGGACTCTCGTCTGTGCGGCAGTTCCGTCTTTGGTGGTGAGTATTCTCACTTTGTAATCCAGAAGTTTAACCTCTTTCAATTCAGGGTAGAACTTTTCAAGGGCTTTGCGGATGGCATTGTCCAGGGCATTGACAGGGCCATTTCCTACAGCGGCCGTATGTTCGACCTGATCGCCGACACGAACCATGATGGTGGCTTCCGAAAGGGGGAAACCTTCTTCCTCTTTTTTCTCAACGATCACGCGAAATCCCAGGAGCTCAAAGAATTTCCTGTGCTTTCCGAGGGCCTTTTTGACCAGGATCTCAAAGGAGCCCTCCGCTCCTTCAAATTGAAATCCCTCGTGTTCGAGTTGTTTCAAGTTGTCGAGGATTCTTCGGACGGCGGGGTCTTTGCTTTCGAGGTCGATTCCGAATTCGGCTGCCTTGTAAAGAATGTTAGATTCTCCTGAAAGATCGGAGATAAGAACCCTCTGGCGATTTCCCACACGCTCGGGCTGGATGTGTTCATAGGTGAGGGGGCTCTTCCGGATGGCGCTCACATGGACGCCCCCCTTATGGGCGAAGGCGCTGTCGCCCACATAGGGCAGATACTTCGGATGAGGCAGATTCGCCAGTTCCGAAATGAAGCGGGAGACGTCTGTCATCTTCTTGAGCTGGGCATCGGTTAGACAGTCCATCCCCATCTTCAATTTGAGATTGGGAATGATGGAGCAGAGATTGGCATTGCCGCATCTTTCGCCATAGCCATTGATCGTTCCTTGAACCTGCGTCACCCCCTCTCTCACGGCGAGGAGGGAGTTGGCCACTGCCATCTCGGTATCGTTATGGACGTGGATGCCGAGGGGCACAGTGATTTTCTTCTTCACTTCTCGAATGGCCATCTGAAGATCATGGGGGAGGGTGCCCCCGTTCGTGTCACAGAGCACGATCCAATCGGCCTTCGCTTCCTGGGCCGCCCTCAGTATGGAAAGGGCATAAGAGGGATTATTCTTGAACCCATCAAAAAAGTGCTCGGCATCGAAAATGACTTCGGGAACTTTTTCCTTGAGAAAGCGGATCGACTGGAAGATGATCTCCAGGTTCTGATCGAGGCTGATGTTTAATGCCTCAAGGGCATGCATATCCCAGGATTTTCCAAAGATGGTGACGGTCTCTGTCTCTGCCTCGATCAATGCCTGGATATTCGGATCGTCTTCAGGGGATATCCCCGCCCGGCAGGTGCTTCCAAAGGCAACGATCTTCGCCTCGGAGAGATTAACAGATTTGATCTCTTGAAAAAACTGGAGGTCCTTCGGGTTGGAGCCAGGCCAACCCCCTTCGATATAGTGGATGCCCAGCTCATCCAATTTTTGGGCAATCCGGACCTTATCCTCGACGGAGAAGGCAATGTCCTCCGCCTGAGAACCATCCCGGAGGGTGGTATCGTAAAGTTTAATCGATTGTTTGCTCAAAAGGATATCCTCGCCATGCAAAAATCATTGCAAAATTAGCCACGCTATAGCGTGGCAAAATTAACAATTGTCAATGGTGATAAAAATATCTTGCACTAAGTTGGCTTACTAATCTTTTCATTGCTAACTGTTAATTGCTAATTGATCATTTTGCATTGATTATTTCTCCTCTGTGACGGATGGTTTATCCAGTTCAAAGGCATCGTGGAGGGCTCGCACAGCGAGTTCCGTATATTTGGAGTCGATGACACAGGAGATTTTGATCTCCGAACTGGAGATCATCTGGATGTTGATGCCCTCCCTGGCCAGGGCGGAAAACATCTGTGCGGCCACATTGGAATGGCTCCTCATCCCAACGCCGATGATCGATACTTTGGCGATGTTTTCATCGAAGAGGACTTCTTTTCCGCCAATCTCCCTGACACCCTCCTTCACGATCTGAAGGGCCTTGGAGAAATCGGTCTTGGGAACAGTGAAGGCCAGGTCGGCACAGCCTTTTTCCGTGCTGGTGGTCTGGATGATCATATCGACCACAATGTTGGCATCGGCAATAGGTTTGAATAATTTGGCGGCCACCCCGGGAACATCCGGAACGCGCATGACCTCAATCTTTGCCTCATTCTTGTTATAAGTCACACCTGAAACAACGACCCTTTCCATCTCTCTCTCCTCCTTGCAGACAATGGTTCCGGGATTATCATTGAATGACGATCTCACATGAATGGGAACATCGTACTTCTTGGCAAACTCCACAGAGCGGGTCTGAAGCACCTTAGCTCCCAGGCTGGCCATTTCAAGCATCTCATCATAGGAGATCCTGGAAAGCTTCCGGGCCTTCGGGCAGATATTGGGATCGGTTGTATACACGCCATCCACATCGGTGTAAATTTCGCAGACATCCGCTCTGATGGCGGCCGCTACAGCCACAGCGGTCGTATCGGAACCTCCCCTGCCGAGCGTAGTGATATTTTCCGACTCATCCACGCCCTGAAATCCGGCTACAACCACCACCCTTCCGTTTCTTAAATCTTCAAGCACCTTTTCCGACTCGATCCCGGTGATGCGAGCTTTGCCAAAGGCGCTGTCCGTAGCAATCTTAATCTGAAATCCGAGATACGATTTCGCATCACAGCCCATCGACTTGAGGGTCATCGCAAGCAGGGCAATGGTGACCTGCTCCCCCGTGGAGACGAGAACATCCATCTCTCTTTCATCAGGGTCCGGAGTAACCTGCCGGGCCAGTCGGATCAGTTTGTCTGTTTCTCCGGCCATCGCTGAAACGACGACCACAACCCGATGGCCCTCATCCCTGGTGTGAATGACTCTTCTGGCCACATTCCTGATTCGGTCAATATCGCCTACAGAAGTGCCGCCATACTTTTGAACAACCAATGCCATTCAGTCACCTCCCCTAAAGTAGTTCGGAGTAATGAGTTCGTAGTTCGGAGAGATAGATTTAAAAATTTATCAGTTTTTGCTCCGAACTCCCAACTCATTGTCTTGAGCCTGCTTAAAGCAAGGCTGAAGCCTTGCGCTACAAAATGCAAACTATTAAATGCTCTGGATAATAATTATGGTTTTTTCTCCGAACTCCTAACTCTGAACTCCGAACTTTGAATTTGGTTTAACAAATTCAGATACCTTTTCCCTTTTGCGGCCAATTCTATAGATCGGGTCTGCTTGCCGGTGTAATGGATATTAACCCGGAGAAGCTCGCCGGGGAGCAAGGAAGGAATTCTGTCTGCCCATTCAATCGCTGTGATCCCATCTCCATAAAAATACTCTTCCAGACCCAACTCCTCAGCTTCTTTCTCCTCCTCCAGCCGGTAGAGGTCGATATGATAAAAGGGAATTTCCCCTTTATATTCATTGATCAGCGTGAAAGAGGGGCTGGACACATAAGCGGATTTTCCTACCCCGACTCCCTGTGCCAGCCCTTTAATGAACTGAGTTTTTCCCGCCCCCAGTTCGCCCATTAAAGCTACGACATCCCCAGCCTGAAGACTGCTTCCGATGGTCTTCCCGATCCGAATGGTTTCTGAGGGGCTTTTGGAATATAAAATCATCTCCGAAATAAATTCCAATAACCAAATTCCAATGTCCAAATAATAACCAAATCCCAATGACCGAATAAAAACCGGTGACTAAAAGAATTTGGATATTGATGATTGGAATTTATCTGGTTATTGGTGCTTGGAATTTGGCTATTTTTAGTTCAGGCTCTATACTTAAAGTCATCCGGGTTGAGGTTTTCAAGCCATTCCTTCAACTGATCCCCCTCTTTTTCAAAATCAATGGTCCTCGCCTTTTCGATCACCTCGTCCGAGACAAAGATCGGTGCGTCCACGGAGAGGGCAATGGCAATGGCATCGCTGGGGCGGGAGTCGATAACGATCTCCTCTCCTCTTCGATTGAGGTGAATCAATGCATAGTAAGTGCTTTCCTTCAGGTCGTTGACCACGATCTTCATCACCTGAGACTCAAGGGTTTTCAGGACACTATGGATCAGATCGTGAGTCATGGGGCGATGGGAATCGATCTTCTTCAATTTCATGGCAATCGCATTTGCCTCGAACGGTCCGATCCAGATGGGAAGCCCTGTCTTATTGGACAGGTCCATCAGGAGGACGACAAACCCATTCGAGGTGGAATCAAATGTCAAAAACTTCACCTTCATCTCGACTAACATCCTATTCTCCTTTGATCGACGGCGAACGGGATTAACGAAATCTCAAAGAAGCTCCCACGCCATCGTTCTCCTTCAGAGTGAGATTCTCTTCGACCCATTTGACTTCTCCGTCCTGACGAAGAACCGATCTCATCATTTCCTCTCCCAGGTTAATGTCCCTGGTGTTTCCTTTGCAGAAAGGACAGGAGGCTGAAGGATGAGCCGGTGGATGGATGAGGACGAGAGAGCCGCATCGAGAGCATATTCCCCCGGTAAGGATGAACGAGGTGAGAAGATAAAGGGTTTGAATCTGCCCTTTGTTCAGGGCCTCCAGTGTCCCATCCAGGCCAAAGGCGGCCCGTCCTCTCTGAGGCGTCCTCTCCTTCAGTTCTTCGATTTGCCGGGACACCTCTTCCTTCTCTCTCTGGAAGAGGCGCTCAAAAATTCGCCTTAACACCCTGGAGCGCTCCTCGGAAAAGTCCATGGAGAAGGTATCGGTAATCTGCTGTTTGACCCGTTCGGGAAGGAAGCTCTTAAAATTGGCAAGGGTCCGATCCTGGCCGATGAGGACCACCCTTTTCCACTTTCCCGTGTCAAACAGTTCGGTCAATTGCTCGGAAACTTCCCTGTGGTGTTTATTCATATGATCCCGGATGTGGCGCTGGTATCTCATCTGAGCCCAGCCTCCCTGATCATGACGGCCCGGGACATAACTCTCAATGGAGAATTCTGCTAACAATCCCTCAAGAGAGATCTCAAATAGTTTTGCAGAATCGGTCTCCACCATAACGGCCAGAGTATCCTGATACTGGGAGGAAAGCCGCACGAGAGGCCGGAGGATCGGCAGGCTGGAGAGGAAGAATTCGTTTTCGAAGGGCATGATCGAAGGGTAGGTCAGGAATGTGTTGGCGGCGCTACAGGAGAAGATGGCGATTCCGTCGACCCCTTCGTCGTAAGAACGGCGAACCAATCCCTCCACGAACCTTTCGATCTGTTTTTGATCTTCAAGATAGGTCTTTTGCCAGTCCTCTTTTCCTTTGAGCCGGTCGAATCCCTTCTTCAGTTGATTCTTCGCAAAGAGGCGAATGCGCTCTCTCTGCTGTTCAGAATCCCATCGGGTATTGAGATAGAGAGAGAAAAAAGGGTAAGGTCCCTCTTCGATACGGGCCAGTTTTTTAATCTCGTTTCTCATCTCCATGAGGGCTCCAATTCAGCACACACAATTGGGAACAGATTTCAAATCTCCCCCTAAAATCCTAACAGACTTCCACAAGGGAATCAAACCCATCTCTGGAGAAGGGCAGGAATCTTCCTGATGAGGTCTGTAGCCATAAGAGATTTTTCACCTATTTCCCGGGCCACCTCATCTCCTGCCAACCCGTGGAGATAGACGGAAGCCTGAAGGGAGGAGAGAATGTCGAATCCCTGACAGACCAGACCACCGATCATCCCGCTCAGCACATCGCCCGTTCCTCCGGTTGCCAACCCTGAATTACCTGTCGGGTTGATGTAAACCTCTCCTTTGGGAGTGACGATGAGGGTGCGATATCCTTTGAGGATCAGAAAGGTATGGCTGGATTGAGAGAAATTTTTGCAGACCCCGATGCGATTCTCCTGCACCTCTTTAACCGTGGAATGGACCAGCCTGGCCATCTCTCCGGGATGGGGCGTGAGGACAAGCGACCGGTTGGAGGTGGGGAGGAGCTTGGGTTGGGTGGCCAGCGCGTTCAGCCCGTCGGCATCGATGATGATGGGAAGAGTGATCGTTTTGATGAGTTTATGGATGAGCAACTGGGTCTCTTTAAAGGTTCCGAGGCCGGGCCCGATCACAACAGCCTTCTTGTTTTCACAAAGACGAAGGATGGAGTTGAAGGCCCTCAGGCTGAGAGTCTGTTTAGGGGTTTCGGGCATAGGTTCGGTCATCACCTCAGTCAATTTCATTTCCATAATTGCATTCAGACTCTTCGGGATGGCGAGGGTAACCAGCCCTGCGCCCATCCTCAGGGCAGCCTCGCAGACCATAGAGGCTGCTCCGGTCTTTCCCACCGAGCCGGCGATCACAAGTAGATGGCCGTAATCTCCCTTGTGGGTGTCCGGAGGCCTGGGCGTGGAAAGGAATGGCCTGATTTCTTCTTCCTCAAGGAGATGAGATTGAATTTTTTCTTCTTCCACCAGATTTTTTGGGATACCAATATCGATCACTTTCAGAGTTCCGGCATAATCCGTTCCCGGTGAGATGAGGAGTCCCACTTTGGGCAGGCCGAACGTGACGGTGAGGGTCGCCCGTATCGCCGCACCGAGCGGTTTACCCGTGTTGGCATTCAAACCGGAGGGGATGTCGATGGCGACGATGGGCTTATGAAGAGTATTGAGATGATCGATGACCTCTCTGTAATAACCTCTCACTTCGGCGTCGAGGCCTGTCCCGAAAATGGCATCGATCAGGAGGTCTGCCTTCTCCATGTCCCTCTTCACCTTCTGATAATCCTTTGCGGAAGGAACCGGGATGATCTCCCCTTTCATGCGATAGAGGATGTAATGGTTTGTTTCCGCATCCCCCCTGAGCGACTTCGGGTCGGTTAGGAGAATGATCTTAACCGGTATTCCCCGATTCATCAGGTGCCTGGCGATGACGAAACCGTCTCCTCCGTTGTTTCCTTTTCCGGCGATGATCACCACTCTCTTTTTCCGGAGGTCCGGGAAAGAGGTCAGGATGGCTTCTGTAGCTCCTCTTCCTGCATTCTCCATAAGGATGATTCCTGGGATTCGGTAGGTTTCGATTGCCTTACGATCCAGTTCCTGCATCTGTTCAGCGGTCGCTACTTTCATCGTCTCTCCCCTCTAATAGGACATGTGCCACGGCGAATGGTCGGTCGTGGGAAAGGGTGAGAAAGGTCCTCTTGATCCGACAGGTTTGAAGAACCTCTTTTGCTCTTCGATGGAGGGAGAGGAGTGGCTTTCCCATGGGATCGTTCTCCACCTCTATGTCCGTCCATTGAATTCCATTTCGAAGCCCTGACCCAATAGCCTTTAGAAACGCTTCCTTCGCGGCGAACCGGATGGCGAAACATTCTGAGGGACGGGACCTCCGTTGACACCGGGAGATTTCTCGCTCCGTATAAACCCGGCTCAGAAAGTGGTCTCCCCATCGTCCCATCAATCTTTCAATCCGTTCGATATTAACGATGTCGATGCCGCTGCCTATTACCATAATAGTTCGGAGTTCGGAGTTTTGAGTTCGGAGTTAAAAATTCGGAGATTAAGACCTAAATTCTCCGAACTACGAACTCATTACTACGAACTATTTAATCAAATCAATCATCTCCCTCACTGCCCGGTCCAGTCCCACCAGGACTCCACGGGCGATGATGCTGTGCCCGATATTCAGTTCCTCAATTTCCTTGATCTCTGCAATCCGTCGCACATTGACATAGTTGAGGCCGTGGCCGGCGGCGATCCGGAGGTCCCTCTGGGAAGCCTCTCCCACCGCATCGAGAATCCTTTTTAATTCATCATCGGCCTGAGCAGAGGTCTTTGCCTCGCAATATTGACCGGTATGAATCTCAATAGCCTCGGCTTCAACTTCTTCTGATGCCTTAATCTGATTCTTGTCAGGGTCGACGAAGAGGCTGACAGTAATGTTTCCCTTCCGGAGTCGCTGGATCGCCTTTTTGAGGGAACGGAAATTCTTGGCGACATCGAGCCCTCCCTCAGTCGTCAGCTCCTCCCTTTTTTCAGGGACCAGGGTGACGATGTCGGGTTTCGTCATGAGCGCAATGCGAATCATCTCCTCTGTGGCGGCCATCTCCAGGTTGAGTTGGATCTGGACGATTTCCCTCAGGATGCGGAGGTCTCGATCCTGAATATGGCGTCGATCCTCTCTCAGATGGCAGACAATGCCGTCCGCCCCAGCCATCTCGACAATGGATGCGGCTGTGACAGGATCCGGATAAGCCACCCCTCTTGCCTGTCTCACCGTAGCGACATGGTCGATATTGACTCCGAGTCTTGGCATGCTTCCTCCAATTCCGAACGTGGAGAGTAGAAGGTGGAGTGTGGTTAAACCACCATCCACTCTCTACTTTCCACGTTCCAATTTTCCAAGGTGTTTTTTTACCAGCTCCGCCAGGTCCCGGGCAACCTCATGAAGTTTCTTCTCATCCTCGCCTTCGACCATAATCCGAAGAAGGGG
>Ga0214473_10000591_pt1 | contig 50570 bp, 45 predicted proteins | sample RVTome_7_FD_203509 | JGI IMG/M metagenome (GOLD analysis project Ga0214473, IMG submission 203509) | Soil microbial communities from uranium-contaminated site in the Upper Colorado River Basin, Wyoming, United States - RVT98D197 | ecosystem: Environmental > Terrestrial > Soil > Contaminated >...
TCTCAATGACTTGATTTACAACTCTAACCGGATGGTTCGTCTCTATCATCTCTTCCAGAGAAGGTGGAAGAAGTAAAATTTGGTTGGGACTGTAATCTTTAAAGACTACCTTTGTTCTACTTATATTTTGCATACCTCAAGTTACTAAACCTGAGGTTCTTGGAAGGGGGAGGCATCCCCCTTTTTTCACTAGTTATCAACAACTTAAAACTTTAGAATGTGGGAGGGCAAACCGGAAAAGGTGCGAACTTCAGCCCTTTCCGTAGCGCCAATAAGGCCAGTGTAGCAGGCGCAGGAAAGGGTTGAAGTTGGCTTTTCCGGCCTCCTTTTCTTTGGTTCATTTCTTTTGGAGGAGCAAAAGAAATGAACATATGATTATATTAAATAAAAAAGAGTGCCCTTTTGAGACACCCTCTTTTAATTTCTGTAATACCAATAATATTTTTTACATCAATTACTTCAAAGGTTTATTAAGAATTTTGTTCCTATCAGAATTATTATAAATTAGGAGAAAGGAGAAAAGAGAAAAGAATGAAACACCTGCTAATCGATTGAGCATAGTCTCGAATAAAAATGAAATAAATATTATTATCAGGAATATTATATATAACAGATTCTTTTCAGAAATAGCTATATAGAACATAATTCCAAAAACAGACAAGAAAATGAGCAGTCCAATCAATCCATTTTCAAGTAAGATCTCCAGAAATTGATTATGAGCATTTAAATTATTTTCTGGCAATATATTTTTATCGCCAGTTCGTTCATACTCTTTATTTAATTCGGTTTGAATATCTCCTGTCCCAACACCAAATAAAACATTATTACCAATTATCTGAATAGCAGCTTTCCAAATTGTTATTCTGCTTTCGTCCGAAAACTTATTGGTTATCTCTATTTTTGATTCATTATTAAAATAATATCTGAAACGTGGATTCGAAATAGTAAAGGGAATCAAAATAATAAAACACACTGTTAGCAACAGAATAAAATAAAGTTTCCTTCCAAATTTCCATAATTTATATATAAGATAGACAGGAACAGAAATTACAGCGGCCAGAATTTCTGCCCGTGATGATAGAAGATAAATGGATATGAATAATACAATACTCAAAATCAGCCAAAAAGTTCTATTTTTTTTCTTAATAGTATTATCAAAATAAGCTTCGATCGCAATAAAGACCGAGAATAGTATATACATTGATAAATATGAAGCATGCTGGAAGATCGCCAGCTCATATCCATAGAAGTAATTTAACCAGGGGTATTCTGCCGGATTAGGAATAAAAACCAAGACACCATCTTGAATGCTAATTGATCTGAAAAGAGCATAGCCCAAGCAAATCAATAAAAATAAGAAAGTGCTCAATGTAAATGTCTGCAATAAGAATGTAATTCTGTTTTTAATCTTCTCTCCAGGCAAAATCAAAACCACTGGAAAAACAAAGAGTGACAGTCGTAATACTATATTTCTCCATCCATCCTTAGAATTATCTGAATATAGCATCCCTATTATTTGCCAAACAAAAAGAAGCAGGAATAGGATGAAGAGAAATTTACTTTTGGCACTAATTTTTTTGATTTCAGGTATTTTCGTTCTGAACTCCAAAATCCAAAAGACACCCCAAGCTATCATAAATGGAGGAAGATACCAATGATAGATGGGCAAAAGAATCATTGTAACCAACGCAAAATAAAAAGTTCCTGAGCCAGATTTCAATAAATGACTATTCAGTAACTTCTCGAAATGTTTTATCATTGTTTACCCGAATAAATTCTTAATCCCAGTTTGCCGGGTGCAATAATATTATAACTTTTTTACCTGGTTTAATTGTATCAAAATTAACCATTCCCATATTCCATCGTTTACCATTTATAAAGGATACATCGGTGAAGTAATAGTCCTGATCTAAAAGACCTCCTTCATACTCTAAGTTGTAATTTTTCAGACTGTCCTTTTCTATTTTAATAGTTTTATATCCTTTTGTAATATATTCATAATTCCATCCATTCATAGGATATTCATACCAGAAATAAGCATTAAAATATTTGTAGATATAACAATATTTTGATCCGTGATAGGTAGTTCCAATTATATTCATACCCTTACCTCGTAAGTAGTATAATTCATTCTTCAGGTACTCCTTTGGAGGGATCCCGTACATCACCTGCAGGGTCACAAGGTCGTTATGGAATCCAATCTCATGACTAAATGAATCCTGTATTTTTTTTAAATAATATACAATATCTGGATTTCTGATAAAATCAGATCCAACTTTTTTACCGTAATAATCAGCTGTGTGCAACACAAAAAAGGTAGACTTAATACCATACTTATGCTCTCTGTATGCCATTTTTACAGCTGCATTTATGTTTTCATCTATATCATAACGTAAAGAGAGAACTACCTTATCAGCAGATATTGTATTTTTAAAATCCTTTAAAGGAACGATCAGAAAGTGATCAGAGGTTGAGATATAATTTAAAAAATCGTCATAATAAAGGAAGTTAAAGATTTGTTTATGTACTATAACACCATTATCTACAATAATATTATCAGTTATAGAAATTGTTCTATCTTTTTCAGTATATATGATATCTTCTTCATTCTTCTTGCATTCTGAAAATGTTATAAGTAATAATATGAAAATTGATAACTCAAACTTTGATAATATATTGACTCTTTTACAAATCCTTTTTTGCATATTCTCCATTTGGAAAAATCTTGGTAGCAAGTATAATAAAATCCAAAAAAAAAATGAAGTTAACATGATAACTGTAACAAATACTTAGTTAACAAATTTTTTAAAATAAGTTATTTAATGAATTTTCGAAATCTCATTGCAAATTCTGGTTATCTGTGAATTTATAATTTCCGGAAATATTGGAATCGATAAAATCTCGTTTACCAATTCAACAGCAACAGGAAAATCTTTAACCTTATGATTTTTGTATCTGTACGCATCCAGGAAAGGCAAAGGCCTAGGATAATGAATTCCAGTCGCAATATTGGCATAAGTAAGTTGTTCTATAAGCTTCTCCCTCTGCTTTGATCTAATTACAAAGAGATGATAAACATGATCTTTGTTTTCATTAATCTGTGGCAGAATTATTCTACTATTCTGGTTCAAACAGGAAAGATATAGATTTGCTGCCACCCTCCGAGCGTTATTCCATCTATCCAAATAAGGGAGTTTAACCATTAACACAGCTGCCTGAATAGTATCCAGGCGACTGTTTCTTCCTATTACTGAGTGAGTGTGACGGAATTGGAGTTGTCCATGATTTGAGAGCATTCTTGCTTTATTTGCAATATCTACATTATTTGTCACAATGGCACCGCCGTCTCCAAATGCACCAAGGTTTTTGCTTGGGAAAAAGCTAAAAGCAGATGCAATCCCAAATGTTCCAATCTTTCTACCGAAATATTCTGCTCCATGAGCCTGAGCACAATCTTCAACAACAAATAATTCATAAGCATCGGCAATGCTCATAATCTCGCTCATATCAGCAGGATTACCATATAAATGCACTGCGATTATTGCTTTTGTTTTTTTTGTAATCTTCTCCTCAATTTTCCCGACATCAATTGTATAATTACTATTATCAACATCGACAAACACAGGTTCAGCTCCAACATTATTGACTGCTTCAGCAGTTGCTATCCATGTCAATGCAGGTACAATTACTTCATCACCAATTCCAATATTCAGCGATTTCAATATTAGTTCAAGAGCATCAGTTCCATTTCCACAACCAATACAGAATGCTGTTCCGATGAATTTTGAAAATGAATTTTCAAATTCAGTTACACGATGTCCTTTAATAAAGATTCCTTCATTTATACAATCTATTATTGCATTATCGATTTCCTCCTTTATTCCTAAATACTGAATATTCAGATCAACAAGAGGTATTTTATCAGTGGATTTCATTAATTATACTTTTTAGCAGCTGTATAAATCTTATCAATAATCTCAATAGTTTTTAATCCCTCGAATCCATTTGTTGCAATCTTACCATGATTTAACAATACCTCTATAACATTCTCATAGACTTTATCATGGTTTGACATTGAACCTACGTACTGTCCATAATTATTAGGAGGATTCCCCTTAGGTAGATTTTCAATCCTGTAATCCTTGATATTTTGATACTCCAGCTCATTTAAATATTGTCCTCCTACTTTTACAGTTCCATCTTCTCCGAAAATAGTAAGTGAACCTTCCATATTTCTGGCAAAGCTGTTGACATTGTAGTTTATTGTGCCAATAATTCCGCTAAAGAATTCAATTAAAACAACTCCGGAATCTTCAAATTCAATGATTTGTTGATGAATTGAATTTTTAGTTAATGCTGCTACATTTTTAATATCTCCAAATAACCAGTATAAAAGATCTATAAAATGGCTGAATTGGGTGTATAAGGTTCCTCCATCCAGATCTTTAGTTCCTTTCCAATCAGATTTGGTATAATATTCGGGATTACGATTCCAAAAACAACTTATCTGTACACTAAGAATTCTACCAAGTCTGTTTTCCTCAAGAGCTTGTTTGATTGCCTGAACGGGAGGATTGTATCGGTTTTGTTTTACAATAAAAAGTCGTTTGTTTGCTCTTTCAGCTTCTTTAATCATCTCCCCACAGTCAAAAACAGTTATTGCCATTGGCTTCTCACACAAGACATGAATCCCTTTACGGAGCACTTTTATAGAATGCTCGGCGTGAAGACCGTTTGGGGTGCATATTGACACAACATCCAATTCATTCTCATAATTCAACAGGTCATCTATATTAAGATAAATTTCGCATCCGTACTTCTGTCCTAGCAAAGTAGCTTTTGACTCAATATTATCACAGACAGCAACCATGTTTGCCATCCTTGTGATCTGTTCGGCGTGTCTCTCAGAAATCCTTCCACAACCCACAATAGCGAATTTTAATTTATCCATTATAATTCAACATTAGTTTCTATTTAACTCATCAACAATGATTTCCAAAATCAATTTACATCTGTTTTCAACTGTATGCAATGTAAGTGTTCTTTGTTGTCCGGCAGCTGCAATTTTTTCCCTTTCATCTTCATTAGTAAGGAGCCATTTAGCTTTTGCAATACAATCTTCAAGATTATCATAAACAACAATTTCTTTATTCACAACAAACAAATCACCCAGGTTTGATTTGTTGTCAGTCAGAAGGCAGCTCCCAACACCTGTTACTTCAAAAAGTCTCATATTACCGGCATACTTTCCGGCAATACCAATATGAAAATTCAGGACTACCTTAGAATTTTTGAACAAGTTATACATTTCTATTCCGAAGACCGGATTGTTCATTTTCCCCCGAAGAGTATCGGAATAATCCCTGACTGGGGTCGCACCTTTCTTTAGAATCGGGAATGCATTACTAATCCGTTGCATACCGGATTTGTTTAAAAATTTATTTAAAAGGAATAAAGATTGCTTGGCCCAGATCTTAGACTTTGCATCAAGGTTGACATATAATTCTAATCCAATTTGCGCCTTAAGCAAATTTTCTATTAATTCAATCCTTTCTTCATGAAAACCTGCTCCAGTGGAAAGGGAGCCGGAAAAGATAAAATTATTTTGCGGAAGAACCGGTTTTTCATTCGTCTTATTTAAAAGATCTGAATCGAATCCATGATACACCAGGTATGATCTGATACCTAAATTTTCCATATCTTGCCTTAATCCCGGGGTACAAGTTATTACAAAATCAACCAGAGAAAACCGGTCTATAATTTTCTGGCTTAAAGGGGAGCAATGATAAGCAATAATCAGTTTAATACTTTTTACTTCGGTCCTTATTTTTGCAAGCCACTCCTTATCTGTATAACTTAAATTTTCAATCCAAAGGATTTCAGGTTTATATTTTTTTACCTGTTCGAATAATATGTGCTTTCCATTCTTAAAATTGGCAATGTTTTTTGTTGTCCACTTATTCTGAAGCAGAGTATAATTTGCAATAATGCATTCTGCGTTAATTCCAAGTTTTTTGAAAGTTCGTGTGTATGATCCTGCAAATTCGGTTGAATCGTTTAGAAGAAGGTTTAAATGTTCATAATAAGAGAGATTCTTGATACCCCTGAACCTGGTATCAAATGAATTGAGGTAGCCAGGATACATTGTACTTATAGCCAGTAATTTAATATTCATTCAATATTGTCTATCATAATATTCAGAAATATCCTTGAAAGCACCAAATTGCTTCAAATTCAATTTATAATGGACTATTAAACACACATCTTGACTTTTCTTTCATAAGCAATAATAATAAAGATCATTATAAGAATAATAATAAGGTAGCAAAATACCTCAATGGATACGTAAATTTTCAGAAAATCAAGGAATTCATAATTCCTGAACAGCGTCAGAGAAATAATACTCAGGAAATAGAAGACTTGCCACATACTCAGTAACTTAATTTTATTCATTGAAATAAAAACAGCACTGAAAGAGGCAACAAAAAAGTTCAAAGCATACGACCATACTAAAATCTGGGAAATCCTGCCTGAGAAGCTCCATGTATCACCAAAAACTAATTTGAATAATCTGATTCCAAAAAATGAAATTACAATTATTTCAGCGGTCGCGATAAGAAAGACAATTCCGAAAATCAGTAACAGGTCCTTTCTAAGGCTTTTGCTATTCTGAAATTTTTCTGATATGCTTTGAAGCAGAACATTTGAAATGGAGGAGGCAATAAGTGCCAATGGAATTGAGAGCAATAGTTTAGACAGATCAAAGTAACCAACTATTTCAGATGAAAAGAATTTATTTATAAGGATCACCGGCAGCATGAAGCTGCAGGCGCTCATAAAACTAGGAATTACATTAAACTTAGGAAATTCTGAATATTTACGAGCTGCATATTTAATCTTAATCAGGCTAAAAAGTCCTAGATTCAGACCTCTTTTCCCACCCTGATATAATCCTGAAATTATATTTGCTATATGACCAATAATATCTCCAAATAGTATTCCATGAGTAACTTTAGCGAATTTAAAAGCTACCTGGGCACATCCTTCAAATCCTCTTCTCAAAAACTTATTAACTGAAATTTGAAAAAAACCTTTCTTTCTGATCAACCAGTAATTAATACTCTGATAAAAGCTGTAGAAGAATATTCCAAGTGGAACGAAATAGAGATATTCAGAAAATTTCACAGGAAGGTTGAAGAAAACCGTTATTTTGGCTTTCCAACAGATAATTATGAATAATAATAGAATATTAAATATAAGATTTATAAGTACAGTCAGATAAAAAATGTTAGCAGCTTCCTTATCCTTTCTGGGTAATATTATTGCGAGTTCATATTTAAATGAGGAAATTATTGCAAGCATTCCTGCCAGACTAAGATAAACAGCATAGGCTCCGAAAATTTCAGGAGAATATAAACGTCTGAGCAGAGGTTGTAAAAGTATCGGAATTAATTGTGCAATCGCTGTACCTGAAACAAGTATAGAGGTATTCTTAAGTAATTCCGACCTCCTCAATGATAGAAATAAATCTTGTCGGGTCATTTCAAGGTAAAAGATAAAAGACAAAAGTTTAAAGACAAAAGTAAGAAGTTGAAAAAGAGGTTATTAATAGACTTAAAGAGAATAAAGGAAGGAAGACGAGTTTATTTCTTCCAGACATTGGTATTAATATAGTCAATATATGATATAATTATACGGACCACTTTATCAGATACATTTGGCATTGAATAGTCCTGGACTAACCTCAGGGTTCGACCCACTCCCCTGCCTTGATCTTTCAAAACTGATAAACCTTGCGAAATCCTTTCATATTTTAGGCCTACCATCATAACAGATGCTTCTTCCATTGCCTCAGGCCTTTCATGAGCTTCGCGAATATTAAGCGCAGGGAAGTTTAAAATGGAGGATTCCTCTGATATTGTGCCGCTATCGGACAACACTGCAAAAGCATTCATCTGAAGGTGAACAAAGTCGAGAAATCCGAAGGGTTTGCTTAGCATTACAAGCTTGTTGAATTTGATTCCTGCAAGATCAATTTGTTTCCTAGTCCGGGGATGAGTAGATACTATAACAGGCATTTTATAGTCTTCAGCAATTGAATTGACAGAACTGATCAGATCATTGAAGTTTATATCAGAGTTTACATTTTCTTCTCGGTGTGCAGAAAAAACAAAGTATTTCTCCCTATTTAAACTCAGCTCAGAAAGAACATCCGATTTTTTAATGTTTGGCAGAAAGTGGTTCAGAACTTCAAACATAGGGCTTCCTGTTTTAATTATCCTATCAGCAGCGATACCTTCTCTAAGAAGATATTCCCTGGCTATATCACTATAAGTAAGGTTAATGTCACTTATATGATCAACTATCTTTCTGTTTGTTTCTTCAGGAACCCGCTGATCAAAGCATCGATTGCCTGCTTCCATATGAAAAACCGGTATCTTCCTCTTTTTTGCAGGAACTGCACAATGGCAGCTGTTAGTATCACCTAGAACCAGAAAAGCATCTGGTTTTTCTTCTTCCAAAACTGGATCAATATTTATTATTACTTTCCCTATTGTTTCAGTTGCTGTCTCTCCTGCAGCATTGAGGAAATAGTCCGGTTTTCTAAGCTCAAGGTCCTTGAAGAAAATCTCATTAAGCTCATAATCATAATTTTGTCCGGTATGAACAAGTACATGATCAATAGCTTTAGCCTGATCAAGTTTAGCAAGTACTCTTGATAACCTTATTATTTCAGGACGCGTCCCAACAACAGTTACTACTTTTAATTTCTTCATTTTTCAACTTTTTCAAAAAATGTATCTGGTCGCTCTTTATCAAATGGTTCATTAGCCCAAAACAGAGTAATTAATTCATTCTGACCTAAATTTGTAATTGAATGAATATATCCTGGCAAAATGTTGACTATAACAGGATTGTTGCTGTTAACAAAAAAATCATGTGTTTCATTTGTAATTAAATGCCGAAATTTAATCACTGCAGTTCCTTCAACAACACAGAATTTTTCATTCTTTTGATTATGAAAGTGATTTCCTCTGGTTATTCCTGGATTAGTTTTTGAAACAAAAATCTGACCTAATGACCTGGATTTTATCAATTCAAACAAAATACCCCGCTCGTCCGATTGTTTTGTCAGAGGATATGAGGCATCCCTGGGAGGAACATATGATAGATATGTTGAATACAGTTTACGCAAAAAATCATTACTCATATCAGGTATCTCAACTGATACAACCATTGATTTAAAAGATGTAATCAACTCCGCCAATTCACCAAGAGTAACTTTATAAGAAGGGGTTATAGTTAGAAAATCTGGACTAGCAATATCATCATGATTTCTATTTGTTAACAACCTTTTAAACTCACTGACCACATCATCAACATGAATAAGTTCCAGTACTTTTTTCTGGTCTGAAATGATGATCTCCTCGCCGTTAGCAACTTTATAACAGAATGTGGCGACTACAGAGTTATAATTTGGTCTGCACCATTTGCCAAAGACGTTGGTAAGCCTGTAGATGTAGCTTATACCTCCTTGTTCATAATACCTTTTTAAGTGGTTTTCGGCTTCTAATTTGCTTTTTCCATAATCATTCTCTAATTCAGCCTGAGTAGAAGAGGTCATGACTATTGAAACAAAATTCTTATGCTGAATAAGTGAATTGACAATATAACCTGTAAGCTCACTGTTATTAGTCTTAAAATCTTCAGTTTTTTCTGGTCTGTTGACACCTGCAAGATGGAATACAAAGTCAATATCTTTAAGAACTGTCGCCAGATAATCTCTATCCTGCTCAATATCAAATCCTATTGGTTCAATACCCTCAGTGTGTTTGAGATTGATTATGAGATTTTTTCCAATGAATCCGTCAGAACCCGTTATAAGCACCTTTTTCATATCCGGTCTCTTTTAATTCACTCTGAACATAATCCAATTTCAGGAGGAGCTCCTTAATTTCTGGAATTTGCAATATCATAGTGTTGTGCGATGTATAATCTTCTTTTCCAGATGTTTCAACCAGTCCTTCCACAAAATAGCCATCATAATTTAAGTCGCGATTATCAGAAGGCACCCTGTAATAATTTCCCATATCCTCTGCCTTCACCATTTCCTCCCTGCTTAGTAAAGTTTCATAAAGCTTTTCACCATGGCGGGTACCAATGATCCTAATTTCACTTTTAGAATTAAAAAGATCTATTATTGACTGTGCCAAATCACCTATTGTTGATGAAGGAGCTTTTTGTATAAAAATATCACCAGTATATGCCTTTTGAAAAGCAAAAAGCACAAGGTCAACAGATTGATCAAGAGACATCAGATATCTTGTCATTGCGGGATCGGTTACCGTGAGAGGTTTGTTTTCTTTAGCCTGTTTAATAAACAAAGGGATTACAGAGCCTCTTGATGCCATTACATTACCATAGCGAGTGCAGCAGAAAACTGTTTCAGACGTAAGCCGGCTGGATGCAATAATAATCTTTTCCATCATTGCCTTGGAAATACCCATTGCATTTACAGGATATACAGCCTTATCTGTACTTAAAGAGATAAACCTTTTAATCCGGTTATTGATAGCTGCATTTGCGACATTCTCGCTTCCAAGTATATTTGTTCTGACAGCCTGATCAGGATAAAACTCGCATGATGGCACCTGTTTAAGAGCTGCTGCATGAAAAACAAAATCAACACCGACTATTGCCTTGTTAATACTGCCATAGTCCCGAACATCTCCAATATAGTACTTTATTTTCTGATTATTATAATACCGACGCATGTCATCCTGCTTCTTTTCATCTCTTGAGAAGATCCTTATCTCTTTAATTTCCGTATTAATGAAGCGTTTCAATACAGCATTACCGAAAGAACCGGTGCCTCCGGTTATTAGCAAAATTTTGTCTTTATACATGTTGGTTAGGTTTTTAATTTTGGAAGATTGGAGTGTTGGAGTGTTGGAGTATTGGATTATTGGAGTGATGGAGTGTTGGAGGATCTTCCATTATTCCATTATTCCATTACTCCATTACTCCATTATTCCATCATTCCGTCTCATCCACAACAACAATCTCATTTATGAATAACGAAAGCAGAAAATGTGCTATCTTTTTTTTAATATTCCTCTTATGATCCATTTTCTCCCATTTGTTATTACTCAGTCCGAAGGATTCAATATGTTTAATATATGACCGATATATCTCAAAAAGATCTTTCTTGATCGATGCTAATCCATATACCGATGACGTGTTCCAAGCGGTAGAGTTTAACTTATGAAGTGATGAAAAATGGTATATAATTAACGGTTTGCCATTCACATAAAAGTAACTTTCTTTTTTTCTGATTTTATAATTTGCGACATTCCAGTAGCATAAATTTACTCCAATATTTTCAATGACCTTTACTCCATTGAATTTTTCAGGCCATGAATCAAGAAAAATCTGGTCAGAAAAGAACTTCAAAGGATACTCCGGTTTATCAGGGTACCAGGTATCACAGTCATCTTTCCAATCCCTCAGGCATGCTAATCCTTCTTCTGAATTTCTGAATAGATTAACGCCAACATTAAATTTCCCATAGTGCCTGACAAAAAAATTTAGAAATGGATGAACTCTATGGGGGGTAAAACCTATTGACGAATCGCCAAACTCCTCGTAGAGCGAATCCAGTTTATTAAAAAGATATACATCAGCGTCAAGGTAAAGCAATATATCAATCTCAGGAAATGTTTTTATCAGATAAAGGCAGATGTTTGGAGTTGACGAAAAATAATACTGTTTTTTATCCAGGTATTTAGCTGCTGAAGTCTGAAAATAGTTGTTGTACTCCTTTTCTGAAATAACTCTTGTATGGTCATCTTCCAGTGCATTCAAATATTTTAATGTCTCAATATCGAAGGCCAAAACATAAAATCTGATATTTTCATGGAACTTTCTTATGGAATAGTATAATGCTAAACCTCTTGGCAGGTAATTTATATCAAAATAGGTGCAGATGTGGAGTTTGTTGGACATTTACGATTTAATTAAAAAGGCGCAACGGCGCAACGGTACAATGGCACAAACCATCTTCGCTCTCCTTCGACAGGCTCAGGATTAGCTACGGTGGTCAAAGGGTGCAGCGGCACAAAGGCTCAATGGCGCAAGGGTAAAATGGATCATGTTTAGGTATATATTGAGGCAAATTTATTCATCACTTCACAGACTCTGTAAATTTCCTTGTCAGTATTACCATATGAAATCGGCAGGCTTAATGTTGTTTCATGAATCTCCTTTGCAATCGGGGTTGACTGACTGTCGAGAATCCCCTTCATGGCAATCTGCATGTTTGGAGGGATTGGATAGTGTATTTCTGTATGAATTTTATTTTCCATCAAATATTCTTTTAGCTCATTCCTAAAAGTAGTTCTGACATTGAAGATATGATAAACATCAAAATATCTTTCGTCTACTAAAGGTTTTATATAGAAATCACTCAGATTTTTGAAGTAAATATTCGCAAGTCTTCTCTTATGTTCAGTAATTTTTTCGAGGTTCTTTAACTTAACCCTTAGAAGAGCTGCATGAATCTCGTCAAGTCTGGAATTTATTCCTATTATATCATTTTTATATTTTGTATTACTGCCATAATTCCTAATTGCTTTGGATTTCAAGAAAAGTTCTTCATTATCTGTTGTGAGTGCACCAGCATCGCCGAGAGCTCCTAGATTCTTAGTAGGATAAAAGCTGAAAGCTCCAAAATCGCCAAAGGTACCTGCCCGTTTGCCATCAAATGATGCACCATGTGCCTGTGCACAGTCTTCGATCACTTTCAGGTTATAAGCGGCGGCAATTTCTAATATTCTGTTTATCTCACAACACTTTCCGTAGAGATGAACTACCATAATAGCTTTTGTTTTTGATGTTATCTTTTCTGCAACATGAAGAGGGTCAATATTATATGTTCTTATATCAGGTTCTGCCAGAACAGGTTTCAATCCATTGTTTACTATCGATAAAATAGTAGCAATATATGTGTTTGAAGGAACTATAATTTCACTGCCACGAGGGAATCTGAAATTCAGCAAGGCAATGGACAATGCATCAAGACCAGATGCCAACCCTATGCAGTACTTTGAACCGCAATATTCAGAAAATTCTTTTTCAAACATTGAAACATTCTTTCCCAGAATGAACCAACCTGATTCAAGGACCTCTGCAAAGGCCTTTTTGAAGTCTTCTAAAAACTCAAAATTAGATGTATATAGATTTTCGTAGAATATTTCTTCATACATAAGGCTCGTAAATATAATCATCAACATCAAAATATTCAGAAGCAAAGACCATCAGGATACAATCTTTTGAAAAATTATCCATCCAGTGAAAGTCTTCGGGATTTAATATCAGGCATTTTGAAGGAAAATCCATCAGAAACTCCTCAACCGGCTTACCAGGACCATCCTGATTCATAATTCTGCACTCTCCCTGAAGTACAATTGCAGCCTGAACCGTTTTTTTATGACGATGAAATCCGCGCTTGGAATTATCTACACCGTAAATATAGAATACGCGTCTTATCGGAAACGGGATAACCTTCTCTATGACTGTAAGATTACCTCGTTGATCTGTATGTGTTGTAAGGTTTATGAGATGGGCCATCTAACTGGTTCTTTTTTAAAACTTAAAGGTCCATATTCGATACTTCAAATAAATTGATCTTCTTCGTTCACCCCATCCTCCGCCACCTGTTTAATTCTTCACAATAAAGATAACAGTTTTATATTATGACAATATTATTCCTTTTTCTGATATTTGAAACCCCCATCCTAGCCTTCCCCCAAGGGGTAAGGAACAGAACTTTTCCCCCTTGGGGGAAATAAGAAAGGGGGTAAAAAGCCTCATAAAATTGAATAAATTTGTTACCAAAATACTGAAGTATAACACAGCTGGCGGAGATCGAAGAAGATCAATGTACCGTTCAACGGATTGGTTCAACAGGATCACATGAAAATGCTTTCGATTTAATACGAAAATTATATGTACTTATGTTTTAATTTAAACAAATATCCTTTGTAAAGTGACTTAATATTAATTCTTTCAGTTATTTCAAAATCATAAATGAGCTGATATTTTGATAAAAGCACAGAAAGAAATTTTGATTCACTCAGGAACCAGCAGCAATAACTTGCATTATAGATTCTTTTGGGAACTTTCTGTATGGTTAATCTGCCTTCATCTTTCTCTAAAAACAGGGTTCTGTCAATAATTATGTATTCAAAATTCCTGGAAATAATATCCTCAAGCAGGTCATAAGGCTTTTCAATATACTGGATAACACTTGACAACAGAATAGCATTAATTTCATACTTCTCCTGACAATCGTCCAGTGCAGTAAAGAAATGAAGGTTTTTATCTTTAAAGTGTTTTAATCCTGCACTTACAAATTGTGGTTGTTCAATTACACACCAGTTAACATCAGTAAGAGTTTCTAAAAAATTGATATTTTGATAATAGCTCGTTCCAAGAGATCCGCCAAAATCTATAATATTAAGTTTGTTTTGATTCTGTACCGCTATCCACATTAAAGCAGATAAAACGGGAAAAGAATATACTTTTCTGTCAAACGGAACAGAGTCTCGCTCAAAAGGAATTTCTCCGTTTTTAACTTTCAAAGCATTTTCCAAAACTCTATCAAGTATTTGTTCTTCATCATATCCGGTGCACTTCGATTTCGCCAATTCCCATGAAGAATAATTACCATGCCATCCATATGATATACTTGTTATTCTGCTAATAATGTAGTCTGAAAAAACTAGTTGTATTAATTTCTTAATAAACTTCATTGAGTCAGAGTAATAGCAAATAATAAGATTTAACCACTGAGTTTCACAGAGTTGTCACAGAGTAACACTGTTTTATTGTCAATATATGTACTCTTAATAATACAAGTAGGAGAGCATAAACTTCTTATAAAAATATTTCAGTAATATTATTTTTTGAGAATTGTTATTATACTTGAAATTATCCTGTCAAGATCATTGTCAGAAAGGTTGCTGCCCGATGGCAGACATAAACCATTAACAAAGAGATTATAAGATACATCATTAATATATGAAGGACAGGATAAGAAAACAGGTTGAATATGCAGTGGTTTCCAGAGAGGACGTGATTCAATGTTCTCTTTTTCCAATCCCAGGCGTATGTCTTCTCTGGTTTTCCCGTCTGTATAATCCGAATCAATCACAATCGTTGTGAGCCATCTATTAGACTTATACTTGCTGTCGGGTTCCATGTGAAATTTTATACCCTCAATACTAGAAAGAGCATCAACGTACCTGGAAAAGACCTTTCTGCGTCCGTCCACCCGGGAATTCAGAACTTCCAGTTGTCCCAATCCAATTCCTGCCAAAACATTGCTTAACCTGTAGTTGTAGCCAATTTGTGAGTGCTGATAATGAATTGCTTTATCAGCTGCCTGGGTTGAAAGAAATCTTGCATGATCAACATAATCCTTATTGTCTGAGACAAGTGCTCCCCCTCCTGAAGTTGTTATAATTTTGTTTCCATTGAAAGAAAGTATACCAATATCCCCAAACGAGCCACATTTTTTGTTACTATATTCACTTCCAATAGCTTCTGCTGCATCTTCTATAAGCGGAATGTTAAATTTCTCTGAGACTTTTTTAATCTCAAATATTCTTGCCGGCATACCATATAGATGAACGAAAATTATAGCCTTGGGCTTTTTGCCTATCTTAATTCTGTCCTCAATAGCTTCTTCAAGAAGAACCGGATCCATATTCCAGGTTTCAGGTTCGCTATCCACAAAAACAGGTGTAGCACCAAGATAAACTACCGGATTTGCTGATGCCGCAAAAGTGAATGAAGAACAAATGACTTCATCTCCTGGCTTTACTCCTAATACTATCAAAGCCAGATGTATGGCAGCTGTTCCTGAAGAGAGAGCTGTGCATCCTTTTACTGACAAATAATTTGCAAGGGTTTTTTCAAACCTGTCAACATTCGGACCTAGCGGAGCAATCCAATTAGTTGTGAATGCTTCATCAATATATTTCTTCTCTTCCCCGGTCATATGCGGAGACGAGAGCCATATTTTTTCTTTCATATTTTAAATTATTTCAATTTCAGCAAAGTTATTGATAAACAAATGAGGTAAAAATTCGATAGAATAATCTGACAAATTTTGTTTCCTGATATTTTTTTCATCAAGGATTCCGATACAACACCACCCAAGTTTTTTAGGTGAAATAAAATCTTTACTCAAATTATCACCGATATAATAATATTGTTGCATAATTTCATTTTCCATAATAGATTCATATAAAGAAGAGGTTGGTTTTTCAGCACCAAATTCTTCGGAAATCACCAGCTTATCTATATATTGTTCTATACCAAGTGCTTTAATCTTGTTTCGTTGTGTGATGGATCTCCCATCAGTTATTATCCCTGTTAACCCATTACTTTCTTTTATCCTTGAAAGAATATCAAGAGCCCCTTCCTTTAATGATATTTCAGGAAAGTGATGACGGTATAAATATAGCAGTTTTTCAACTGTCATATTTCTTTCCGGAAATTTTTCAATCAGATATCTAAAAGTGTTCCTGCCGGACCAATATATTTCTAACATTTTTTCAAAAAGTTCATTGCTCAAATGCGGGGAAATTTCAGCTGCTATTGCACTATATGCTGATTTAAGAAAGTTAATCTCATAGTATAAGGTATCATCCAGATCAAAAACAAAGTACGAATTATGGTCAGCTTTTATAATCATGCACAATTATCTCATCATCGTAACGTAACATAAGCAAATTGCTTTCCCAAGTGTCAAAGAATGGAATATCTTCATTCATGAGATATTCCCTGATAATATAATGAGGATAATTAGCCCCGGCAAGATAAGATAGCGGATAGCCGCCTCCAAATCTCGGATTTATTTCAATCCCTATTATCTCGCTTGTCTTAATATGTCTGAAAAGTTGCAAAGTAATGCAACCTACAAGACCCGGGCAAAAAGTGAATAGTGAACATATTTTTTTGTATATATCATCCTTTCTTGTAATTGCTTTAGATACCTCCCCACCTCTGACTTCCAGTCGTTCCCTCGGGACAGCACATTTAAGAAAATTATTCCTATCAAAATAAAGGTCAATAGTGAATTCATTATAGTTTTCAGGGCTAAGATATTTTAAAAATATCATGTTCTTATCCCTGATAAGCTCTTTGGTCAACTGTCGCTTCTCTTTTATTATTTGTATACCAATGCTGCTGCTCCCATCGACAGGTTTTGCAAATATCGGGAATTGAGGATTGTTCAAATCTACTTCATTAGTTCGCTGTAAACTTATTGAGTCAAAATATTTAAACAATTCTCTCTTATCCCGGCAGATCTTTACAAATTCCACTGACGAAATAACAGGCTGAATACTATTTCTTAAGAAAAGATCAATACTCTCTGCAATCGGTATAAGTTCTGTATCTATTGTCGGAATTACAATTTTTATTCCGTAGTCAAGACAGATTTCCACCAGTTTTTCACAATAAGCCGGATCTGTAACAGGTATTATTGAGAAAGAACCATCTGCTATCCTGCAAGCCGGGGATAATTCAGGTTTCATATCGGCAGCATAAACTTTCCCGTCAGTGAAGAATTCAGATAGTTCTTTTTTGAAGGCTTGTAACAGAGATACCCGCCTGCCAGCGGAAGTAATCAGAATATTCATTTTGTTATCTTGACTGGAGTTTTATTTTAGAGCCTGGAATTTCCGGTAAATTTGTCCATTGTGAAGCCATCAGGAGCATAAATTCCTGAACCAGTTAAGACTTTAACGATTGTTTTAAATAATATCTTCATGTCAAAAAAGAATGAGATGTTTTCAATGTAATAAATATCTAACTTAAATTTTTCATCCCATGTTATTGCATTTCTTCCATTTACCTGGGCCCATCCGGTTATCCCTGGTTTAACCTTGTGCCTTTTTCTTTGATCTTCGCTATACATGGATAAATACTCAACTAGAAGAGGTCGGGGACCAACAAGACTTATATCTCCTTTAAGTACATTAAATAGCTGAGGAAGTTCATCCAGACTAGTCTTCCTGAGGAAAATTCCAAACTTAGTTATCCTTTCACTATCAGGGAGAAATTCTCCCTTTATGTCCAGGGTATTTGTCATCGTTCGGAATTTGTACAGGTTAAATACTTTTTCATTCTTCCCGGGCCTGAGTTGATTAAATAGTGCAGGCGATCCCAATGTTACCAGGACCAGAAGCCAAATAATAATAATTACCGGGAGTAAAATCAGAATCAGAACGAAGGATATTAAATAATCAAAGAATGGTTTAAAGATAACCTGATACATATAAATTGAAAGTCATGAATTTATATTATTAATAATGGTTTTATATGCTATTGATGTTGTACAATTTTCAATAAGATATTTGTAACCATTTTCACCCATTAAAATCCTTAATTCCTTATTATAATAGAGTTTTTCAAAATTCTGTTTGAATTTATCAATATCACCTGTTAATGACCAAAGTCCACTGTCAGATTCATTAAGGATTGATCCAAAATCAGTAAATGGATCGATAGCTGCCAGAACAGGAATTTTAGCTTCCCAATAGGATAGAGTTCTTGATGGGATATTAGGTATTGTAAAATTCCTGTTATTAACTACCAGGCCAATGTCGCAAATATTAACAAGTTTTTCATATTCAGCCCTGGCCATTGGATCTTTGAATATCAAGTTTCTAATTCCTTTTTTCAGACATAAGGATACCATCCTGTTTTTCTCAGTTCCATTCCCAACAATCAAAAAAACGACATCTTCAATATATTCAATAGCCTGGGCCATTTCAATAATAAATTCAATCTCCTGGGGTTTACCAAGGTTACCTCCATAAATGACAATAAACCTATTCTCTAAGCCCAGATCCTTCCTGATTCCAAAATCAGATTCAATAAAAGTTGTTACATTTTTCCAATTTGGCAATAAGTGTAATTTAGTTTTGTTTATTTCAGGATTATGTCTTTTTAAATAAGAAATATTCCCCGCAGACATACAACCAATATAATCAGCCAGAGCATAAAGCTGCTTTTCTTTTCTCCTGAAATAGCTAAATATAATCCTGTTATTAATCAGTCCTAAATCCCTGGCATTCTGAGGAAATATATCTCTAAGGATCAGATAAGCCTTAGCCCTGAATTTCTTTTTAAGTTTGTTTACAGTACTCAGATATGTTATTGGAGGTGTAGCAATAATAAGAGAGTCAATATGAATCTCCTTCAAATATTTATTTATCCCTTTTGAAACCTGATATGGTAATATTAAATTTGCCAGACCTTTTTTTATAAGGGAGGTATTGAATAATTCCATTGTTCTGACCCGGAGGACATTCACTTTCCCTTCCCGGCGAAAAGAGGTTTTATGTGAGCCGTTTGCGACTGCAACATATACATTATATCCCTGTGATGAAAATTCACCTGCAAGGTCTGTATACATAGAAGAATTTACTTTGACATCGGGATAAGCGATCATTAATAAAAGTAAGTCCACCTATTAAAAGATTATATTTTCAATATAACTTAATACTTACCAATAGATATTTAGGTAAAGGCATCCTATTTTTCTTCCCTCTTGTGGATATAGTTTATAAAATATGGAAGGAGAACCAAAAACCCCATTATTGGTGGATCAAATGGACTGCCCCCACTGAAAAAGGAGAAAAAGAAAGTAATTGCAAAAAAGAAAGCAAGTATCTCAAATCCAGTATAATACTTTAAATAGTAATAAATTCCCTTCCCTAAAAAAACTAAATAAACTATTAATCCTAAAAGACCTGAATACAAGAGAATAGATAAAAATGGATTATGTGGATAATCGCTAAATTTCTTATCGCTTAGAAAGTAGTAACCGTACCAATTTAGAAAGTCAAATCCTCCACCGAATATTTTTTGTTTCAAGTTAAACTCTTTTGAAAATATTTGCAATGCAAATTGCCAACGCATTAAACGAGGGCCAAAAAAATTATTATTAATGGTATCTACAAATAAGTAACTATGAAATGGAGTATAAGTAGTATCTTCAGAAATAATATTTGCTGCTAATCTCCTTATAGGATCTATCTCAGATTTTAGGGAGATTAAAGTAGTAATAACGGGGATATTGGAGAACAAAATACCGTAAGTGTATTTCGATATTTTTGAATAGTATTTATCACCTTCTTGAGAATAAATGTAAGTAGCCTCAAGACTATCTGATAGATATGATTTTCCATCAGAAAGATCTGAAGAAATTACACAATCTTCTGCTATAAAGTCTCTAATTTTAATGGCTTCATTTCTGTTAGTCATCTGAGAGACTTTCAAAGAAGAAACAGTATCTACTGACTTAATTATTTGATACTTTGGATAAGCAAATATTACATATCCTTTTAAGGATGTGAAATTTGACACTCCACTTTTTGAAAAAAATAGATATACTGGAGCTTCGCCCTCCTTGCAATAAACTTTTAATGTAAGCTTTCTCCATACTTCTCTATAATTTTTCACAATCTCTTCTAATTGATCGATAAATACTGGAATTGAATTATCTTGATCTAAATCTATCAATTCAACGCTAGCAATTTCTACGATTGAATAATCTTCAAGAGAATTCAATAAAATAGGCAAATCATAATGGGTATCACTAAATTTATAAGAGCAAGTTGCTTCGACCCAATTATTCACAACATTTCGTAATTTTAATGGCAAATTGTGTGCAATAAAACCTTGATTATTATCATTTACCCACCAGCCTAGTCTGAAAGGAATTGCACTCCTACCTTTCTTAACTTTAAAAATTAGTTTTATTTGATACTCATGTCCTGAATGATAAATAATGGGTCTCCCAGTATACCGCAGTGAAAAGCCTCCTCCATCCCCATTTGTTCTTGAAACTCTCAGGCCTTTTCCAAATTGTGTATCAATTGATTCAATTATCGTTGAATCAGCTTCAGCTAGCCAAAATTGACTTCCAGAATTAAAATCCCCATTATCTAACAAATTAGTTATTTCTCTAGAATTATCTTTAAATTCAGTTTTTACTAATGTTGTGATATTACTTCTGATATCCTTCAAAATGAATTGATTTATTATAGGTTGTTCTTGTGGTAACCCTTGAATAGTACCATTATTCAGATTAGTTGTTCTAATACTTTCAAATCTATAGTCTGCAGGATTTTTGCTTAAATTTAATACATCATAGTATGAATCAATATTCCCATATGTTGAACCACCCGAAGAAAGACTTACCAAATCTCCATTAAAATCTTTTGAGACAAAACAATATACTGAAGCAAACACTGTATCGCCAGTCTGGACTATATTGTTATCGATTAATGTATAAGAATAAGCAGAGTTTGCATAATATCTTGAATTGCACGTACTATCCATCAAATATCCTCTGGTCCCAGAAGGAACAATTTCAACATTTGCGCCCAATAATGGATAAACAGTTTTATGGTTTTCTGTTCCCCATCCGGAATCAGGATCCTTTGCTTTATTGAAATCTTTATCAAACCAAATGCTTTGGTAAATGTCTGAGAAGGAACTTTGCTTATTGAATATCGAGGTGTATTTAAAAATTGCCAGAGAATAGCTGATCTTTGTTGCAGAAATATCCTTGGAACCTAATAATTTTAAAGTATTGTTTTTAAAAGAGTAAGATGTATGAAAAGTAAATAACCAAAATATAATTGAAAGAAGGCCAATAGACATAAGAAACCATCTTGATTTTTTTGCTATCTCACTGGCAGTACTAATTTTTCCAAAATATGTAAATAATTGTAAAATCAGGAGTAGAATAATAATTCCCATTAAAATCATCATTCCGCGTCTGGAACCTGAAAAAAGAATTGTAACCGAATACAGAATAAGTATTAGATTAAGAATTACTTTTTTGATATATGGTTGAAATTCATTCAGTAAAAATAATATGCTGATCATCCCAAATAATAATGGTAAAAGAGCAAAATTGTAGTCTAATGATATTAACCTAAAAAGAGTTATCCAAGACGGTGGATTTGATAAATTATTAAAATTGTCAGGTATAATATTCAAAAAATTGCAAATAAGTAATATCGATATCAATACCGATAAAAGGATAATATCTATCATCAATCTATTAATAAAATAGTACAGATCCTTTTTAGACTTTATATAGACTGCTACAATAAAGAATAATGATAAGAGGATTACTGCATTCAAAATGTCTTTGAATATTACCAAGTATAGTTTATTTGACAGAAAAAAAGAAAAGACAAGAATTGCAGCAAGGATTAAGGATAAATAAAATCTAGTTATATATCCTTTAATCACCGAAGCTATTTTAATTTGTGGATTTATTATTGAAGACAGAATAATACCAGAATAGAAAAGAATAAATGGAAACTTCAAGACCGGAATAGTTGTCCTGAACAGGTATAACAGAATAATCCATATTATAATATTGATTTCGACTAATTTGAAATCAAATTTTTTTCCCAACTGATACATTAGTAGTTATTATTCAGAAATTCAAGGCACAATATTTCTTTTGAGCTATTAATCATATGCCAATGTAAAAGCCATTAAATATATATATAAGAATATTGACATAATAATTAATCCCAAAGTGCAGGGTGTGTTAAGATTATCACCCTATCACCGGGTCTCAAGGAGTCCCAATCAAACATTGCCATACTCCATCGTTTGTTATTATAAAAGAACGCATCAGCAAAGAAGTAATTGTTATTTAGAAGACCAGCTTCATATTTAAACCCAAAATCAGAAAACTCAAATTTATTGATCTTTTTATAAATACCATCTACCAATACAGAATCATAATTCTCAAAAGGAGGACCTTGTGGTCCATATACTTTCCTTTCGATTCGATAGTTCCAAATATAAAAATACAAATAATGATATAGGTAGCAATATTCTGATCCATGATAAGAAGATCCAACAATTCTAATTCCTTTATTCCTAAGAAATTCTAATTCCCTAGATAAATAGGTCTTAACATCAATATTATAAACTACCTGAAATGTAACAAGATCATTATGCCATCCTACTTCATGTTTATATTCGTCCTGAATTTTTCTCATATAATCCAAAACCGCCGGTTTTCTGACAACAGGATTTTTTGCAATATCACAATAATAATCTGCAGTGTTTAAAAAATAATATGTTGCTCTAACTCCGTTTCTATACTCCCTTCTGGCAAATCTTATTGAAGATGCAATATCATAATCAATATCGTGTCGTAATCCAACAACAACTTTTTCTGAAGAAAAGGTTTGGCTGAATTCATCAAGCGGGACAAAAACAAATCGATTTGAATTCACCATCGATTTTATGAAATTTTCATATGAATCATAATTAAAAATAGAATCCCTGATAGTAACTTTATCATTAATAATATTATCAGAAGTGATAAAAATAGAGGTATCTGTATCCCGACTCAGAATTTTGGATTCTGTTGAAAGCCCATTGTCTTCAACATTTTCATTTTTACAGCATAACAGCATAAAAACAGTAATACATATCCAGATACGCAGATTCATGATAATGAATGCAAAATTTATTTAGGAAATGGGAAGCGGTTATCGATCAATTTCACAAGGACATAGAGGAAAATAATATTAACAAAAAATAATAGTAAAAGCATATTGGGATTTATTAGGCAGAACCAAACCAGAATCATTATTATTATGTTGATAACTATAGAATAAAGGACTACTTTGTGGTGATTAAATCCTGCCTGAACAATTCTTTGATATGCATGTTTTCTGTGAGCAGTCGAAAGATTCTCATTATTTCTCCATCTCCGGAAGAGAGTAAGGGTGGCATCGAACCAAAAAAGAGATGTAAGCATAAGCCAAAAGAGTATGGATGAGACTCCAATTTTCTGATAGTAAACTGAGAATACACCGATAGTAAATCCCAAAAGTGTACTTCCGGTATCACCCATAAATATTTTTGCCGGATGCCAGTTCCACACCATGAAACCTGCTACAACCATCGATAATAAGAGTGGAGGAATTGCTCCAAAAAATAAATAAAAAGCTATGCCAATAAAAATTACTTCAGAACTCAAATAGCCATCGATACCATCGAGAAAATTGAAAAGGTTCGTATACCATATAATAGCAAAAATGGCTATTATACTAAATAGTACTGGTATATGAATCGTTCCTATTCCAAAATCAATACTATTTATCCCATGAAGAACCAACAGAGACGCAATTGCGGAAATCACCTGCACACTAAGTCTTATTCTTGGGGAAATAGATTTTATATCATCAAAAAGGCCTATTAAAGAAATTGGGATACCGCATAATAATGCATAAAAAAGTTTAGATTCAATTTCATTTAGAAAAAAAAGTAAGCAAATTGCCAGAAACCAGGTAAAGGCAATAGCTATTCCTCCGCCACGAGGAATTGGAACTGAATGTAAACTTCTTTTATTCGGGAAATCAAGTATTGCTTTTTTAACTGCATATATTTTAACCAAGTAAGTAAAAAACAGAGAACAAAGAAATGTTATCCCTAAGAAAATAATAATATAACCACTGTTATTCATAGTGTAACTAAAAATCAAAAACATCTTTTAACCAACCACTTAAGGAATATTTCGTATACACATCCTCAGATAAAGGGTAAAAATCAGAATTCCAGAAAGAGGATGGGATTGCCGGAGAATTTCTATCAACTACAAGGATATTCATGGCAGAATAAAAGTCATACTTACTAATTTCAGTATTAGTTGTAATTAGTTTACGTTTCGCACCTGTTACTTCTATAGTCCGGATAGTCAAACCAGTCTGTTTTGGATGTTGAATATCTAAAATTGCCCTAGATTTTGCAGTTAGCTCAATAATTTTGTCTTTCGAGATAGGTCTAAACCTTACTTCTTTTAATGAAATTGTCCAGAAGTTCTTATCAAACAATTTTCGAAATAGAAAAATGATAGGGCTCTGTATGTATAAATAATAGTAGATTTTAAGATTATTTTTAAGAGCTTCTTCCTTAACTGTTTTTAGGAATAACCAGCGATCACTATGAATTGTCCCTATAAAAAGTAAATCATATTTGTACTCTTTTTCTTTGTAAGTGTCCAAATCTAAATTTGCATATTCATCAATATAGAATAATGGTCGGAAGATTAAAGAAGGAATTGATTGTGAATCATCAAGATCAAAAGTCAATGTTTTGTCGAATAGAGGTAAACATTTTGTAATATCTCTGTAGTTTCTAAGTGAATCCCAAAGATATAGGATTGTTTTTGCATCTGGGAAATTAGATTTTAACTTGTTAATTATATTTACATCTAAAACTTCACCTTTTATTACCAGAATATAATCGTATTTCTTCCCCTTGTTTTGATTTATTATATTTTCAAAATAATTCTCAATATAACCTACAATTATCTTTTTGTATAATCTTATAGTGGCTTTAATGAAAAAATTTGAAGAAGGCCGTTCATCATAAAGGTCAACTTTTGCACCATTACTCTCCAATTTTTTCTTTATTTCAACATCGTAGTTAAAAAATTTCGGAGCAAAAAGAAATATTTGCTTTTCCTTGAGATCTATCATTTATAAAGACCTTTTTCCTTCATTTCCCTTATTGAGGTTTCATACATGTCTTCTTTGATATCTTGCATGTTTACCCATTCAACAAATTTACTAATCCCTTCAGAAAAACTTGTTGAAGGAATAAATCCAAGATGATTTTTAAGTTTGGAAATATCAGCAAAATTATCTCTTATATCACCAATACGATAGTTGCCAGTGATTTTTATTAAAACTGATGACTGATACAGCTTTTTTAATGTCTGTGCAACCTTCATGACACTTGTCGGCACGCCAGTGCCGACATTAATGGCCTGATAATTAGCATTATCTGAGGTCATAGCCAAAATGGTGGCATCAATAACATCATCTATGTATACAAAATCACGACTTTCATATCCATCTTCAAAAACATTAATCTCATTCCCATTTTTAATTCTCGTTGAAAAAATCGATAGTATTCCCGTATATGGATTTGAAAGAGACTGACCAGGCCCAAAAACATTTTGATACCTAAGTGCCACAACAGGGATATTCATAGCTTTACCTGCAATCAGACACAACTCCTCTTGAGCATGTTTTGTAAAGCCATATATAGAGGTAGGATGTATTAAAGAATCTTCTGTCGTTGCTATTACATGGGTATTGCCACCACAAACCGGACATTTTACATTAAAGTCCCCCTTTTTCATATTTTCATCTTCTCTTGGCAAAGGATAAACAATACCATGCTTCTGGCATAAATATTTTCCTTCACCATAGATTGCTCTAGAGGAGGCCATAATTACTCTCCTGATAGGAAAATTTTTGTTCGAAATAACATCCCAGAGTAGTGCGGTTCCAATAACATTGGTTTTTGTATATGCCTCGATAGCATACATAGATTGTCCTGTTCCAGTTTCGGCTGCCAGGTGAATTACAGCATCTTGCTCCCGGATAGCTTTCTCCCAGTCCTCTCTAATTGTTACATCCCCGTAAATAAAATTAACCTTATCCTTGATACTAATGTAAAGAGGAGATAAGAAAGGTTTATTGCCATGGATCTGAGTAGTTAGATTATCTAAAACGGTTACGTTATATCCAGAACCTTCAAGCTTAAGAGCTAAATTACTTCCTATAAATCCTGCACCTCCTGTTATTAAGATATTTTTAAGCTTCATTTTTTGTCTTTATGGTTTTCCATCTGTCGATATCAAAATCAAATTTTTTAATTGCCCGGGCAGGATTTCCCACAACAATCATATTCTTTGGGACACTCTTTGTTACAACACTGTTCGCTCCAATTATAGATCCTTCACCTACAGTGACGCCTGGCAAAATTGTAACAGACTCTCCTATCCAGACGTTATTTTCAATATAGACTTCTTTGTAGAATAGCTCCCTGTCTTTTGGAATAATTAAGGGAGAACTATCATTTATATCGCCAGAATAGCTACCATGGGATGAATCAGATATGTAGACTTTGCTGGCTATCAGAACATTATTCCCAATGTTGACCATCTTGATCCCTGTAATATGCACATAATCATTTATTTGAACATTATCTCCTATAACAATAGTAGCAGATTTATTATCAACAGGATATGCTTCAATCCTGCAACCAGTACCAGTAGTAAACCCAGCACCATATTTAATATGCTTCACTCCACGAATATCAATTGGGAACCTTATTATTTTTGCTCCAGGATAAAAGAATCTGGTTCTAATAAGGTTACTAATTAACTTAATAAATCCGCCAAGTGGATATTGCCTAAAGTACCAAAGCATAACTTTTGATGGTTGAGATAAAAAATTGAAATTAAGATATTATCAGGTACTTAGTCTAAGAAATAGCGTTAATCTACCAACCAGACCTAATCACAGAAGTTATCTTAAGTACATCTTCTGAAGTCATTTTGGTATGCAAAGGCAAAACAAGGTATTTATCCTCAATTGCGTCCATTTTTGGTAAATTGTCTCTTCTTCCACCGAAAATTGTATAACGGTCATTCCGGTAATGAACCTGATTGGATTCAATCATAAAATCCCTAAGTTTCTTTTGCAGTTCAAAACGGTTATCAGCACTAACTGTACAAAGCCAAGCTGCATGTATCCTATCCTTATATCCACCTCCAATGAATCTTAAACCTGGAATATTCGTCAGATTTTTTTCATAACTTGCGAACAACTCCTTTCTTATTCTCATGGTTTCATCAATCTCTTCTAACGCTGCCAGACCCATTGCCGCAGCAATATCAGTCATTTGATATTTGTAACCAATTTCTTTGATGTCATTTTCCCAATGCCCCTGTTGCTTAGCAACTCGGTCAATTCCAAACCATCTAATCCTATCAGCTTTTGCCCTTAAATCTGGATTTTTAATACTTAACATTCCTCCGTCACCTGTTGTTATATGCTTAATCGCCTGAAAAGAGAACATTGTGAAATCAGAAATTGCACCAATTGAGATACCCTTATAAAAAGCACCAACCGCATGTGCAGCATCTTCTATAATAGGAATATTCCATTCTTGTCCTATTTTTTTCAATTCATCCATATCACAAGGAAGTCCACCATAATGAACGCATACTATTGCTTTGGTTTTACTATTCACTAATTCTTTGACATGATTGGTATCTATATTAAGGGTTCCTTCCTGAATATCCGCAAAAACTACCTTTGCCCCTTGATATAGCAAAGGAATATTTGTTGCAGTACAAGTGAAGACAGGTGCAATTACTTCATCATCAGGTTTTATATCAGCAAGAATGTATGCCAAATGCAACGCATCAGTTCCAGATCCTATTGCTGCACAGCTAAAATTATTACAGAATTTTCTACTGAAGTCCTTCTCAAACTTATCTACTTTTGGTCCCTGCCCAATCCATCTTGAATTCAAAGTATCAGCTACATATTCTTCTGCTTTTCTTGGTATATGAGGACGGAATAGTACAAGATTATCTCCTTTTACTTCAAGCAATGGCATATCTTTTGGAGTTTTTTCCATACAATTCATTTTAATATTGATGACTTAAGATCATTTCGACATTTATATTTTCGACTAACAACTTTATTAATAATAATTTAGGACAATTACTTGGAACTTATTTAACATGAAAGATACAAGGGCTAAATTTAAGAAATTAATTTGATCAACATTATGTTTCCACATATTGAATTGCATCATTTTAAAAGTTTATACCCTTAATCTTAAAAAGATTTATTGGTATATTTTGATATATATGAAAGAGCAATATGAGCATATTTTAATTGTTTAAATGACAATAATGTTTTCAGGAATGCCTTAATTCTATACAAGAATATTCCATTTTTAGCTGCATTTAGGCTGGTTAGTGCATTATCATAGAGTCCAATCTTTTTCAAAGGTTCAAATTCCACTTTTATGGCAGAAATATATTCCGACAATTCAATTTTTCGGATTGGTACTCCTCCAATCTTACTTTTAGTTATAACAACTGAGATTACAGATTTCAGAAGTGAAGTCAGGTTCATTACAAAATCTTCTTTCAAACTTTCCGCTGAAAAAATCAGAATACTTTCCCGTATCAATTGGATACCAGCTTCTTTATAAATATCTGCTTCTGTACTTTTACAGGAGTAAGAATCTTCATGCACACGATTGGCAACCAACATCTCATTTACGTACGCAACCTTTGATAGTAGACCGGCCCTGAATATTAGTAATACTTCGGCATATACACCCATCTTCCCTTCAGTCAGTTTTACGGCGCCACCAATTTTTCTAAGATATTCCGTTTGCTGACATCCACATAATCCTACAACTCTTATAATCCCTCCTAAATAAGCTCTTAAAAAATCCCTTCCAGAGTAGATTGTGGTTCTATCACCGATATTTCTTTTAAATATATAATCTGATTTCCCATACATATAATTAAATGATGTAAATACACATTCCGGGAAATCGGATTTTAATAATGCATTATATGAACTGCTAAGAAAATTAGGGGCATATAAATCATCATCGAAGATCCATGTAAAGTACTGACCTTTTGCAATCTTCAGAAGGGAATTCATATTTTCTCTTTCGCCAAGATTCTGTATATTATTAACAATAATTATCCTTTCGTCATTTATACCAATAAACTCATTAGTAAGTGGTTCTAGAATGTAATCGTTGCCAACAATTATTTCAAAACTTTTAAAGTCCTGATTTATTATTGAAAAAAGTGTCCGTCGAAGAAGTTGAATTCTATTATATGTAGGTAAACCAATAGTAAAAAAGGGGGTACTTACTTGATCTTTTGTCATATTATCTTCCTTTTAAATTTTTTATTAATTCTTTTTTAGCATATCTCTTTGAGAATATTATATCCATTAAAAGACGAATTGTCAATACTGAATACTTACGTGTACTTTTCAACCTGCCAAAAGAAAAAATTCTTTTAACTAGTCTCAGGTAATAAACTAAATTTTCTCCTCTTGACTCATATAATTTCATATAATATGTCTCAAACTTGATTATATTTAAGTATCGCTTTTCATTCATATACTTATCATAATTCAATATTGACAATTCATGGTCTATAATAATGTCAGAAACATATACTTTACCACCAGATTTACTTATTACCTTGTAAAGCCATCTATCCAGAAAGTCAATCCAAAAAAACTCATTGAATCCATAAACCTGGTTCATAAAGGATACCTTTACGAGGCTCCCTGAACCAATAGCAAAAACATTACCCGTATAAATGCCAATAAAATTTCTGTCAATAGGGCGACTTATACCGCCAAATAAAATTTGGGAAGGAGAAAAAATGAAATTTTGGTATCTCATTTTTGGTACAATAGCAGTTATTGATTCATTTTCTGATACTTTAGTAAGATGGAGGAATAGCTGACTTACAAAGTTTGTTGGTAAAAATGAATCCTGATCTAATAAAAGAAGCCAATCATAGCCCTCATCAGATGCTTCTTTGAGAGCAAAATTGTATGCTACAGCCAGACCTTCATTCTTCGGATTATGAAAATATATATAACCGAACGGCATCTTAGCACTTGCATTCTGATCATTTGCTCCATTGTCATAGATTACTAGCTTAAATTTTTCAAAGAGGGATACCTCTTTTTCGAAATTAAGCAACAATGAATTCAACGTTTTGGAATCCTTGATCAGGCAAGTATATAAGACAACTACAGCGCAAATCTTCATTAAAAACAATTTACTTATTAACTATGTATTTCAAAACTACTAGTAAATATGTCTCCTGGGAAACTCGTTTATTTAAGAAATTTTTCGCATTTTCATTGAAAATGATTTCCACCAGATGAAGATTGGTATTAAATAACCAATTATTTCAACTATCATCCAATCAAAACCGAAACTGATTAGCCAGTTATAATAAATAAGAAGTATCAGAGATCTTAATAAATAGAACAGGAAAATATTATCAGTTTTAATTATTAAATAGATTTTCTTGAAAAGATAGGCAGCCAATAAAAGAAGAATAAGTGCAGGGTATCCACCGAAAAGGATATAATATTCTCCATAAATTGTGAACATATCGGAGTTATAATTGGCAGCAATTGCTTTTTGAGTAGGCTTTTCTTTTATGTTAAAATAAACATATTTTAATGAATGTGAAGCCCGAGGGGTATCAAAAACATCGAACCCGGGCGTTAAACCATTATCAATTATGCTTTTAAAATAATGTCTGAAATTAATAAACCTTCTGTATTTTTTTGCATTGGTAATCATATCAACCGAATACCCAAGGTAACCTACTCTGTCAAAAATAGGAGAGAGAACTTGTACCTGCTCCACTGCCAAATCGGCTAACTTGAATTCTTTGATATACTCAATTCTTTCCTTATCAATAACAGTTTTTGTATCATACTGAAGTTTACGGACATAAGTTGCAACAAGAAAACTAAAAATCAGAATAGGAATTAGTAAGATACCTATAAAAATAGATCGGCGACTGATTAGTATTTTGTTTTTAAGAGACAAAACTACACAAATGAAGAGAATAAAAAGAGTAAGAAAAGACGAACGGGATCCATGGATTGTTGCAATGACTAGAAATAACGTAAACAATAATATTAAGACTATTCTGGAAACTTTGGACAAGTTCCGATAATTCATTAATGTATAATTAATTGTCATTAAAAGTATCATTCCTGTGCCCATAAATATACTTGCAATGAATGATGATAATCTCCCAAGTGATTCAAACCCTAAGATGAAAAAGTAATTGGATACTAATGTAAAGAGAAGTATAAATGATACAGTTAATGGATTTCCAGGTTTATGGATATTAAAATCTATTTCTTTGAAAATAATTTTCCCTTTTGCAAAAGCAAGGCCTAAAAATATAAAAACATTTGACAAGATTATAAAAATGAGAGCATAATTAAAATCATACACTTGTATTTTGAATCTTTGAAGTGCTGATGTATAATGAGGTATCGGATCATACATTAAAGTTAAAATGCGAGTCAGATAGAATAAAGTCGTAACAAAGACAAGTATCTGCATAAAAGGATCTCTATTTCGTATTTCATAATAAAGTATTAGTATATTAAGTATGCAAAAGATGCATGCCAACGCAACTGTAAAACCGTTGATAAACATTGTCGGACCTTCATTCAGAAACATTACAGGTGCTATGACTATAATAGTGAAATTGGCAAGTTGTAGCAAAGAAGATATATCATAGTTAGTTTTTCCGGACAGATTCAATTTCAGATTCATTGTTTGCCTAAATATTTTGAAGAAAATACGGATCGATTTGAAGGTTCATAATATCCTCCATAATTATCTGACAATTAGGCTTAGAGGAAAAACTTGAAGTTAAGCAAGCTTTTTCATAATATTTATATCTATCTTCCTTAACATTTAGCAAACTGCTTATCTTTATATCAGAGGTATCAATATTCAAAGGTATATTCCCAAGTACAGTTGCCATCCCTCGAATTTCATACATCGCAGTCTGATCTTCCATAAGTTGATTCGAATAAATAGAAAGGACCGGTTTTCTGAAAATCACAGCATAAGATATTGCTGTACTTGCTCTTGTGATAACAAATTCACTTTTCTGGACAAATTCTCTTACCTTACCATAATAAACCTGACGGTTTCCAAAATGGGGGGAAATTGGTGGATGTTTGGATTTGTAATGTCCTGCTATTACTATCTTTACTCCTGTTTCAGCTTCTATCTTGTCAAAAAACCGACATAAAGCAGGGTACCAGACCTCAACAGTAAATGGCATTCTTCTAGCAAAATATACGTAATCGCCTGCAAACAATGGTCCAGGACCATCAATATAAACTGCAATTTTTCCGGGTGTATTATCTAACTCCGAAGATTTATATTTCTGAAGTAAATTATTGCTGTAATCTTCGCTATGTCCATATACAATCCTGATTCTCTTTTTTTTCCGAAACTTTACTTCGGCTATCGCTAAATAATCAAAGCCAGCGACTAACCTATGAGTAGCAGTGGATGCAAGTAAACTCCCCAACCTCTGGTATATTACACTTGAAACTGTTTTCCTTGCCTCTGAAAACGTTGAGACTCTCCTGAAAAAATGTATTACTTTTGCCATAAATCCCATATGCTTAACTTCGTTTGGCACGGATTCATTATTTGGATAACTAATTGGGACTCCTCCATTGCAATACTCAAGAATCGAAATGCTTTTTGATCCGAGGAATGTTCTCATAATCAAATTACATACTAATTGAATAATTGAATTATTGAACACCTCATTAATTATACAAATATTTTTATTCTCTGATTGTTGTCTCAGATATCTTATATGGTGAATAAAATCGCGTAAAGAAGAAAAGACTTTGACATTAGTTTTGCCTGATCTTTCTACACTGACAGCTTTCGCAAAATTAGGAGCAGTTATTTGAGAAATGTCCCAAACTTCTACTTCACAATATTGTTCAAAGTAGTCGAGTTCCAATTTGTGATATACAAAATCAGTGAATTTGAACGGATAAATTACCACCAGAATATGATTGGCTTTATTATTAATGGACATAGGAGTTTTGTATAAAGCGAAACCATTTTGAGTTTAAGTTTTTTTTGAATTCAATTGCCTTCTAAGTGAGTTTATTCCTGATTTAATATCATCAGGTCTAAGGCCAAATATGACAGGGAAAAATAACAGGATTCCCATAACGAAAATTGAATATACAACTCCTGATGAGAGTATATTTCCAAAAACATTATCTTTAAGTACCGGTACAGCACCGATCAAGATCTTTGAGATTATGGCTGCTATCAAAAGGAGACTCACTGAAATTAATTGATGTGCAAAATATTTAATAAAAGAGAGTTTCAGAAATTTAGAATGATAAAACAGTTGGACATTTACAGCAATAAACTGGATTAATACCATTTTTATTGCTAAACCTGTGGCTCCAAAATTGTGTCCAAGTTTATTAATTGGGGCAATAAGGATGATAACAAGGGGTAATCCAATGATAAAGAACACAAGTGAGATTACACTATATAATTTAGTTTGACCTGTTGCCAGAAATATGGTTGAATTCAATTGGCCATAAGTCTGATGTATCGGGTATAATGCCATTATCGTAACTGGGATTACTGCATTTTTAAATTGATCGCCACCAAAAACAGAAGTTATTTTTTCGGCCTGCACGCAGACAAAGCAAGATAGAAAAGCAGCTACAGAGTAAAGCAATGGAACATATCTTCGAAACATCAGAGCCATTTCATCAACAGCATTTCTCTTGTATGCTATAGCGAATTCCCTCATCATTAAAGAAGACATTGCAGCAGTAAATAATATACATATTGAGCCTATCTGGTATGATAATCCATAAAAACCCTGTTGGACACTCCCACCATACTTTTGCAGAAGCCAACGTTCAAATAGAGTGGCCAAAATTCCAAAAACTGAAACAACAAATAATGGCTTGCTATAGATATAGAATTCCTGAACATAATCTTTAATCTGGTATATTGTTAATTTCCAATTATTAATAACTGAGATTCCTGTTCGTCTAATGATCCAGAAAAAGGCTAAAATCAAAAAAACCGATATACAATAATTGTATAAAAAGTAGTTTACAAGATTCAGTCGATTTAAAAGAAACATGGCTAATATTATTATCAAGCCAATAATCTTCTGTACTATTCTCATAATCTCGGATGAAACAGTCAAAGCATAAGCATCGACTACATAAGTCATAATTTGAACCAGCCATACTAATGATGCACTCAAAGCAGCCATGTATATATAGCCTAAATTCTGATCAATCCATATAGAATCGGAGAAACCAAGTATCTGGCAAAAGGTTACAAAAAGAAAAATACCTATTATTGCCAAAATATTGAATTGACCATAAAAAATAATAAGTTTTAGATCATTAGGCCTTTGCGATAATTTTACAAAAAAGCCAGACTCCGTACTAAGGGTAAAGAAACCGATTAGAGATAAAAAAAATGTTGATAAAAAATTAAAATCGCCATAAGCCTTAGGACCTAATCCCCTGGGAACAAAAATGGCAATAACCATACCGATACCTAAACTAATTAAATTGGCAAATAGTTTAGCAGCATAACGTTTCTTTAAAGATTGCATGAATTATTTTCATACTTAATGTTGAAATATCCTTTAAAATTAAAATAATTTGAATCAATTTTTATAAAAAATTTAGAATCGTACATCAGATTAATTTGATGAATCAAATTTCCTTTATTAATCCTAAATAAATAAATTTTTTCGTTCATAATTCCTGATACAAATTTCCCAAAAGATAGAATTGTATTTCTATTTCTTCTGGAAAACACCAATAAAAACAGAACTCCAGAGTAAACTGACAGGAGTACTTTCGAGCGGAATCAAGGAATCACTTAACCTGTTGTAAACCTGATATGGAAGTAATTCATTAAGGCCAGGAACAGTTATATGAGGATGTATTCCATATAAGTTTATTGTGTAATAACCACAATCAGCAGCAATTTGCTGAGCCTGTTTTGGGGTAGTTTGACGCGCTTCTATTACAGAAGTATATTCTTTGCCACCTGCCTTTGAAGGAGTTGGTTGAGGTCCAGATTCTGATTCTAATAATTTACCTTCAAGCATTTTCCCTGTGATGTAATGCAGTGATTCGATAAATTTACGGACATCTTTCCGATCGATCTGCTGATAAAGCTCAGCAGCTTCCTCAACTAATTGAGAAAAAGCACCATTTTCAGCTTCCTTGATAGTCCTGTTTGAAATACTATAAAGATTGAATAGCTTATTCCGAAATGAAACAACCAGATACCCATTGTCTTTTAGTACTTTTTTCCCAGTTTCAAATAATAGATTATCATTGGGGAAATAACCAATTACACCCATTGCTGTCATCAAATCGAATGATGCCAATCCTAAATCTTCAATTGATCCAAGCTGGAACCTAACTTTACTGGCAACATTAGATCCAATTTTGCTAAGGTTTTGTATTGCATGTTCAATCATTACTTCTGATTGATCCACTCCAAGAACTTCATAACCATTTTCAGCCAATGAGAATGCAAGGTGTCCACCGCCGCATCCAACATCAATTACACTTTTAACCTTTTCCAATTTTGGAATCAGTTGAATAAGTTGTCTCATTCTATGAAATCCCACCGGATAGTTATATTCTCCATACTCATATGCATCCAGCATCCAACTTTCTGCATTGTCAACGAAGTAAGATTTTACAGAAGCAATTTCTTTCTCTTTACTTTTCATTTATTTTCTCTTTAAGTTTTAATATCCGATTTTCTAATTCCTGGTCAATGCTAATTCTGAGATTAGTGTAATCCTCAGATCTGACTTCACTCAGTTTCTGATAAGTCAAAGGTCCGGGAGAAAAATTTAAAATATTTATTAGATTTTCGAAGACATATTTTGGGTTTTTAATCAACTCTTCATATGAAATTTGAATCATATCACATTTTGTTGAATATATGGATTTCAGACCTTTGTTCATTAATGACCACCAGTAGTACATACCCCTATCATATTCACTTAGTTTTATAAAGTACTCGTGCTCTTCATCATCGACCCACCAGGGCATATACCAATTTGATCCCAAATGTTCATGAACACAATACAACTGAGCCATTAATGGATTTTTAAGCTGTTCATCCGAAAACCATTTTTTCGCTACCAAATCTTTAGCCACAGCAAAAGGGTCCCGTACAACATTAATAAACTTTATGTGTGGAATTGCCTTTATTATAAATTCGATAAATGGCATGGATTCAGACAGGGTAACTACAAGATGTGAATTATTTCTTTTTGCAAATGCAGATGCGTCTCCACGAGTTTTTATACTTGTCATCCGTGCAAATATTTCTTCAGGGCTTTTCATACTCCATATGGAGGATAAATCTTCTGATCTAAAGTTTACTGATCTCAGATGTACCAGATCATTAAACAGTTCCCTAATATTTGCCCTCATCCATCCAATAGCAAATTCTTCATTAATCTTACCCGATTTTACTATCATTGGAAGCATCATACATGTATATGGTTCATCCGCGTATTCAGTTTGATTACATGTTCCCAGCAGCTTTCCAATGAGAGTCTTTCCTGAACGGCAGGTCCCGGTTATAGTAAGAACAGGAAAATCTAACTCAATGTTTTCTAAAAAATATGAATTTTCTATGCTCATTTTTTGGTTCAGAGTGAATAATGATTATCAGTTAGAGTGGCTCAAATTTCAATTAGTTTCTGTTTCTAGTTATTTCAATTTCATATTATAAAGTTTTAACACCAGACTTATGTCTTTCCAATACATTGGAAGCCCACCTATAACTTTAAGTTCTTAGGATATTTGCTTCTGATGTTTATCAGATTTGATTTGACCATAAACTTAACATTAGATAATATCGATCAATTATTTATATAAATCAGATAATCCCTTATATTTAAATATTTTTTTAAACAAAATTTGTAACAGACTTTAAGACTTTGGTATAGCCCATGTAGCTAAATTAAATCCCATATTTATCAAATCAAGACGTGCTTTAACCAAACCATTCCCGACAAAATTAAAAAGATGAGCAGTTGCTACTGCATCTACACGATTCTCAGACAATCCCTCTGCCAGATGATTAAATTTTCCGGCTCCGCCAGCCAAAATTAAAGGTATTGGCATGCTTTCCGGCAAATAATCGAGTAAGAAAATATCGTAACCCTGACCTGTGCCATCTCGATCCATTGAATTAAAATATAATTCACCAACAGGAAGTTTAAGCAATTTCTTAATCCAATCGGCAGGTGAGCTTTTTTGAACTCTGTTCCCATTCTCAGTAAAAACTGATGCTACATTATTCACCCTTTTTATATCGATGGATGCTATAATACACTGTCGGCCAAATTCTGAAGCCATTCCGTAAATTACATCAGGATTTACATCCAGGAGGGTATTAATTACAACTTTATCTGCACCGGATCTTAAGAGTTTTCTCGCATCATTAACAGAACGAATACCTCCGCCAGCTGCTATGGGTACAAAACAGCCCTCTGTAAGCGATTTAATATTATTGCAAAAACTTTCTAAGTCTCGGATTCCCCTAGTAACATCAAGAATTATCAATTCATCAATAGAAAAGGCAATCTTGGAAAAATTGTAATTTTTATTCAGCCAGCTTAAATCACCTACACGTTGCAATCTAAAATTCCGGCTAAGCATGAACGAGCCGTTATCGTACAATAAGGTAAATATTACACGTTTTTTTAACATTTTTTCAAGTTTCCAAAAAGTTCTTAAGAAGGATTAATCCATTTGTTTGGCTTTTTTCAGGATGAAATTGTGTACCACAGATATTATTTAACTCAAATGTCGCAAGGAATTCAACTCCATATTCACATGTTCCATAATTGCCTACAAAATTATCAACCAGCATCCGATAGGAATGAACAAAATAGAAATCGGAATGATCGGATAATCCTTTAAATAGTCCTGTTTTTTGCTTAAAGTTGACTGTATTGAACCCAACATGAGGTATTTTCTCAGTTTTCAATTCTTCCGGAGTAAACAAATCTACATTGGTATTAATCAGGCCCAAACCATTGGTTTCCCCATCCTCAGAACCAATTGTAGCAAATAATTGCATGCCTAAGCAGATACCAAGTAATTTTGCTTTTTTAACAGTGGCAGCTTCTCTTATAGCATCAGATAGTCCTTTGCAATTTAGAGTCAGCATAGCTTTTCTAAATGAGCCGACTCCAGGCAAAACAATAAAATCAGCCTTAATGATTGATTTTGGCTTATTTACAAAAAAAGCATCTGCATCAAGAAACTTAAAAGCACTTAGAACGGACCAGATATTTCCCATTCCATAATCAATAATTGCTACTTTACGTCTAGCCATTATTCCACAATAAAATTCGGAGTCCAGCGACCATTCTTTTTATCAAATAAGTCCTTGTTAGCCCATTTGTCAAGGACCTGATCAAACTCTTCCTGGGACATTTTATAATAGTCGAGATAAATTCCAATGAATTCTTCAGGATAATGTCCATCATACAAATTAACAAGGTTTACACCTTGCTCCCTTGTCATCGCTCCTCTCCTGATCTCAATTCCGACATCCTGTGTTGCGCGACCAAATCCAAATTTCAGATACATTATATAAGCATGTAATGAATACAATGCCTGATCATTTTGAGCAAAATTTGTAAATGTCCCTGAATTAGAGTCTTCCATCTCCTGAAGGCCACAATAATTCTTTGCAGTTAAATAGTTTCTATATGGGTCCCAGTTTTCATAATAAGACCAGTGAGTAAATGATAGATTAAATTTCTTTATTTCTTCATCGCTGGGAAATTTAAAAAAATACAAATCACCTTCTTCAAGAATATGATCATTTACAGCTTCTTGTAAGACTTTTTCAAATCCACCTTCAAGATAAACTCGCTTCATGTACTCTATACCATATAAAAAACGGTCTTTATTCTCCATTGAGCCTCCATATTCTACTTCACCATCCTCACCATAAAAAATAAGTGGTATGCTAAAATTATATGCTGTTCGGATCACAGCAGTATGAATAGCAATAAGCCAGCCATAATAAGGGAAACCTTTTCCAATAAATCCATATTTATTTAAGACCTGCATTACTTTTGGATCAGGAGTAACGTGTATATGATTGAATCCAGAATGTATGAAATTGTACAGGTTCTTGACCCCAATTTCTAATGATAACGCAGGTCGTATAGTTATCGTCAATGGATTCATTCCATAAATATGTTTAAGATTATAAGAAACATGTGAGCCATCCTTTCCTCCACTACATGGGACAACACAATCAAACCCCCCATCCTTAGACCGGAATTTATCCAGTAATTCTTTTAATACTGTTTCCCTTTTACTCCAATCCAAGGTTTTCTTTTCTTCAGACCATACACATGCATTACAACGCCCTTGTTCATCAAAATTAATCCTTGGCCGGGTTGACATATTCAAACATGTTTTACACCAGAAAACTTTTTTGCCTTTCATAATTTTTTATCAATATTTTTAAATACAAGTAAACCCACCATCGACTATTAGATTTTGTCCTGTAATATATTTTGCTTCATCTGAAAGCAAAAAAGATACTGCAGGAGCAATATCATCAGGTTCCCCTAACCTCCCTAATGGAACCTTGGCTTTATACCTGGTAACAAATGATGGATGCTGATTGTCAAATATTCCACCTGGAGAAACACTGTTTATCCTTATCCCCTGCTTCCCATAATAGGACGCAAGATAACGGGTAAAGCTAATCAAACCTCCCTTTATAGCTGAATATGCGGCAGGCGAAGTTCCACCATACTCTTCATACAATGAGAAATCATTTCCAACAACTCCGTAAATAGATGCAATATTTACTATGACTCCGTTTTTCTTTAATGACATTATCTTTAGAACTTTTTGGCTGCAAACAAAATAACTATTTAGTTGCATATTGATATTTAACCTCCAAGATTCAGGATTAATATCTTCGAATCTGGTGCCCCAATCCTTGGTACGCGGGTAAGCATTGTTTACCAAACCATCGATCCTGCCATATTTTTCAACCACAAGATCAATTCCGTCCTGGATAGACTGATCATTAGTGATATCCATATGAAGATCATCTGTTTGCAGATTTGTTACAACTCCAATATCGGCATTTATTGGTATTCCACCCTTATGTTTAATATCATTAACCAGTTCTTTTCCGATTAATCCTGAGCCACCGGTTATAATTATTATTTTATCCTGTAAAATCATTTTCCCAGACATATTTTAAGAACCTCGTAAGCATCGTTGACCGTATTATTTGATTTAATCCCTCTAGTAACACTGTTGACGAAAGACTTCATCTGTAACAGATAGGTGTCATCAATATTTTGATCAGATGAAAAGATAATGTGACCCTTAGAAGTAACCTTATTCTTTAACAGATCAACTTCCCAAGTTTCATCATTAAAAACAAGTTCAAGAGTTCGTTTTGAATCTCTTCTATAGTAATTCAAAATTATGTTAGCACAGAAACCGTCAAAATCCAATATGAAATTAGCATAGTCAATTGAGGATATTGATAACGATGATTGGCTTTTGAATTTTCTGATCACTTCTTCAGGGATTCCAAATAACCAATAGAGATAATCTAATTCATGGATCAGGTCAATATGGACTCCACCACCCAGTTCTACATTGGCTGAATAAGATTTTTTAAAATCAACGTTTGGTCGCCAATCCGGCAAATATGATCCACAGTATACATTAACCTCATTCAATTTTTTCCCCTGCATATGAAATATCTTTTCTTTAAGGAATTTAAGACAATCGAGGAATCGTAAATTACATGCAACATAAGTAAAGATACCCTTTTGGTTGATTTCTTCAATCAAATCTTTTATGTCCAAGGAAGAGTAAATCGGTTTTTCTATTAATAGTGGAATATTATAGTGAACCAGTCTGGCAATAGTTTTCTTATGTTCAGATGTGGGATTTGAGATAATAGCAAAGTCAAAAACCACGTCAGCAACCTCATCAAATGAAAACATATTCTTAACACCAGACACAATTTCTGATTTTAAGTTTGAACGTAGTGCATATAATTGAGAATCTGGATTAACAGACTTTAGAGCAGCTAAATGCTTTTTCCCGATAGAACCAAGGCCAATAATTAATATTCTCATAGTGCAAAATCCAGCTTATTGTTTTCCAGCAGATAAGAGATGATCTCAAAATCTATTGGATGATCAAGATCAAAACAAATGTGAGAGACAACATAAATCAATGATTTATCAGTAATTGCGCCTTTAAATCCAAGATCAAAAAATGCTCTTTTATAAATATAAAATGAAGCATTGAGGTCATATACTTTGGGAGCAGATTGACGTGTAAAAAACATACTATCTGATTGTTTAACCTGGGCAAAAAAACCATTCTCTTTTTGTTCCACCATATTGAAGTAGGGACTTCTGTTTGCAGGACTCACAGAAAAGATATTAATCGCCTCATGGTTATTTTGCAACAATTCAAATGCTTCAATTAAGTCCTGCAGATTTCTCAAAGGTGAAGTAACATCTAAATCAAGAATATAGTCAAACTGACTATGGGTTGTTTCCTCCTTCCAAATTAGAACATCCCGTATGGCATCAATTTTACCCACATCATCTCCTGCAAGATATTCTGGTCTTAAATATTCCGAGTTTAAGTTACTTTCTTCTGCTACTTTAAGGATTTTCTCGGAATCAGTTGATATAACAATCTCCGTGCCTTTGAATTTCTTTTGAAAATCTTGTGCAGTTTTTATTGAATAATTTAATAACGGTTTCCCATTTAGTAATTTAATATTCTTTAGAGGTATCCCTTTTGAACCCCATCTTGCACATATTGTAATTAGTATCTTCAAGTCGAGCAATCTTAAAATTTAAAATGATTTGCAAGTTCCTGTACCCTTTTGAATTCTTCTGGTTTACCTATATCAATCCAGTAGCCAATGATCGGGAAGCGGATTACCTTATATCCATTATCAATAAGTAACTCAACAAAATCAGTTCCATTAAAAAAGGTTTCAGGCGGAATAAGGTCTAATAGTTTTCGTTTAATCAGATATATTCCTCCATTCGCATAGTATTCATAGGTAGGTTTTTCTTGTACTCCTAATATTTTATTGTCATCTATTTCAAATATGCCATAAGGAACAGAAACAGAATATGGTACAGCAGCCACAGACATATCAGCATCATTTCTTGAGAAATGATCATAAAAATCTTCCAAATCGATATTTGTAAAGAGGTCAGAATTCATTACCAATATGGTATCATTTTTAAAACTTTGGATATACTTGACAGCTCCTATTGTACCTAAAAACTTTGGTTCTCTTATGCAATTAACACTAATTCCATCCCGGTCTTCCTGAAAATGAGATTCTATTTGTTCAGCCAGATAGTTCACAGTAACATGAATATGTTCAATTCCAAATTTCAGAAGCCGATCGACATTGTAATCTATAATTGGTTTATCTCCAACTTTAAGCAGCGGTTTTGGTACACTATCTGTCAATGGTCTTAAACGTTCACCTTTTCCTCCTGCCATTAATACCGCATCAACAGGTAAAATTGATTGTTTAGTAACAAGGTTGTAAACCTTGCAAATATTACCATTACTGTCCACACAAGGAAGCAGTTTAATCCCCTTCATTCGATATTTTTTAATTTCACCAGGGGAGATGTTATCGATAAGAACCTTAATAAAGTTCTTATTCATAGCAGATTCAATTATATCATTAAGCTCTATCCCGGCAATTAAAGCACGACGTATATCCCCATCAGTTATTGTACCAATCAAATGTTGAGTATTATCGATAACAAACAGACACAAAATTTCATCGGAAAGCTGGCTAATTGCAATTAGTCCATCCTTTAGAGAGGAAGTTGAAGTGATTATGTGACTAGAATAGTTTTTCATTTCAAAGATCGTAGAAGCTTTTTTTTATAAGATTATCTATAGGTGTATTTTTAAGTACAGATAAAATTTCCAGGGCTGAGTTTTCTTTCGAATATGGATTTAGAGTTAGCGTGTCAACATCCTTTCTTTTTAAAGAAAGCAACAAGATAAGCTTCTCGTGAATATCCGAAAACTCTGGTTCACAATTTACAATAGTATCTGCCTTCAAACGTCCTTTTTGTCTATTACCAATATTAAGGGTTGGAATTCCAAATGATGGAACTTCTATTATTCCGCTAGATGAATTTCCAACAACAGCATTAACATATTGAAGAGTTGAAAGATACCTAGTCTGACCCAGGTCAGAAAAAGCAACAGACCTATCTTCATTTTTTCTAACAAACTGATTTATCATCTGAATAATAATGCGACCGTTTGTATCAGAATTGGGCAATGTAAATATTATTCTAAGATCAGCCATAGCCTGTAAAGCGTTAAGCAGATTTTGCATTTGCTCTTCAGCACTATTGTTTTCCAAAGTAACAGGGTGATAAGTTACCAAAACACTTTTTTCTCCAAACTTAAAATTGAGACTATCTTCCAGATCTTTTTTTAATAAAAGATTGATGTGTTTTATGTTGTCAATTCCCAGAGCACCAACATTAAATACCCTGTCAGGTTCTTCGCCTAATTGAATAACTCTCTTCCTATAAACATCTGTTGAAGTAAAATGGAGATGACTCATCTTTGTAATAGCATGGCGAATAGCATCATCATACGCTCCTTCAGAAATTTCTCCACCATGTAAATGGGCTACTGGAATTCTGAAAAACAAAGCTGCTGTTACTGCCGCTAAAATCTCATATCGATCGCCAAGTACTAATAGCAGATCTGGATTTAAATCCTCATAGGCGTCTGCAAATCCAATGATTGCCAAACCAACAGATTTGGTTGTGGCATTAGCAGTATCTGAGGATAACAGCATTTCAACTTTCTTGTCAATTTCGAAACCGTCCTGTTCGATTTTCTTATAAGTCAGCCCGAATTCAGGCGACAGATGCATATTAGTGACAATGATTTGAAGTATTAATTCAGAATCTTCCTGAATTAATTTCATTAAACGACTGAGTAACCCGTATTCAGCTCTGCTCCCTGTAATTATACAAATCTTTCTCATTGCTTTATCTGTTCATCCTTTTGATAATCCCGATCAGCCATATTACCAATTAATTGATCCCAATGCATTGGAGATAAGCCATTCCCTGGTCGTTTTGTTGTAAGGTTCATTGAAGACAATCTATCACCTTTCTTAATGGACTTAGCAGCAACAATACTTTTACGTGCTGAAGATTTGTTTTTCATTTCACCAGGAGTTGGTCTTTTTATACCATCACCAAGAGCTCTCTCAATATTTCTTATTCCTACAATCATCCTCTTAAGTTCATCAGGTTCAAGTGAGGCCTTATGATCAGGTCCTTGCATGTTTTTGTCCAATGTAAAGTGCTTTTCAATAACTGCTGCACCTAACGCAGCAGCAGCTATAGGAATTTCTATACCTTCACTATGATCGCTATATCCGTATTTAACTTTAAATGTTTCTCCAATTGTAACCATTGCCTTAAGGTTTATGTCATCCAGAGATGCAGGATAGTCAGTTGTACAATGTAATACAGTTATTAAATCCCGAGATGTTCCCGATTGCTCCAGCAACCCAATCGCTTCCTCTATTTCTCCAATCGTTGCCATGCCGGTAGAAAGTATTACCGATTGCTTAAGTGATCCAATCTTCTTTATATAGGGTAAATTAGTAATTTCACCTGAAGGAATCTTCCACATAGGCAACTTCAACCTGATTAGAAGATCAAGGCTGTCCATGTCGAATGCTGTAGAAAAAAAATTGATTGAATGATTCTTACAGCATTCTATTAATTCGAGATGATCATTAAAGGATAACTCAAGATTCCTAAGCATCTCAAACTGATTCATATATTTACCAAGATTTTTCTTTTGATAATCTGCTTGTTTAGCATCTTTTAAAACTAATTTATCGGCAAGGAATGTCTGAAATTTAATATAGTCAGCCCCCGCTTTTGACGCCTCTGATATAAGTTGTTTGGCAATCTTTAGAGAACCATTGTGATTAACTCCAGCCTCGGCAATTATTATTATTTTCATTATTTCAATGATTTTCTGGCAGGATTTCCAATATAGGTGCCGGTTCGCTCAGGCGATTCCAAAATACAAGCTCCTGCAGCAACTATTATACCTTCGGGAAGAGTAATATTATTAGCAACTACGGAATTACTGCCAATAAATGACTTACTGCCAACAACAGCCTGCCCATTTACAACTGCCTGGGTTGATATATGGCAAAAATCACCTATAACCGCTTCATGTTCAATCAATGCACCAGTATTAATGATGCAATTGCTGCCAATTATGGCTTTTGCATTTATTAGGCAATTATGCATTATAATTGTCCCCTCACCAATAGATGCAGTATGGCTTACATATGCGTAAGGACTAATAATAACAGGCAAATTACCTTTATAACTTATAACCTTGTTAAAAATACCTTCACGTTTCTCTGAAGATTTAATCTGACCAACGGTAATTAAGAAGTTTTTATATCTACCTGCCAGATGAGTTATGTCATCATCAGTTCCAATAACCTCAATACCATATATGGTGGTACCTACTTTATCAGATGTATCAAGTATTCCAATTATTTCAAATTTATTCGAAGCTCTCAATACATCAATGCAAGAAATGCAGTGCCCTCCTCCTCCAATAAGTATAATGGATTCCATAATTATATCTTTACACTACTAGGAATATTAACAATCCTCTCTTCAAGCCATTCAGAATTTATCATTGAACCTTTCTGGCAATCTTCATACATTGGTAGCTTATGTATAAGACTCCATACTGGACGTGTCATCACTCCTTGAGCATTTGATTCTTTTAAGAATCGATCACGTTCATCTGCTGATTCAAAAAAAACAACGTTCAACCAATAATTTGATATGCAGTTTTCCGGTTCATGAAAAAAACAGATGGGGCCCGATTCAAAAAAATCACTGTATGTTTTAGCCAGTAACCTCTTATTTTTAAGATAAAAATCAAGGTTTTCCAATTGGGCAACTCCGAGCGCGGCATTAATATTTGGCATTCTGTAGTTATAACCAATTTCATCATGAACAAAATTCCAAGAATGGGCCACTTTTGCCTGAGTAGTTAAATGTTTTGCTTTATGAGCCAGATCTTCATTATTGAATAATAACATTCCTCCGCCACCTGATGTAATAGTTTTATTTCCGTTGAAGCTAAGTACTCCAATTTTGCCAAATATACCAGTGTGTATCCCTTTATAAAAACTCCCAATACTTTCAGCTGCATCTTCAATAAGTTCAATTTCAAATTTATTACAAATATTTGCAATCTCATCAATCCTGCAAGGGTGGCCAAAGGTATGCATAGGTAGACAGGCTTTTATTCTTCTTCCTGTTGTTTTGTTATAACAACCTCCAGGTTTCATAACTGTTTCAGAAACCAGAAATAACTCAAGAGCATCAGGACTTAATCCTAATGTAGTCTTCTCAACATCAATAAAAACAGGGATTGCGCCACAATAACTAATGGCATTTGCAGTAGCAATAAAAGTAAGTGATTGTGTTAATACCTCATCTTGTTGTTCGACACCAACAAGTATTAAAGCAATATGAAGTGCATTTGTACCATTGACACATACAACTGCTTTTTTTGAAGAGGTATATTCTGCAATTTTCAATTCAAATAGGTCAACAAATTTGCCAACACTTGAAACGAATGTTGAATCTATACATTCTTCAAGATATTTTTTCTCGTTCCCCGTAAAGACCGGAGCATGAAGAGGAATAAATACTTTTGGCTCATTATAAAGCTCCCTTATCTTATCAATTATATATTGATATTTTATCATTCTCAGAGGTTATAAATATCTGCTTTAAATTTCGCCAAATTTTCATCTTTAGAATACCATTTACAGGATATATCCAATCCTTCCTTTAGGCTATATTTAGATTTGAATCCAGTCAACTCACTTATTAAGCTATTGTCGCCCCATAATCTGAAAACCTCTGATTTTGCTGGTCTTACTCTTTCTTCATCGCTTATAAACCTGATCTCCGATTTCATTACCTCTTTAATTAAATTCAGAGTATCCAGCATCGAAATCTCATAGTTTGAACAAATATTTATCTCCTTCCCAATAGTATGATTTGATTCTGCTATGGCTATAAATCCGGCGCAAGTGTCTATTACAAAATTAAAGTCTCTTGTTGGAGTTAAATCACCCAATTTTATCTCTTTTACACCATTAGCAATTTGAATAATTATTGAAGGTATAATAGCTCTGGCAGACTGTCTGGGTCCATAGGTATTAAATGGGCGGGCAATGGTTACAGGTAATTCAAAGGCGTTGAAAAAACTCATCGCTATCGCATCTGCTCCGATTTTTGTGGCAGAATATGGAGATTGTGGTTGTTTTGGATGTTTTTCATCAATCGGAACATATAATGCTGTACCATAAACTTCAGAAGTAGAGGTATGAATTAGCCTAATATTCCCATTCTCTTTTGCTGCCTGACATATATTAAGTGTTCCCCTTATGTTTGTATCAATAAAACTATCAGGAGCAACATAAGAAAATGGAATCGCAATTAATGCAGCAAGATGAAATATTAAATCAACATTTTCAGTTAACTTCATGCAAAAATGTGGATCCCTGATATCACCGCAAACAACTTCAAGTAGGCTACTAGCTGGAATATCTTCAAGCCAACCCCAAAAATTAAATGAGTTATATTGTGAAAGAGCCTTAACATTATATCCTCTTAATAGCAATTCCTCAACCAGATGCGATCCAATAAAACCATCAGCTCCGGTAACTAGTATTTTATTAAAATTTGTGACCATTCTATTTTAGGGTTGAAACATTAAAAATAGAAATAAATTTTCCACTTATATATTGTTTTGTATGTAACCATGTATTAATTTTTTTTTTTTCACTCTCCTTAACAATTATATGGGTCCATTTGAATCTCTTCACCATTTCTTCGCATTCATTAAATGGCAATTCCTCAAATACACATTTTTGATATGTTAAAAACCTGTCATCCGGATTTTCCAAATAATCAAAGTCACCATGTTTAATACCTTTTAAATATTCAGAATAAGATAAATTATAATCTTCTAATCTTGGTTTATCACTCAAAAAAGATGGAACAAAACTCTGCTTCTTATAAAAATCTGTTACCAAAGTATTATTATTATAGGCCTTAGAAAAATTACGTGAAGATTCATTCCATATTCTTCTCCCTAAAAAGGTTGAATAAATAAAATTGTATTCCATTTCTTGTCTAGGGACTGCAATAAGTGCATCTTTTGGGATAAATTTTGAAATATCCAATAAATCGACAACTTCACTATCTCGAAAATTGTAATTTGTATATTCTAAGTGCCTCATAGGTTTCAGGCTAAACTCAAAGGGACTAAATCCTTTAAAAAACCCAAAATCAGATAAAATTAATATTATAGATCCACAGAATAAATATGAGTAAATATATGTTTTGAATACTTTCATAATGGAAGAATAACTTACAAAAAGGACATTACATATTATAGCATTAAATCCAAAATAGACATCAGAAGAACCAGCATGCCGAGTAATGAAGAAGAATACCAGATTTATAAAACTACAGAAAATAAACTCCCATCTAAATTCTTTAAATTCTTTTATATGAAAAACTACGAAACCCAAAAGTGGTCCATAAATTGCCAGAAATGGATAAATTGGATTCCACGAATCAAATATTAAGAAATCTTTGATTTCAATACCCGGTACCAAACCTCTTTCACCTTTTAGTGTAAAAATATAAAGAAGAACTAATGTAAAAAAGGGGATTATTAAAAAGGTTAAAAGTGGTTTCAATAATCTTCTTAAATGATTAATCCTATAAAGTTGATTATTAAGAACAAATTTCAAGAAGAGTCCAAATTCGATTCCAACAAGAATCAGTAAATTTGAAATTTTGGTAAAAGCTGTAGAAAATACTATTAAGAACAAATAAAATATAGTTTTCGGCAGGTCGTTGTTATCCATCCGTCTTTGATCCAGATAATAAATTATATTTACTGAAGCGAATAACACCGGCAGGGACCAAAAAAAAGATGAAGCTGCATATCCCGTTAGATGAGTCCAAAGATTAGTATAAACTGACCATCCAGGAATTAAGGATACAAATATGATTAAGAGTGATATTAGTAGTTTTTCAATAATGTTTTTTCTGATGCTTAATGACAGTATCACAAAGATAGAAATCGAATTAATCAAGTTACCACATTTCAAGACGGTTTGAATAATACCTAATCCCGTAAAGTTTGAAATACCCGCAAATCCCATATTACCAAGGTAATGATATATAAAAACTCCATCGTTTTTCCATTGTGGGTATGATGGAGGAAAATGGTTCTTAAATTCATTAACAATGCCTAGGTTCCACATTATATCGGTATAAAGACTTCCATCCTTATAATCAGGATAAAAAAAAATGTACCAGTAAACTGCCCCCAAAAATGCCCCTGCCAGTATAATCTTTGCAGCCTCTGCTATTTCTTTTGTAGTATAGAATTTTCTCCAGACTGGAGTAAAAAATGTCACAGCAGTAATAAGCATTAATGGGATTAGATATTGCCAACTAGTTCCTTGAATTTCCAATTTAACATTAAGTACATTGATTCCTGCAATTAGCACAGGTGAGAAAGCGATTGATACAATTAGGTTGGTGTAAATATTTAAGCCTCTTTTTAATAAAAAAAAGAAAATCGGTATAAATCCGATAACAAAAAAGGCCAACAAATATTTAGATATATCCAGCATTTTATTTGTTAAATTTTACTTCTGTAAGTTATTACTAATGTTTCGCAGATGATATAAATGGTTGATAAATAGTTAAATAAGTTAATAAAAGGAGCATGAAAAATTTGTTAATTCACTAATATTCAATATATTAGTGTTGAACAAAAAACAAAATG
>Ga0214473_10000592_pt1 | contig 50556 bp, 47 predicted proteins | sample RVTome_7_FD_203509 | JGI IMG/M metagenome (GOLD analysis project Ga0214473, IMG submission 203509) | Soil microbial communities from uranium-contaminated site in the Upper Colorado River Basin, Wyoming, United States - RVT98D197 | ecosystem: Environmental > Terrestrial > Soil > Contaminated >...
TTCTTCTACCATACCCGCCTCGGAAAAGATCTCTTCCAATTCAACTTCGGTAATTTCATTCGGAAGACCGTTTATCTCCAGCCTTCGTGCCATCTCATTGCCTCCTTTTTGGCCGCCGAGTTTGGTAAGACACGTTCCAATGGGAGCAAAACGTTTTTCTTGGATTCATAATAGAATACACTTGGGCCGGTTTGTACTAGGACATAGCCTTGTTTTATGCAGGAAGGCCGCAAAGATGATCGAATCGATTTTGTTTTCCTAATCGCGGCTCCAGGTGTTTCCCAAGACAAAAACCAGCTACTTTCCTAGTTCAAAAACGGTGCCGGAAAGCTATTATTAGAATAAGTTTGCTTGACGCGGCACCTGAAAGACGATCAAAGGAAGCCGCGAGTCAAGAAAAGGAGGCACCTGAGTTGCTTTTGACCATGCCGGATGTTTTGACATTTTCCGCATATACCTCAAATCGTAGACTTGGCAGAGGTCTACGTAACCCTCTCTCGATACCTCAAAACACCTCAAGAGGAACTGCTTAAGGGGCGCATGGTCGGGGAAGTAATATAGAAAAACAGGGGAGCCGAAAAAAGCAGTGGTCACCCCGCGAGACGCAGGCGGGGTGACCTCCTCTTTTCTCCGTGAAAGTGTGGAGCTGGTGAATCATCTGGGAACGTAACAAGGGGTTTACCTAGCTAACTTTGTTTCTCTTGTCTGATATGCTATGAACTGGTTAGTGTTAATTACATCCCCGCAACATTCGAACGGATCAAGCATGCGCGCGATTCATGGTTGCGGTCAGCAAAGAATGATGAAATCGAAACTTGACGAAGACAAAAGAGAGTAACCCAATGGAAGAGTCACTTAGCTTTCAAATATTCGATTCTCTTGCCGACGGCGTACTCATTATCGGAGAAGACCACATAATTCACTTCAATAATGAGACAGAAAAAAAATCACACGGCGATGGAACCGGTAAAATATGCTATGAGCACCTTCATGGCCTCGATGAACCATGCTCCTTCTGTAATATTAACCGGGTTCTGGCCGGCGAGACGGTGCGGTGGGAACGGACCGACGAAAATGGCCGGGTATTTGATTTAATCGATACCCCATTCGCTCTTGCCGACGGCGTTAATTGTAAGATAGAAATATCAAGGGACATAACAAGTTCCGCGCAAACAAAGAAGCCTGATAAGGCCGAGCTGAAAACAGAATGCGATGCTCTTGCGAAGTTGGTCGAGCTCTCCCCGGACGGCTACGTTCTGCTAAGCAAGAATGGAGTCATAAGGTTTTGGAGCAGGGGCGCAGAGAAGATCTTTGGTTGCACCAAAAAAGAAGCGGTGGGCCATCATATGTCTTTCTTGGCTTCCAGCAAAGAAATAGGAGAAAAACACCAGAGAAAGCTGGAGGAAGTCATCAAAAAAGGCGTGGCAACATATGAAGAGCACCGAATCACTGAAGATAACCGGGAAATGGATTTGGAAGTAACAGCCACGGCTTTTGAATATGACCGCGGCCCGATTAACGTTTTTGTAGTCATCAGGGACGTAACAGAGAGAAACAAACTTCTACATAAGTTGATCCAAGAGGGGAAAAAACGAGCTCTGTTAGCCACCGACCAGGAACTTCTGCTTAAGCTGATAGAGCTTGCGCCGGATGGGTTTGCAATGGTGGATGAAACTGGAACAATCAAGTTCTGGAACGAGGGCGCAGAGAACATTTTTGGCTACACGACAAACGAAGCAATTGGCAGTCATATGTCCCTGATCACAGGCGGGGAGGCCTCCAAGAAAAATGGAGAAGCAGGTATTAAAAAGGCTATGGAGAAGAGTCCGGCAGCATTCAGCGGACTGCAAATGACGAAAGAAGGAAAGCCGGTGGAGATTGAATCAGCGTCCACAACAATAAGAACCGGTACCGGTGAGACCAGAATGCTCTCGGTCTTCAGAGATGTTACGAGAATGCTTGACCTGATAAAACAGCTGGAACGCAAAGAGTCCCAGCTTAGATCGATAGCTAGGGAAAATGTGAGCGCGCAAGAAGCCGAGAGACAACGAATATCGCAGGAGTTGCATGAAGGAGTGGGGCAGTCGCTTTCTGCACTTAAGATTAACCTCCTTGGAATGCAAAATGACATTTGCCCGGAAAACCAGGGGACCCTTGAGAGGGCGATCGACATAGTTTCAAGTTCGCTTCAGCAATTGAGGGAGATTTCGCTGGATCTGCGGCCGCCAATGCTTGACGAACTCGGCCTGGTCTCCACAATTTATTGGATGATCGATAGGTTCCAGCAATCGTCCGGCATCGCGGCCAAATTCTTTCCCCATTCGTTCACCGAGGAAATTCCTAAAAACGTTGATTTGGCTTTTTTTCGAATAGTCCAAGAGGCTTTGTCAAACATCGCCAAGCATTCGAAGGCAAGCCGGGTGGACATCACTTTGAAAGAAGCCGGCCACCTTGCTCACCTTGAGATACATGATAACGGCAAAGGATTTGATCCGGATGCTGTCTTTGCGTGTGAGGACCTGGAAAAAGGAATCGGATTGGTAAGTGTACGAGAGAGAGCTGAACGCCTTGGAGGAGATATAACAGTGGAATCGAATCCAAAGAGTGGGACAACAATCAAGGCAAGAGTTCCCCTCAAGGAGGAACAAAAAACAAATAGAAAATAGAAAGATGAGCAACGATATGACTAAGACAAAAATCCTTATTGCCGATGACCACACCATTGTTAGACAAGGAATAAGAGAGTTGCTGACCAAACGTCATGACTTTGAGGTGGTCGGAGAAGCAAAAGATGGGACGGAAGCTGTGAAGCTTGCATCTTCCCTGAAACCGGATGTGGTTCTGATGGATATCACAATGCCCAACACAGACGGCCTTGCAGCTACAAGGCATATCAAGAAGGTCCATCCGGAAATAAAGGTATTGATCCTTACTATCCACGACAGCGAGGAGTACATCTATCAGATCCTGAAGTACGGGGCCGACGGATATGTGGTGAAAGAAGCTGCGTATGAAGAACTTGTTGCAGCAATAGAAGTCGTCGCCCGAGGAAAGAAATATCTGAGCCCGTCTATCTCAGGCGAAGTAATAACCAAGTATGTTCAAGAGCCAAGATCGTCAAAGGGTCCACTGGAATCGTTGACCCAAAAAGAGACGGAAGTTCTGAGACTGATCGCCGAGGGTTTTAAAAACAAGGAAATCGCCGCAAAGCTCTTTGTAAGCGTTAAGACCGTTGAATTTCATCGATTCAATGTAATGAAAAAACTGGACATACACAATCAAGCTGCGTTAATCCGCTTCGCTATCCGCCTCGGCATGCTTGAGAAATGAGGGTGGCGCAGTATCCACCCTCATTCTGAGGCCGTAGGCCGAAGAATCCCGGTCCAAGGCATTCTAGAAGCAGCCCAGTTCGCAGCCGTATAGTTTTATCTTTAGCTCATCGCAGGCATGACCCACTTCACGAATCGGAATGCCGAGCTCATCAGCTATTTTGCGCGCCACCGAACAGGACATTTTGCCTTCTTTTGCACTTTCTTTGACTTTCTCTTTAACAACCTCAGATGCACAACTCACGTCATCAAACCTCCCATTATCAATTGGAATCCGAACTTAAGATAGAAAAATCAGTCTAGCGGCCAGACTATGAATTTGAATGAAAAAATCAATCATTTTACATTTTGATTTTTTATTTTTAAATTGTATAAGCACCTGCCTTCACAGACCGGTGCTTAAAGTTTTTCTCACAAACCAAAGCTGAAGCTATCAATATAGGCCGAAGGCTCTCAAAGATTATTCGTCTTCAACCTTTTTGCTCTTTGCAGCAGTTTTTTCCTTCGCTTCCTCTTCTTCGCCTTCTTCCTCATCTTTGGCGGAGGCTGACTTTTTTAGCTCGCGCAAACTTGAACCTAGAGCTTTTCCTATATCCGGCAATTTGCGAGGTCCAAAAATAATGAGCACTATTACCAAGATAATAGCAAGTTCTGGTACGCCTAACCCCAAAATTGGCATCTTACATCACTTTCCTTAGAGTTTATTTTCAGTCTACCATAAATCAATGGTAAAAACATCAAGTTCTTTCCTACCTCTTCTTTAGGAACTTCTCCTCAATTAAGTCGGCAAGTTTTTCGATCTCTTCCAGATTAAACTTAGGCACACTTTTCTCGGAATTTTTTCCGCCGACAATTGAAAAGAGTTCGTCCGAAGGCACTTGACTATCTTCTTCGGCTTGTGACAATAAAACCTTAATCTTCGGCTTTTTCTCATTTGTGAACCCATCCGTAATCACGATATCGGAATCGGAAAGAAATTTTTTGGCTATCTCGTCGAGAGCCCATTCTTTCGCGACTTTCTTAAACATCGTAATCTTTTCGGGAGCAGAGACGATCACACTTTCAGCGCCGGCCTGTGAATGACGCCAAGAGGTCTTTCCCGGCGTGTCAAGATCATGGTTGTGGGCATCCCTCTTTACCGTCGCCACTCTATAGCCCCGCTTTTCCAGTTCGGATATCAGCCTTTCAACAAGAAGGGTCTTGTCGGCCTTAGAAGGTCCGACAACGGAGATAATCGGCACCACTAGGTGACCCTCCAGTCATTTGTGTAAACTCGCATTGAGCTTGCCCTTGCATAACCTACAAGAGTCGCCCCAAGCTCATTTGCCGCTTCAACAGCCAGATTGGTCGGAGCCGTGCGCGAAACCAGAATGGGTATGCCGACCTTTACGGCTTTGAGCAGCATCTCGGACGAGATCCGGCCGGTAGTAAAGACTATTTTGTCCTTAGCCTCAATCTTGTTTAAGAAGCATTCACCAAGGATCTTATCCAGAGTATTATGCCTTCCGATATCCTCGCTCATCATAATGATGCTTTTGCCGTCACTGAGCGCCGACGAGTGGATGCCACCGGCCTCTTTGTAGAGCTCAGCTCGTTCCAGCATGTTCTTCATAAGAGCCGTGATCTTCTCCGAGGATACTTCTATTTTTGAGTCCAGTTTGTCTATCCCCTTCAGATCCGAGACGTTTAAGAAGGATGTGCCCTTTCCGCAACCGGAGGTCAGAAAACGTTTATGGAGGAGTTTTCCGAGATAGGTTTTTTTTGCTGTCTCGACCCAGATTATTCCTTTCTTATCATCAACTGAAACTTGCTTAAGGTCCGCGAGGTTTTTCAGGATGCCTTCGGAATAAAGGAAACCTACGGCAAGCTCTTTGAGCTTCTGAGGGGTTCCCAGCAGAGTGGCCAATTCTTCATCATTGAGATAGATGGTTATGGCGGCTTCCCTCGGAACCATTGTGTCAATGATCTCTTGTTTGCTCTCTTTCCACTTTTTGGCATGTACTTTTTTCGTTGTCTCCATTTTATCCTCGGTTTACAGGTGCCTTGACGATTCTCGGTTCTGAGTTCTCGAGCTACGAGTTACGAGCCACTAGCTACGATCCCCGCTTAAACATCTTCTTAGCCGATTCCCAATCATCACGAGTGTTTATGTTGAAAAATGAGCGGTAATCGGGATCGAATTCTTTTACTTTTTCTTTGTCGACATATTTTATCTTTACTTCATCAAAGAAGGAGACGACCCTTTTCCTTCCACTTTCCAGCTTGCTCCTTATTGCCGGCAGACAATCCTTTGAGTAGATCGCATGTAGCGGCTCAATACCCTCATCCGAACAGGGAACAACCGCGTCCGCATCAGATATTTCGCTAAAGAGGAACTTGATCAAACCAGTGTTTAGAAACGGCATGTCACAAGCGACTACCAAGTTATACTTATGAGATGAGAAAGACAAGCCAGCTAGAATCCCGCCCAGAGGTCCTTGATGAGGAATTTCATCCGTAACAATCCTGAATTCGCTGCCTTCGGCAAAGTGCTGCGGGGCGTTGGTAACCAAGATGATTTCATTGACGAGGGGCTTTAACTTGCCAAACACAATTTCAAAAATGGGCTTACCGTCAAGCCGCATCAAGCACTTATCCTGTCCTATTCTTGAACCCCGGCCCCCTCCCAAGATAATTCCAGCACCTTTTATCCTCATAATACCTGAAAACTCCCACTTAACTCAATTGCAAAAGCCAAAATGAAAAATGCAAAATGAAAAACGATTTGTTCTTAAAGGTTTTCAAAATTTTGAAATTTGCATTTTGAAATTTGCATTTTGCATTCAATATCGGGCCCATGTTATCCAGTCTTTAATCAATGTCCAGCTGTTCGTCCCTTATTGGACCACTACATACTGAGCCCCAGGAATGTATCCCTCCTTTTTAGCTGCGAAATCCAGATGAATTGTCGCGATCTCTTCAACATGGGGAATGACTTCCCGACCAAGAACTCCCTCGTCAAAAGTCTTTATGTACTTTCGGCAAGAGTCGCAAACATCCACACGGCGTCCTCTATCTTCCTCCAGATAGAGATACTGCAATTTTTCGCCGTCGGTATTACCGCAAAAAGCGCATTTAAGTCTTAAGAACCACCATTGGGTGTGACAAAGAGAGCACTGCAGCAGCCTTAAGCGATCTTCCTTCCTCAACTTTGCAGCCAGGGGTTGATGTCCGCAGACAGGGCAAGAACCCTTTAGCCAAAGAGAATAGTTTATCTGAGGCCGGAGATTTTCCGCGCACTTCTGGTAGAAGGGACTCAAAGCATTTTGAACCAGAAAAAAAACAATGTCTTTCTCTATTTTAATTCGCTCAGCGAATTCTGCCAAATAAGTTGTATCAGTTGTGGCGATTCTCTCAACAAAATCAGATATGTTTTCTTCCCGGAGCTCGGGAGCCGAAGTAAGTCTTTCCAACTCGCCTTTGAAACTACTTTTCTCCTCAATGACCTGATGCAAATCGTTCAGGAGGCTCTTGAAAATCCCAGAGTCGATTTCAACTTTTTCGCCGTCAAGCAGATGCCGCTCCTTTTTGAGTTTCTTCTTTGCCTGTTCCTCCGTCAACTCAATTTGCAGATCAATTACAGTATTATACCTGCTTTGCACCTCATAGATGGCCAAATAAAAATTCAACAACCCTTCAAGCTCGGGCTCTTTGTTCTTGAAATAGTCAACTTCGTTTTTCAAGTCCTCAACTGTTACGTTTCTTTGCTCCACCTTTAAAATTTTGACCACCTCCATGACTGAATGCCGCCCAACGTCGAATGTCGTACGTCGAACGTTAAGAAATGAATGCAATACGTCGAATGCCAAGAACATTTATGGGATGCTGAAAGTCGTACACCAAAACCTCCGGGTCGACGTTCGTCCCTGGTTGTTCGCCGACTCGGGTTATTTCCTACGCGACATTGGTCGTTCAGCATCCGCGGTTTTTCTTTTTTCGTTCGTCGTTCGTCGCCTTATTTCTCTTCTTTTGCCCACTTTGGCCAGTGGTATTTGGCTTGCTCTTCGCTGACGGTTCCATCCCCGAACATGGCTCGCCACATACCCCGGTATGGCTGAAAAATGCCGGCGCCCAGATAGATATGGATTAGAAGAAACACTCCCAGCACAATCATGGAAGAATCATGCAAAGGATACATCCACTGAACCAAGGATCTGGGAAAAGCGAGATCAAAATAGATTATAATCCCGCTCAGCGAAATCAGCAAAGAACTGCCGAGAATGAACCAGTCCGCAAATTTTTGACCGCTCTTTAGCTTGCCTTGAGGCGGTAGTTTTGCTTTGGCGTTGAACAGATAGGCGGGGAATTTCTTAAACCACTCCGTATCGTCATCGCCCTCCCATGTAAACACTTCTTTCATAAAGGCCACAAAGCCGTTCCATGTTCCCAATATCATTAAGATGGGAACACCTAGAAAAACAAAACCGGAGTAATGGTGGACAAGCCTGGAGTTTTGAAGACCGCCAAAGACCGCCGCTAAGCCATTCAGTGCCGGAATATACAAGGCAAACCCGGTGTAAAAAAGCAGCAAGCAGGAAATTGTGTGTATCCAGTGAACAAATCTAGCAGCTCCGCTCTGTCTTGCTATTTGCTTCATCCTACTTACCTCCTTTCGGGGTGTCCGGCTTGTAACCCAAATTCGCCACGAAACTGGCAATAAGAGCAACCAGCGTCGCTCCACCGGCAATAGCTCCGACCGGTTTTAGGATATCTTGCCAAAGAACGGCCGAAGGCGGGACTTTGGGATCTTCCGGCAATCCGTATGAAGCCGGTTTTTGAGTAAGAACATACATAACACCCAAACCATCGAGCTGAGTATCACCATACAGGTTGGCATTGGTGAGTCCCTTTTCCGTCAAGGATGACACTCTTTCCTTGCCTGATGATACAAGCTGGTCACGCTCTCCAAATTGAACCGCTCCGGTAGGACAAGTCTTGGCGCAAGCCGGACCTAGTCCATTAGAGATTCGATCATAGCACAACCTGCACTTCTTGGCGGTATTTGTGGTTTCATCATACTGCGGGACCTCAAACGGGCAATTCTCAACACAGAATCTGCAACCGGTGCACTCCTTTTGATCGATTATGACAGCGCCCAGCTCTGTCTTTTGAGCAGCTCCGGTCGGGCAAACTCTAACACAAGTAGCGTCGGTGCAATGCATGCACTGGGTCTTGGCAAAGAGCCACTCCGGATTTCCGTCATTGCTTGTTTCTTTAAAGGTCACTTTTGTCCATGTTTTGGACGAGAGGGAGGCAGGATTTTCGTAGCTGCCCCGATTGGTTGTTTTCTCAGCCGGAAGTTGATTCCATTGTTTGCAAGCAACCTGGCAACCGCGACAAGCAGTGCATTTTGAGGTGTCAATAAGTACTGCATTTGCCATTTTACTTCACCTTCCTTACATCGCAGAGAAAAGCTTTGAACTCCGGAATCATCGTGTTGGCATCACCGATATGAGGTGTGAGCTGATTGCCTGCATAATTCTTATTCTTGTCGGGGCCGCCCGTGATAAAACCCTGATAGCCATAGCACCAGGGAAGACCGACTTGATGAACGGTTTCTCCCATGATCTTGAAAGGCTTAAATCTCTCAGTGACCAGGGCAACGGCCTCAACTTCCCCGCGGGCTGAGACAACTTTGACCCACTCACCGTTCTTGAAGCCTTTTTCCCCGGCCAGCTCTTTGCTTATTTCCACAAACATCTCCGGCATCAGTTCGGCAAGCCACGGGGTATTACGAGTCATAATTCCTGTTTGCCAATGCTCGGTGAACCGATAAGTGGTGGCCACGATCGGATAATCCTCCGCAGTTCCGACTTTGTCATCAGGATTGACGTTGTGCCATAGAAATATCGCAGGATTATTTTTCTGGCTTGACATCGGATTCTCATCAAGCGGGCTCTCCAGAGGTTCATAATGCTCGGGAAACGGCCCCTCGGCAACCGGTGAGAAAAGACAGAAGACGCCTTCCGGCCGCATGATGGCCGGAAGTTTTCCTCCGGGTGCGTCGGGCGCTTTGTCCGAGCCAAAATCGGGAATATCGTTTCCGGTCCATGTGCCCGGTTTTCCCGTCTTGGCATCAGGCTTCACAGGATCCCACCAAATTTCTTTTCTATCTTCATCCCAGGGTTTTCCGGACGGGTCACAAGACGCCCGATTGTAAAGGATGCGCCTATTGACAGGCCAGGCAAAGGCCCATTCCAGGTGGTTTCCAATGCCTTCTTTTTCCGGAATCCTCCGCTTCATAAGATTCTTCCCATCCTGGCTGAAAGTGCCCGAGAAGATCCAGTTACCGCAAGCGGTTGAGCCATCCTTCTGTAATTCAGTGAAGTTTTTGACAAATTTGTTTCGATCCGGCCAGATGAATCCGTGACATTCTTTCGCTACCTCTTCGGCCTCGGCAGGATCACCATAATCCCAGGTGAGTTTTGTGATTGCATCGGAATTCGGACCACCCTCCTTTTCGTAGAGAGCTTTCAGCTCCTTGAAAAGAAGATCAATGATCTCCAGATCAGATTTGCAGTCACCCGGAGTCTCGGCGCCCTTAAAGCGCCACTGCATCCAGCGGCCCGAATTGCTGATGCTCCCCTCTCTTTCCACGGAGTCGGCCGCCGGTAATGAGAACACCTCGGTGTCAATTTTGGAAGGATCAGCTCCCGGTCTTTTCCAAAACGCAGTAGTCTCGGTCTCCCAAAGATTAATATCAACCAGCCAGTCAAGTTTCTCCAGAGCCTCTGTTTCCAAGTTGGAATTGGGTCCGCCGATTGCAGGATTCTGGCCCATAACCAGGAAGCCTTTGATGGTCTCTCCATACATGGCTTCAAACAGCGCAATGTGAGAATACTTGCCCTTCTTGTATCCCGCTCCGACCTTCGGAAGCCAATCGTAGCAGAAACTGTTCGCAGGCTGGGCGGCGTCTCCCCAGAAGGCCTTCAACAAGCTCACCATGTATTTTTCACCGTTTTGCCACCAAGAAGTTGAGCCCGGCAGGACGTTCTTCACTTTTTTGTCCACTGTGTATTGGTCCGCATATGCCCTAAAATTCGGGTTTTTCACGGCATCCGGTGCGTTCAAATAACCGGGCAAAAGATGAAAGAGCAGCCCTTGATCAGTCGAACCCTGAACATTTGGCTCTCCTCTTAAGGCATTGACGCCGCCGCCCGGTCTACCGATATTTCCAAGAAGGAGCTGCAGCATGCTAAATGCACGAATGTTCTGCGTGCCGACCGTGTGCTGCGTCCATCCCATCGCATAGAGCACAGTCCCGACTTTCTTGGGATCTCCCGTCTCGGCGTATGCCTCACAGACTTCAAGAAATTTGTCTTTTGCACATCCTGTGACTTTCTCAACCATTTCAGGCGTGTAACGGGCGGCATGCTTTTTGAGAAGCTGGAAGACACAGTTTGAATCACTCATCGTCATATCGCGCTTGGGTACCTTTGCCTGGTATTTGACCTGCTTGTTAGTCTTCTTATCCAGTTCGGTAAAGGTCTGATCCTCCGTTTGATAGCCCCACGTATCCTCGCTGTACTTCCGTATCGCAGGATCATAGCCTGAAAACAAGCCGTCTTTGAAACCGAACTCAGGTTTTATGAGCAGCGTGGCATTGGTATATTCCTTCACATACTCCGCATGATAAAGCTTATTGTCTATGACGTAATTTATCATTCCCATAATAAATGCGATATCGGTTCCGGACCTAAGCGGAGCATAGATGTCAGCTTTGGCGGCGCTTCGCGTGAATCTTGGATCAACACAAATCAACTTAGCACCGCGTTCTTCCATGGCCTTGGTGACCCATTTGAAAACCATTGGATGACACTCAGCCGCATTTCCGCCCATTATCATGATGCAGTCACTGTTCTTGACATCAATCCAATGATTGGTCATTGCTCCTCTTCCATACGTCGCTGCCAACGCAGCAACCGTGGAAGAATGTCATATCCTGGCCTGGTGCTCAACATAGACGAGACCCAGAGCGCGCATCATCTTGATCCACAAATAACACTCTTCATTGTTCACGGCCGCGCTACCCAGGGCCGCCAGGGCTTCGGTTCTATTTACCGCCACCCCATTTTCAACGCTGATGAAGCTGTCGTCCCGGACCTTTTTGATCCTCTTGGCAATTTCTTGTACCGCCCAACTCCAGTCTTTCTCTTCCCAGTTACTCTTCCCGGGAGCTCTGTACCGAACTTTCGTGTTTCTCAATTTTGCGGAGTCTGCAGCTACCTGAAACATGCTCGCCCCTTTGGGGCACAAACTGCCCTGATTTATCGGGTGATCCGGATCGCCTTCAATATTTACCGGTTCCCCTTTCTCCGAACTTACAATCACTCCGCAGCCGCATGAACAATACGGACAGATAGAAGTCGTCTCTGTTGCGTGAGCTATCCTTAGTCCCTCCGCTGCAAGAGCGATGCCCGAAAGATCAAAGCCAAACTTGGCGAGGGTCGCTGTAGTAAAAGATGCACCTGTGAGTTTAAGAAATCCTCTTCGCGATAGTTCCACTGGCAAGAATCACATCCTTCCTTGATATCTTTGAAAAAAGACAATGCCCCTATTTCCGGACAAACGCGATGGCTACACCTCCCTGAGCCCTGCCGGATGGATTGCTAGCATTCTTTTCGTTGAGAGATTTTGCTTCCTAAAAACAAAAAAGTGTAGAAAGCAACAAGTCAACTTTCTACACTTGGCAAACAACAATGTTTTTGACTAAAAGCCGCAAAGAGTATCGTAATTTCTAGCTCCTGTTTTTAGTGCGATTCTTTCTGCGATAAAAGAGAACTAAGCAAGTATACGACAAATAAACTCGAACTCCTGCAAAATTATGAAAAAGAAATCCGTATGGGTCCCGGACAACTCTTCGATTTATTCGCCCAATTCAGTTCTGACTCTAATTAGGCGCAATATATCACTTTTAGTAATTAATCCTATTAGATGACCGTTTTCTACGACAAGCAAATGGCCGACTTCAGCTTTGGCCATTTTCATCAAAGCTTTGAAGACTTCTTCTTCCGGCCTGGTTTCAATCTCTTCATCCATGAGCGTAGCAACCTGTCCGGCAGTCTTGGTCGGCCACTCTTCCCTGGGAACCTCTTTCACATCATGAAGGGTTACTATGCCAATCAGGTTGCCGTTTTCAACAACCGGCAATCTGCCAACTTTATGTCTCAAGAAATACTCGTCGACTATTCGGTCAATCGTCAAGCCGGGGTCAACGGTAATGACATCCGTGACCATAATCTCACCTACCTTGACATCGGATAAGCTATACTGCAACTCCATTTGCCTGTAACTGGACTGCGCGGCATGATTTAGGAACCAACCAATTAAGATCAGCCATAAACCCTGGAAGGCGACGCCTGCTACAAAAAAGAGAAGAAAGCCGGTGAAGATGAGCGTGAGAGCAACAGCCTGACCACCGTAAGAAGCTATTCTTGTGGCTCGCCTGATGTCTTTAAGAAAATACCAAAGCGCAGCTCTTGCTACTCGTCCGCCGTCAAGAGGAAAGCCGGGAAGAAGGTTGAAAATAGCCAGTCCCAGATTAATCTGCGCAAGCAAACCGAAAGGTACGGAAAATCCGATTCCCAAATTGAGCACGGAGAAGAAACCCCACCAGGCACCAAAGAAAAGAGCGAAGAACAGGCTGGTCAGCGGGCCGGCTATTGCCATCTTGAATTCTATCTGAGGAGTGCTTGGCTCATCAGCCATTTGAGCAACGCCGCCAAAAATGAAGAGCGTTATCTTCTTGATATCAATTTGATTTCTCTTGGCGACAAAGGAATGAGATACTTCGTGAATCAGCACGGAGCCAAAAAATAGTAGAGAGGTAGCGACAGCCATGACTACCGAAACAGCAAGAGGAATATTATAGGGGTCCTGCCTGAAAATGAAGCTGAAACTGATCACGACGAGAAAGAATATTAGAAACCATGTATAATTGATCTCTACATCAATCCCTAATATCTTGCCAATCCGGATAGACCCGAAGGGTAACATTTCTCCCCCTCTGTAGTTGAAGTGGAATTCAGCATATAAGATATAGGATCAGAGCACAACTAGGATTTTACCTAGGCCTATATCCGGCATCCTCATTAGCCGGCTCTACTTTGACTTCTCTTCAACCTTCTGAAAACCTTCAGTGCTGCCGCACTTTTCACATTTGCGCGGTTTACAGCGCCCTTCCTTTGTTGCTCCGCAAGTAATGCATTTCCATACAGCCATTGTAGCCTCCATTCCAGTCTGTGATTTTTCTGGGAGAGTCCTTTTTCCCAATTTATGCCTTTTGCTCTACATTATTAATGCAAAAGTCAAAATGCAAAATGGCAAATAAAAATTCAAAAAAAGAGCTTATGCGGCGCGCGTTTCCCAAACATGCCGCTATTTGTATTCAATCCTGCGGTTCGTTCGGGGGAACGAACCCTACCGACGTGTCAAAGACCTCGGATGTCGAGCTCCGACGCTACTTTTTTTGACATTGGACCTCGGACATCCTCACTCATCCCTGCTTCCTGCTCCCTACTTCACTGATCAATAAAGGCCACCTTGATTTGGCCTGAATTGATTGAAGCCAAAGCGCTCTTCACTTCGATGCTCCCCGCAGTTTTCCCGTCGCCGGAATGATAAGACACGCTCACCTTATCGAAACCGCGCGCCTTGCTGTAGCGGGCAGTGAGTGCAGCAGCTTCTGTCAACGTTGCATCTCCAATATTATCGCCTCTCACCAGCGCCGTAGGCCCCGGAATGTTGGTGAGTTGAAGTACTAAATCCGCCGGCAAAAACAATGCTTCCACGGCCTCGCCCTCGTTCTGGTCTCTGGTTACAATGACCTTTGCCCCTTCCGAAGATCGAAAATGCCGCCCCCATTTAAGCAAGTCCAAATCGTTGCGCACAGGAATGTCTTTCTCAGCCAAAAGATCTTTTAGGCGAAGGGAGAACTTCTCCTCAGTAAGCAAACAACCCCCGGCGGGCGTCGGAAATTCATTAATTCCGAATTCCTTTGCCAAAGCAAATTGCGGTTTCCTTGAGCGTCCCTTGAATGCCAATAGTCTCTCTCTATCCACGAGGCCTTCATTCTCCGCAACAGTGGGTTCCAGCAACTTCGCCGATAAGGGCCGGAGCAGGTAGCCTCTTATCCCTGACTCCTTCTCCACAATTCTTAAGGAATTGATATTCTGCGATTTTGGACGCTCACCAAGGACTTCGCCGGTTATCACAAAAGAGGCTTCCAGCTCTTCTAGCAGCTTGCCTGCCTTTCTAACCATCAAGCTGTGACAATCAGTGCAAGGGTTCATGAATCTTCCATGACCGTGCTTCGGCTCTTTGACTATCTCTAAGATTTCATCGGAGACGTCGATTATCCGAAGGGGAATTCCAAGCATATCGGCCGCTTTTTCAGCCTTCTTTGAAGAAAAAAACGGGCTCGTGTAGCTTATGCCGATCACACCGATATTCTGATCTTGTATGACCTTCACGGCCAGAGTGCTATCCAATCCGCCGGATAGCAAGGCAAGGGCTTTAGTCATAGTAGATCGTTCCTCCTGCAAATGAAAAATTGAGAATAAAAAAATAAAAATGACAATGCAAAATGAAAAATGTTTGGTGCCTTGAGAATACCAATCACAGAGTTTCTAATTCCATTTTTAATTTTGCTCTGTAGTGTTTCATTTTTATTTTTAACTTTTTCATTTCTTGAGCTCTGCGAGCACTGTCTCCGCACCATACACCTGCTCTCCGAACTTCACTTTTATATCAATATTCTCATCCAGGATAAACAAGTCAACCTGTGAGCCTCTCTCAATAAAGGACAGCTTTTGCCCCGTGCCGAGCTCATCTCCCTCCTTAATGAAGCAATTTATCTTGTTTACGAATTTGTCAGCAATTTCCACGACAATCATTGATATGGAATCATTGCGAAGGAAAATCGTGTTTCGCTCATTTTCAAGGTGAAAGCGCTTGGCAAATAAGTCTACTCCCCTGCGCAAGTAAGTCAACTTTACATACTCCCAAAAATCAACCATGGGCAGATTGACCTTTGCTTGGGTGTGAACAATCCCCTCAACTTTTGCCGCAACCGGAGAGTAATTATAATGAACATCCAACGGTGACATATAAATGCCTATCAACCAGCCGTCTTTGGGACGGTCGCCCAGTCTCTCTTTGGTTATCTCGGAAATCTCGATTTTTTCTCCCAACTTCTCCGAGACAACTTTGCCGTTTTTCACTTTCTTGATGTAGATCACTTTCCCATCGGCCGGAGAGACTATGAGTCCCTGTTTCTGCGGGGTAGCCCTTTTGGGGTCTCTGTAGAACCAAATATTTCTTAAGAAATAGACTCCCGAAAAGACGACGATTATCAAGACAACGCCCACTATGAGTAAAATCCTGATCAATTTACCATTCCCTCCAATATTTCCAAAGAACATAAGGCAATTTCGGGATGAAATAACCTCCGAAGCCCAGGCTTATTTTCAATAGGTCCTGACCCTTTTCGGGCATTCTGGCAGGTGCGAAATTGCCGGTCCGGTAGGCGTTATCCATTGCCGAATAGGTATTGATAAGTCCTTCTTTTTCAAAAAACCGCCACACTTTATCAGAGCATGTAGCCCGAAAAAACTCATCATCCATTTCGAGAAGCTCTTTGAGTTCAGCCAAGGGCTCTTTGAGTTCTTCGCAAAAACCCGTCAAAACAATTTTTGGACGTATTTTATTATACAGCTCCTTATCAAGAGGATAGTGTTTTTCCGCCTTGACAATAGCATCGATCAAATTCAAAAGCAGCCGGATTCTACTTAAGTCCCAGGTAGGATCGAATATTCTAAGCTCAATCGTGCCGAGCCGCTTGGCGTAAATGATGTCCTGAAATCTATACTTCCAATCATCCCGCAATTCGCCGATTGCAAAAGATTTGGCGATTCTAAAAGATTGACCGAAATACCCTCCGCAAGTGCCGGGGGAATTCATGGTCAGCAAAGCGAGAAGCGGTAAGAAATGAACCAAATTATTGTATGCCCTGGTCTTATCCTTGATACCTCCGACGTGAATCTGGAAAGCACAAGTATTGGTCGGAGTGCAATAATTAATCAAATGTCCAAGCGGAACTATCAGTCCTTCACAAAAGCTTATCAAATCATCTCGGCGCCTGGTAAAATCATCTATGAGCGATGAGACATCGGAGTGTATGTCAGTGCTTATCTCGACGCCGCTCATCAAACCCTGCCGAACATCTTTGCCTCGTGAGAAGTTGGAAGCCGTATGAGTGTAATAGAAACCGATATCTTTCTTCAGCAGGCGGGCCAGGTAGTAAAGGGATTTGAGCGAAGGCTTTTCCGGTTCGGTGACGAAAACTTCTTCTTCCATCCCGTAGATAGGTTTTTCAGAAATCATTTTCGTTCCCTACTTCTATTCCCTCTCTTATGAGCAGAGCTGCAGTAACTCCTTGGCCTTCTTTCAAGGCCCCGCTAAATGTCCCATCAAAAATCTTGCCGGTTCCGCAAGACGGACTCTTATCTTTCAAAATCGCCTTTTTGCAGCCTGTGATCCTTGCAAACTTAAGAACTTGGGAAGCGCCTCTCAAGAAAAATGCAGTTACGTCTTCGCCTTCAAGGTTTCGTACCTGTGTTTTCCCGTCCAGGACATCGGAACCGGCGCCGTTGATAATCTCGGCAGGAGGTCTTGGGGTGGGAAGGCCTCCGGCTTGTTCCGGACAAATGGGAATTGCTTTACCCTCGCTTACAAGGCGTTTTATTGACTTATTCTCGTTGCCTTTCCCGTTGTACCGGCTTTCCAGCCCCGCCAAGCAGGCACTGACTAAATATTCCGGTCTGCCTTTTTTTTCTTTGGTTGGGCCGTTTTTCATCCGGACTTCCTTGGAGCCTCATGTTCCGCAAATGAAAAATGTAAAGATGAAGATGTAGAATGACATAGAAAAATTGAGAAAGGAGGCTCTTTAGACTTTTTTATTTTTACTTTGTCGTTTTTCATTTTTCATTTTGAATTTTTCACTAGGCATCTCGATCCAGACACTCAACACCATCCGGGCCTGGCTAGGTAAATCCAATCTTTGCGACCATGCTGCCTTTTAGCTTTCCCACGTTACGTTATTGACACCTGCAATTTTTGATAATTTTTCCATGACGACATCAGGGCAAGCGTGGGTGGGTGTATCAAGCGCCATCTTAATATAGCACAGGCCGTTTTCTTCATTGCACTCAAGTTCGACATTTTTTATGCTTACCGCCAGGTCTCCCAAGACAGACCCAATTCTTCCGAGCAAACCGGGTTCATCTTTCGCGACAATATCTATGACCTTGTGCTCTCTGGCCATGCGAGCCTCCACGGCTTTTAAAAACGTGAGCGCCAAAAGGATCAAGATTATTGTGGCGGCCGCGGGAATGTAAAAACCGACTCCAATCGCCAGCCCGACCGCAGCCGTCGTCCAAAGACTGGCTGCCGTGGTAAGGCCCATGACGATATTTCCCTGCCTGATAATCGTTCCCGCTCCCAGAAAACCAATTCCGACGACAACGCCAGCGGCTATCCGGGTCAGATCGGCATAGGGCTTTCCCACAAAAGGATAGACGGAAACCTGCATTATCAAAGCGGAACCCAAACAAACTAAAACGTGGGTTCTAAGACCCGCCGGCTTTTCGGCTTTTTCCCGCTGGTAGCCCACTATCCCGCCAAATATTGTCGCGGCCGCAAGCCGCAAAACCATTTCTATCCAGCCAACTGCCATTATTGCCTCTTCCTACGAATAAACGTTGCTCCCCTATCGGTAGGACAGGCGTCCCGCCTGTCTGCGGATTGGCTTGTGTGTTTCATACCAAAACCCCTCTTTTTTTGATGAGACTTTTGACATTGTCAAAATAAATCTCTGCCTCAAATCTCGTTATCTATTATACTTTATAAAGAAGTTGGCTTGAAAAATCTAGAAGGTTCTCTCAGAGGAAGAAATTATGCTCACAATAAATGAAAAAGTTGAAACAGAGCTTCGCGAAAGCGCACGTTTCATCAAGGAGGCTTTGGGTGAGAGTTCTTCCTACATTGAGGTGGATTCCGGCGAGGACCAAAGTGAACCAATCCAAATTGACAAAGACATAAAAGAAAGTTCGTTCATCCCCCTGAAACCAAACGATTGCGAATGCGATATTGCGGCGATAGACGGCGGCTCCTGCAACATTGTCCATGCCCATTCCTTCTGCATAGGGATGCAGAGAAGCGGCCACCTTCTCTTTAAGGGAAAGAACCTGGTTGGTGAAACCATAACTGATCCTGAAGTCACAACGGTATCGGTGGGAACCGCCAGAGACATCTTTTACAAAACCTACCTTGATTTGATGAGCGAGCTCCCGGAGGAAGCGCCTCTTTTTGATCAGGTAATTGGGAGAATAAGGTCTTTGAGAGAATGGGAATTAGCTGAGCAATTGATCGAAAATTTGAATCCGGGCGGCATAATTCTCATGGACGGTTCACTTCGGGCAAGTGTAAGCCTTCCTCACAAACTAATTCAGCGCATATGCAAGAAGGCCAACGAAAGAGGCATACACCTGGTAGGCATAACCAAAACAAGCACGCTTTATTGGGGGAAACACTCTCCATTGATTCCAAGAGTCAAACGGCTAGGAGACAGAGTCTATCCCAAAGATGCTTGGTTTTGCTGCTTGACGGACTTAAAAAAGGAGATAGGAGACTCGCGCTGGTTCGGAACAATCTATGTAGCCAAACTGTCGAGTGCGTCCGATTATGCCTTCAGAATCGACATCAACAGAGAGGATGAAGAAGACCCCGGAAAGATTCTGGAAGCAATCGCTTCCCTCTGCCAGGACCCGGTGTATCCGGGATATCCTTATCCACTAGCCGCTATTCACAACAGGGTCCGAATTACCGGATCGGAGATTGAAGATTTTTATTTCCGTCTGCAGAGTTTGGCTTTGGAGGAAGGCATAGAAATGGAGGATTGGAATATTCTGTTCTCGGATTTTCACGACTTGCTGGATGTGAATGAATAGCAAAAAACGATGAGCGATCAGCGACTTTCGATGAGCGATTAAAAAACTGTTTGTACTTTTACTATTGATTTTATCGCCAGTCGCTAGTCGAATATCGCCTATCGACACAAAGGAGCACACTATGTACAAAGGTAGAGTGATTGGCAAGAGTGTTACTGAGATATATTTTAGATCGTATTATACAGAGGAACTATTTCTCGGAGACATACTTGTGGCGGAAGATCTGGAAAGAAATATTCGCTTCCTCCTGCGGGTCGTTGACGTAACATACGGAGCAGAGGCCTCGGACCCGGATTGGGTCAGCAGAACCGCCGGAAACATGATGCTCATGGATTCCCACGACCAATCCTTTGATCTTTATGACAAAGAACGCCGTCTTTTCAAAATCGGACAATGCGCGTCCCTCGGCTACATAAAGAAAAAGAGATTTCTTAAACCCAAGACGATCCCCTCGCATTTTTCCTGCATCACCCATCCGACACTGGAAGACTTTGAGTTTTTGAAGGCCTATATGGGCGATATCGTAATCGGCAAACTGCGCAGCGGTGAGGACACGTTGGATTTCGAAGTTGGGATTAAGGGCGAGCTTTTCCCTCTTCACATCGGCATTTTCGCTACCACGGGAATGGGAAAAAGTAATCTTATGAAAGTTCTGGCAGGCGCTGTAATGGAAAACGGAAATTATGCGCTTCTGCTGATTGATCCGCACGGTGAGTACTATGACGGAGGAGGCAAGCCGGGAAGCAAAGGACTTCGGGACCTGCCTGTAGCCCCGGATAGACTAAGAGTCTATAGTTCCCGCCGTCTGGCCGGCCCGCACAATACGCTCAAATTAAGCTCCGACGAGATTACGCTGGCTGATCTTACGCAGATCTACACCTTTTCCGCCCCTCAATACGAGGCCGCACTCTCCGCGGAGTATTATTATGGCAAGAACTGGCTGACATCGGTTGCTTCACACGATATTTCAAGCCTGGCAAACGACATTCCGGGAAACTTCTTCGAAGCGACACTCACGGTCATCCAACGAAGAGCGGAAAGTATCCTTCGCCTGTCATCAGTCCATGGCGATCCGAAGGTATCCATCACATCATCGGTCTTGCGTGATTTGAACGAAGGAAAAGTCGTCTTGATTGACGCGTCCAACATGACCTCGATGGAAGAGCTCCTGATAAGCAGTGTGCTCTGCCGGGCCCTCTTCGAAAATAACAAGAAAGCCTACACTGACTCCAAAAAATTTGCCAAAATCCGCCCGACTTTGATTGTGATGGAGGAGGCCCAGCGTGTGCTGGGAAAGAACAATATCCCGGCCTCAAGTGTGTTTGCGCAAATCGCGCGAGAAGGAAGAAAGTTCAAGACCGGTCTCTGCGCCGTCAGCCAGCAACCAAAACTGATTGATGAAGAGCTTCTATCGCAGTTTAACACGCTGTTCATTTTAGGACTAGCCGATGAGAAAGACCGTTCAATCTTGAGGAACTCAGCCAAACAAGACTTATCGCAATTGGGCAATGAGATCCAAACACTAATGGCCGGTGAAGCCTTAATCTCATCTCCGGACACTCCATTCGCCATTCCCGCTAGGATTCACCTCTTCGAAGAGTGGCTCAAGACAAGAGAGGAATCAGCTGCGAGCCACGGACAAAAGCAGCCGTCAATGATTGATAAAGGATTCTTCTAACTTCGATTCCAGCGCAAACAGTCATATTTTTACGATTATTTAGGACTAAAGTCCTAGTCCTACTCTTCCGATCTACATAATAGAGATTTTGAAGGCACGACTCATGCACCTTTAGACCGAAAAAGGCAAACCTATCGTAAGGTAGGGACGCAAAGCCAAGGGTCCGCTTCCCGGAAAGGACAGCCTAGCTACCGAAGTTGCAATGCAAAATCTTTAAGCAGAGACCGCCTAAGTCCTAAGGAAAGTTAATGTTTAAAGCAGCAACTCGGAAAGTAGTACACAACATAATTGTCTCCTCTATCAGATTGGGGCTAGTTCTTGCCCTGACTCTTTCGTTCATATTTCAAGCACATATTCTTCGCACACCGGCTTTGGGTTCTCCCACATCTGTCTCTACCGCCGGTGGTCAATATGCAACCCCTTATGGAACTCAGCGGCAGGTTCTTCGAACAACAGATGCAAACAATACCATCCATGTCTTCCTAGTAGATTCAAGTGGATACATACAATGGTATAGAAGCACAGACAATGGAGATAACTTCACTCAGGCATTCTCTTCTACACTTACCGGTAGTTATTTAAGCATTGGGAAAGACACCTCAAACAATATTCATCTGGTTTATGAGAATGGGGGCAATGTCTATTATCGCAAACAAGCTTATGATGCTTCCTCCTGGGGAACAGCAGCTCAGATAGATAATGGTACCGCGGCTTGTCACCATCCCTCTATTGCTATTGACGGAAACGGCTATATACATGTGGTTATGGACTATCATACCACCTCGGGACCAAAGCGAGCCCAAGTACTATATAACCGGAGCACTAATGGGGGAAGCAGCTGGCTCGGCTCTCCACAGGATGTTACAACATCTGAATATAGAACCAACCACACAGCAGGGGTACTTCCTTCAATTGTTATCAATAACACCAACAACTACCTCTATGTCACCTGGTTCAGTGGAAACAATTATCTTTATGTCAGAAGGTGTGTCTATTCTTCTGGTCCTACCTGGACCTGGGATTCTACAGCTGAGACAATCTCATCAAATTTGTCTTCTTACGGTTCAACCATAAACACGAACATGATGCACTCCGCCGTTTTTGTTAATGGAAAATATAGGGTGGTCTTTTGTGAGAGCGGAACCGCCAAATACAGGGATTGGGACGGGTCCTCCTGGAGTTCACCCATATTGATGCAAGAAACCGTTTCCAACTACCCCAGTCTAACCTACGATTGCTACAACTACCTGTATGTCTTCTATGAAACAAATGAGGGCAATTCCAATTACGATATCTGTTATCAGAGATCAAATAATACTACGCCTTCCGATTTTGGGACTCCGGTAGCGATTTCGAATGATAATACGGGCAATCATTTTGTTAACGCTAAGATGGGTGGAGACAATGGCTCAATCGAACTCATATGGACCAATGGGATCTCGAGTCCCTATACCATAAAGTACGACTCCTTTTGTCACGCATGGTCATACTCAACCGGAGCCAGCACTCTATCTCCTCCATCGATTAATCCAGCTCTTGGATCGGCGTTTGTGGGAGGAAATGACACCGATATCAATGGCATGGGTACCGCTAATGGCTCTCAGAGCTGGGCTGCATATAACACAGGAGGAACAATTCAAGCAAGATCTCCCGTTCCCAAGGTCAAAATAAGCGGGGTAGATACTTATGTAATCTATGCAGCCTCTTCAGATGGATATCTCTATGCCATCAATGCATCAACTGGAGCGGCTCTCTCCGGTTGGCCTAAGCAGATAACAACTGCCTCATTGCAAGGAGGAATTTGCGCTCAAAAGAATCTAAACATTACAGGAGTGGATTCTTCTAATACGGAAAAATGGGTTGTCTTTGTAGGAACCTATGATATTTCAACAACTTCTTCTAATAAGATACTAGCTCTCGATGCTGTGACCGGAAATACTCTATGGACCTACCAAGGAGGAGGATCAAATCCTGACATGGATGTCATTGGAGCTTCTCCGGCAGCTGACTGGTCAAACAACACGGTTTACTTCACGAGCTATGCAAATGGGGGAACCGGTCAGCCCTCCTTATGGGCCATGAATACAACCAATGGAAGCTTAAGGTGGTCTAAAAACCTAAACAATATTTCTTCTTCTCCGAGCTCGGTTGGGGGAAACGTCTATGTCGGAACCAATGCTGGGTATCTGTACAAATTTGATTCCAGCGGGAACCAGAAATGGGTCTTTGATGCAACGGGAGGAGGAAACATCTATAGATTTCCTTGGGCTCAGGGCGGCAAGGTCTATTTTTCCACCAGTACCACTGGAAGAGTCTATTCAGTTATTGACAATGGAGATTCGGTCACCGCTAACTCCAGTTGGGGAGGAGGAACAGGATACGTAACCATTCAATCCCCGTCTGCTCCTCTGGTGGTGCAGGGTCAAGGAAGACTATATGTGGGATCAAGTGATGGTTATATTTACGAGTTAAGTCTATCTGATGGGTCGCAAATCAAGAAACGCCGGGTAGGTCCGGCACTAGGTGACGCTTGCTTGGATACCAGCAAAGGCTATCTGCTGTTTGGATCAACCACTGGCAAGATTTACAGTTACTCTATACCTTTTTAGTACAACCAGGATCCTACAATCAAGTTGGGCGGAGCCGATTGAGTAAAGTCTGAGTGCAGCAGGGATCGTAACCTTAGGTGAAATTATGAAAAGATGTGAGAGACGGCGTTTTATAAAAAGAAAGCGGAGGGCTGAAAGAAGACAGGCAATATGGCGCAATATTAAAGCAGTTATTTTTCCCTGGCCCAATCTTGCATACATTGTCAGAAGGGCTCGGCCTGTTTTTGTTGTCGCCTCCGGAATAATCCTATTTGTTGCAGTTGCTTCTCTCTACCCCGGTTATGGCTATGAGCAAAATTCTTCATCCAGATCTGTGCCGGGTTCGGATCAAGCCCGTGCCAAATCCAAGAAAGATGTCGCTGGGCACAATCCTCACAAACCGGAATCTATCTCTCGATCAAAGAAATCCGCTCAGGGGTTGATTGCAACTTCGAATTCAGCAGAAGGTTCTAATTCAGCAGGAAGCTCCGGTTCTGAATCTAGCTCCGCAGAGACTTCGAATCCAACGGAGAATCCTCCCGGCACTGTTCCTCCTGATGCCGCCACTCCCGAGGATGAACCACCCAGCGCCGATCCTCCTGACAACGCCGCACGCATAACAAAGATGGTCTTTGCTGAAGAAAAAGAAGCCGGCCCTACTTATGATGGAAAAACCACCTTTTCCGCCACTTCTATTTATTGCATACATATCGGCGCTACCTGGAAGAACATAGAAGGCAGTCATGACCAAGTAATAAAGGTGTATTGTCCGGATGGCGGGCTCTATCAGACAATTTATGTACCTTTTACCACTCACTCGCTTCCTTCTATGACCAAGACGGCAGCCTGGAGTCCCCGGCCAGTGGAGATCGAGCTTGTTTCTATGGCAGACGGGGTCTATCCTGTCTGGGGAGAATTGCCCATAGCAGGTACCTGGGCTATGCGCTTGCCGGGCACCTGGTCGGTGAAAATATACTTGGATGATAACCCCACCTGCTTGGCTCAATCCGCTTTTACCCTAAATCCCTAGTGCGCCTCAGTAACCAATCAGTTAGTATCAAGAATCTTTCGCAAAACCCCGCCCCCTAAGAATTGAGAAAAGACTGCTATTGATTCTTCGCGCATTTTACGAATTCAAATTCTTTAGTATTATGTTAGAAGCAATTGAAAAGTGATGCACCGAAAATTTTTTTGTGTATGTAAAACTCTGAGGAGAAATATGGAGAAAAGTTCAAGATTAAGCGTGGTAAGGGACTTACTTTTTTTTGGGTTACTTATATTTCTTCTTGTATTATTCTGGAAAAACAATTTCTTAGCAACAATTATTCTGCTCTCTTCTTACCTGATAAGATCTTATTTTTGGCATGAAAAAGCCGATCATGTCTTTTACATTACTGGTGCAGTTCTTGGTACTACGGCAGAAATCATCAGCACACATGCCGGTATTTGGCGATACACGCTGCCTACATTTCTGAATATTCCTTTATGGCTACCTTTTGCTTGGGGATTTGCTGCAGTTCTCATTCTTAGAATAGCTCAAAACTTCGCAGATTCTTGATCATTCATCTTGTGACTCAAAGCCTTTTTCTGTTACGCTTTTCCCGACTATCTTGTTGGGGACTTCGACTCAGCAACTGCTGACCTGTGGCTGGAGCCAAAAAACCATGCGAATTGTCCATATCTCTGATACTCATGCCGGATACAGGGCATATAATGCGCTCGATCAAGACCTCGGCATTAACCAGCGCGAGGCTGACGTTTACGAGGCTATAACGCAAGCGGTAGACAGAATCCTGGACATTCGTCCTGATGTCGCCATCCACGCCGGCGATCTGTTCGACACTCCCAGACCCAGCAACAGAGCAATCTCTTTGGTGCTTGAGCAGCTAATGCGACTATCCCGGCAAAACATCCCGGTAGTGTTGGTGACAGGAAATCACTCAACACCTAGAATGCGCGATACGGGAAGCATTTTTCAGCTATTCAAATTGCTTCCTAACTTCTACCCGGTCTTTGAAGGTGCCTATGAAAAAGTACACCTGGAAATGCCGGGCGGCAAGGACATCACCATTCATGCCATTCCCCATTGTCTAAAAAAGGATGATTTTACCTCCCAGCTTGACCTGGTCGAAGTCAATGGCTCGTCAAAACACAATGTCCTGGTACTTCATGCCGCAGTAACCGGCATTAAAGAATTTTCCATGGGCGAATTCAATGAACAGGAAGTGCAAACAGGCTATCTCAAGCAAGAATTTGATTACATCGCCCTTGGCCACTATCACCAGTTAACTCAAGTGGCAGAAAACTGCTTCTACTCCGGCTCAATTGAGCGGTTGAGCTTCAATGAGTTAGGCCAGCAGAAAGGATTCATTGAGTTCAATCTTGCAACTAAAGAAATGGAATTTCATGAGCTGGATGTCAGGCCGATGCATGACTTGGGCAGGATTGACGCTTCCAACCTCTGCGCCGACACGCTGATGCAAAAGCTGGAAGAGACCATCGCCTCAAGCAAGATCGAGAAGAAAATCGTTAGACTAACCGTCGAGGATATCAGTTTGCCGGCTTACAATTCACTTGATTTTGTGAAGATCAAACAGAATATTGCTCCTGCACTCCACTTCGATCTGAGATTTTCTAAGAAGGAAGAAGCATTTCAGATACACGCTCCGCAAACCTCGATCGGCTGCTTAACAAATGAATATCAGAATTACATTTCAGGGATAGCAATTGACGATTTTGATAAGGAAAAGATTTTGCAGCTGGGACTTGAGTATCTCGACTCCGCTGCACAGGTAGGTGAGAATGAGTGAGAGAAGAAGACTGAAGTCTAAAGCGCAAGAACCAAAAAAAACCGTGCGCACAGTCTCTTCAGTCTCCTGTCCCATCTTTCTTTGGCTGTCGACCGTCGGCTGTTGACTGAAAGCTACAGACAATGAAACTAGTCAATCTGAACTTAAAAAATTATAGAAAATACGAGGATGAAACAATCGACTTCCCTGACGGACTTGTCGGGATCGTCGGGCCCAACGGCGCAGGCAAATCAACAATTCTCGAGGCCGTTGCCTGGGCTCTCTATGGTAACGCCGCAGCCAGAACAACAAAAGAACAAATAAAGAGGCAGGGAGCCGGGCTAAGTGACCATTGTGAGGTTGTCCTTGAACTTGAAGAGAATGGCGGCACCAGTCAGGTCGTAAGACAAATGAAAGGAGCTAATTTTTGCTCCGATGCGGCCGTCTACACCGATAAGAAGCTCATGGCTCGTGGACCTCAGCAAGCAACCGAATATGTTACAAATCTTTTGGGTCTGGACAGGGAAGCATTCTTTTCCAGCATGTTCGCAAAACAAAAAGAACTAAACACGCTTTCAGATCTGCGCCCGGCGGAGAGAAAGAACTTGATCATAAAGATGCTGGGGATAGACGACATTGATTCGGCTATCCAGAAGATACGACAGGACATACGTGACATTGACGTCCGCATCGAGATTATGAGAAATACGCTCAAGGACTTAGTTTCTCTTGAATCCACGCTGGCGGCCAAAGAAGCTGAAGTAAGAGATTTAAAAAAGGAGCTTGAAGCAAAGACAAAAGAAGAGGCTGTGTTGGAGAAGAGAAGGAACGAAGCGAAATCTCTATTCTCAAAACAAGAAGAGCGGAAAGATGCGTATCAGAAACTGGTACAAAAATATACTCTAACAAAATCGCAACTCGAAAATTCCAAACAAAATCTAGAAAACGCACAAAGAGAACATGATGAGTTGACCAGGTTGAAGCCGCATGCTGACCGGCTGCAAGCAGAGATCAAAGATTTTGAAGAAGTAAAAAACAAATGCCGGGCGCTTAGCGGGCTAAAAACAAAGAAACTCCTGGCGACGGAAAAAACGCTTCAACGCGAGAAACTCATAACAAAACTGCAACAAGAAAAGGCAAGCAAGGAGTCATTGAAGGAGCAAATATCTCCCGGGCCGAAAATGACTAAACAGCTTAAGCAACTTGAGTCGGAACTTTGTGAGCTCAAAGAAGAGCATGAGAAAAACCAACACACGGCGAGCACAAACCAGGCGGAGCTGGCAAGCTTAAAAGAGCAGGGAGAGAAACTCAACAAGCAAAGCAGGGAAATCAAAAAACTCGGACCTGAGAGCAAATGCCCTGCCTGCTCGCGCCCTTTGGGAGAAGATTTCACCAAAATAAACGACCACTTGAGCGAAGAGCTTTCAAATCTGACAAAGAGAATAGAGCAAAAAACAAATGAACTAAGGGAAGCTCAAAAAAAGGTTGAAGCCACAAAAAGGGATGCAGAGAGGCTTGAAAAGGAAAGAAAGGAATTAGCCGACCGGCAAAGCGGGTTGCAGGTAATTCAAAAAGAGTTGGAGCTGAGGGAAAGGTCCATAGAACACCATGAGGAAGAGCTAAATCAAGTCGGCTCTCAGTTGTCGGCCATCAGCGGTCAACTTGAGAACTATGATGAAGAAAGACATTTAGAGCTTGAGAGGAAGTTTGAACAACTGTCAAAGAAGAGAGATGAGTTCATAGGAATTCAAGCAAGCTTAGGCCGCTTGCCCGAGATTGAAAAGATCATTGCTGTCGCAAAAAAAGAAAATGGCAGATTATCACAAGAACTTGCCAAAACAGCGGCAATGGGCAAAGAACTTGATTTTTCGCAAGAGCAATATGACGTCATCAGGAAGACCTTCGAAAACGCTGAACAAGAATTTAATGAGTTTCGTCTGGCCGCAAAAGACCTTCGGCACAATTTCAGCCTCTTGAATCTGGAGATAGAGAAGCTTAAGAAAGAGGTGGAAGAAGATAAGGAAAGACAAAGCGAAATAAAAGAATCAACCGCAAAGAGGCAGCACTTGGACAAAACTCAAATAATTCTGGGCGATTTCAGGACACATCTTATCGGGCGAATTCGTCCACTTCTCTCGCAAAAGGCAACTGAATTCCTAGCCCAGGTAACAGATGGAAAATACTCGGCGATGGAGATAGACGAAGACTATGACATGTTTATCTATGATGAAGGAGAAAAGTTCCTAATCGACAGGTTCTCCGGAGGCGAAAAAGACTTGGCCAATCTGTCCTTGAGACTCTCAATATCCCAGCTTATAACCGAAAGCCGGGGGAGCGTTTCGGAATTCATAATCCTCGACGAGATCTTCGGAAGCCAGGATGCGGAGAGAAAAAACAATATCCTGAAAGCTCTGGCCAGATTGAGCAACCAATTCCGGCAAATCTTCCTAATTACCCACATAGACGACGTCAAAGATCAGATGGAATGCGTCCTAAGCATCCGTGAAGACGAAAGCGGAATAAGCCACGCGCGACTGGAATAGCCTGCAGCCCAGAGCCGACAGTCTACGGCTGAAAATGGTCAATTACCCATACAACTGGATTGTATCCTCCGATCCCCTGATCAAGTCAGAGGACAGGCTTTGATCGGGGGATCGAGTCGGACAATGACTTTTGAGTTTTATTGTCATCATCCGGCGTGACCGGATGATCCAGAGAAGAATAGAAAAAGCATGCTCCAAAGGACCCTTTCGCCACCGCGTCTATCTACTGAACCGCTCTTTCAGCATTGACCAGGCCAGAGCCGTAGAGATTGTCTTTTCCGGCAGCACCTAGGTCGGTGGCCGTAAATTCTAACTTATTCTGAACCTCAATTGGATCCCAAACACTATCCGCATCTAGATCATATGCACCAACCGGCCTTGTCAAAACCAAAGCCGCAGTTCCCGCAACATGGGGCGAAGCCATTGAAGTTCCACTCAAAGTTTTGTAGGAACGTGAAGGCCAGGTTGAATAAATATTGACACCGGGCGCAGCCAGGTCTACTTCCGGGCCACGGCTGGACCAGTAGGCAATATTGTTGCTTGTGCTTGAATCGGTTGCACCGACAGCAATCACTTGCGCAAACTTGGCCGGATAGTTGACCGTATTGTCGGCAGAACCACTATTTCCGGCAGCGGCCACCTGGACTATTCCGGCAGCGTTAACTCTCTTTACCGCATCTTCCAGTGATTTGTTGTAACTGCTTGTTCCAAGACTCATATTAACAACCTTCATTCCATTGCCAACGGCCCAATCCAATCCCTCGATCACATCCGAAAGATAACCCGAACCGAACCGGTCAAGGACCTTGACCGCATAAAGATCGATTTTCGGCCCCACACCAACCACACCGGTGGTGTTATTGAGCGCCGCAACCGTGCCGGCTACGTGTGTTCCGTGACCATTGTCATCATTGTACTTGGATGTATAGCCGACCGTGCTTACTCCGCCTTTTAGGTTGGCTGACAAGTCGGGGTGGCTGGAAGCAATCCCGGTATCAATAATTGCCACTTTGACAGGATCACCGGTCGTTGTCGACCACGCTTTTTCGGCATCAATCCTGTCAACTCCCCATGGCAAAGTCTGAGCCAGAGCTTCAACTCTAACGTCATCATCGATTCTCGCTATGCCCGCTTCTTTTCTTAAAGCTCTTTCAGCCGCTTTCGACGGCATGATGACTACTACCCCATTGACCAGCGGCAAGTCTTTAATCTTTCCGTGAATTCCGGCCCTGCCAAGGACAGCATCCCTCACAGGCTCATTTGCAAAAGTCTTCTTGTCAAAAACAACAATCTTCCTGCCAATCGGTCCAGAACCGGTTCGCGGGCCGGCCAAGACGGCCGAGCCAAGAACAAGTCCCGTCAGCAGTACGATCATCATAAAGCAAATCTTCCTTTTCATTTCTCTTCACCTTCTTGCTGAATCGGACAATTGTCTAGCTTATCGCCTTCCCATGGCTTTCCCCTTCCCCGGTCGAGACTTGCACGGTCAAGCCACATCCACGGCTATATATTTTTCGACGGAGAATTTGGAAATCCTGCAAATGACAGTAAAATACTGGAAATCTCCTCAGTCTTGGAGCTTGCAGGATAGAGCTTTTCTTACAAATTGTGGGATCTTAAACTTCGTGACGAACAAAACTTCTTAATTTGATGTTCGCTTTCGGAGACTTCTTGTGGGGTCAAATTCAAATTGCATTTTCCCGTGAAATGGATGCAGCCCAGGCAGCCTGACCATGCAATATGCCAAGGTGCTGATTCCAAATGAGAAAGATAATATTCAAAATGACCCGGAAGTAGAGCTTGAAATGTTTCCCTTGCATCAATCATCCGGTCAAAATCAATTGCCGAGCAAAGCTCGGAGAGCAAGCACAAGCGTGCCAGCAGATCAACCCGCGTAGATTTTTGGCTTACTTCCTTCGATAGCTTATCGATTTCCTCTTGAAGCGAAATAATCTGATTTTCTAGATCGGAGTTCCCTGATGTTATGTCCTGCTGCAGTCTGGTAACCTTTTTCCAACCCTCGGTTAGCTCATTTTCTATGTCGACATTTCGCATACCCACAAAAAACTACCTCCGCAGATCGGTCACAAAACTCAAGATTTTTAGTATTTGAGGGCGAAATTAATCGCAACATTTAATCCGTAGCACTTACATTTTATATTCGACAAAGACGGCCAGTATTCCTTCAATAAAAAAGGGAGAAGCCAAAATTGGCTTCTCCCCAATCTTATTCGCACAACAAGCCTATTAACGGCAAAATACAAATTGAGATTCGCTAATTCTTAGACTCTTTTTCGATAGTGCGCAACCTTAATATCAGCCGGGACAAACTTGTCGAAACCGGAAATCGCAGCCTTGTTGCATATAAGTTCGTAGGCGCTCTCGTAGTTCTTGACCATTATGTCAATCGAGAAGTTATCAACAGTGTGATCCCGACATCTCTTTGGATCGATTTTGTCTATCTTCTTGACGGCCTCACACATCTCGTCCACATCGTTGTTGACAATATAGCCGGTCTCGCCATCAAGAATTACCTCCGGCGCGGCTCCATCTCTTACCGCAACAACCGGGGTTCCGGTGGCCATCGACTCGGTCATCACCAAACCAAAAGGCTCCGGCCACTGAATCGGGAAGAGTGTACATTTTGCTTTCGCATAAATTTGCGCCTTCTCTTCCAGACTTATTTCACCGATCAACTCGCAAGCGTTGGTCATGTTCGGCTCAACGTATTCGGCAAAGAATTTCTTTTCGTGCGGCTCCGTAATCTTGGTGACTAACTTTAGTTTCATTCCCAATTTCTTAGCCACCTCAACCGCCATATGGGCACCCTTTTGCGAACTCATGCGGCCGAGGAATAAGAGATAATCCTCCTTTTCCTCAACGAAAGGATAAGCGTCGGTATCAATTGCATTGTAGATCGTCCCGACAAAGTTCAAATCGCCAAAGCAGCTCTTCTGATAGTCGGAGATCGCATTGAAATAGATGTTCGGGCTGAGCACACCGTATAAGCGCTTCGCATTGTCGGTTGCGGGCCCGTGAAGAGTATGGAGCACGGGTGTTTTTACCAGTGAGCCGATAGAGGGGCCGATCATACCACTGTGGTCATGAATGAGATCGAATTCATCATGACGTTGATAAGCGCTAATAACATGAAGAAGGTCCGGATAAACCTGCCCAATCTGCTCGCAGGGTCCAAAATCGTAAGTCGAACATAATTCTGCCTGAGTAATTGAATCCCCCGTAGCGAACAATGTTACATCGTGCCCTCTCTTCACCAATCCTTCGGTTAGAAGGTGAACAACGAGCTCGATTCCCCCATATCCTCTTGGTGGAATAGGATACCAGATTGGGGCCAGCTGTGCGATTTTCATTCTCCTCATCACTCCTCATATTTATAGATGCGCCCCAAGACCGAAAAGAAAAAGGCCCACCAACCATTGGCTGATGATGCCCCTACTTATTACTAGTATACTTATCCTGGAAAAAATTGTCAATAATCTTGCCGCAACTAACAGTGGTTTATCCGTTAAAACCCTGTTATTTCACATTCTCTTCAAACCTTGAAAGTGATTCTATCAAGCTGTTTTGACGTATTGCATTGGTCAAATCGCCCCTAGTCCTTTCCATAATCGACCGCGCAAAGTCAGTCATTCTTCTTACCCCCGGCATAATCGCCTCGGGATAGTCGAACGACAAAAGCAGATAGTATATTTCATCCATCGACTCAAGAAACTGTTCGCCTCTTTCCAGGCTTCCCCGTCTGATAATATCCAAGATGTGTCTTCTAAGTTCACCGACAGCCTCGCCCATACCGTTCAAAAAGGAAGAATATCCGACTTTCAAGTCATCCGGACCCTGCAAAGGCCTTCCCAAGATCAAGCAGAAAGTAGCAGAGGCCTCAACATATTCTTTCTGCGCATCCTGCAAGAATCCGGCATAATAAATGTCCGGGTAGTCCTTTAAAAGAGCATCGCACTCAGCAAGCTTTTCCTTTGCCTCGCTCAATAACTCTTCCGCCCTCTCAAATCTCTCCTGATGGACTGCTCTGATAGAGCTGCCGGACGCCTGGATCGTTCGCCGGGCGAATGAAAGAGCCTTTTCTCTAGCCTGGGTCTTGGCACCAAGTTCCTCATTAATCCTATTTGCCAGCTTCTCTAAGTCCAAATCGATCCCTCCAGTTGTCTTCCGCCTCTGTTTTTCAAAAGACTTCCCCCATCTTTGGGTTGGCCGGTTTTGTGAGTCAGACCGGTTCTTATTCCTTGACAACAAGCTGGGATTCATAACATGAGAATCCTTTTTTTTGGCAAGGGGGGGCGAAGCGGGAAATTGAAGCAAAAGCACGCAAAACTTATTGCAGAATAATCCAAATCGAAAGCGCTTGGAACGCACAATAGCCCTGCACGCAAACCTTTCGAAAAGAGTTTAAAAGATTAAGACCCAAAGAAAAAACGCAGCGCGCAATTCTCAAATGCCTGGGCCTACTTGCTGCGCTCCTCTTCGAATTTGATAAAAATAGGACACCGTTTGCAGTCATCGTAAGCCTGGCAGAGGCATCCCTCTTTGATTTCCCAGCAGTCAATTCTTCTCTTATAGGCTGCGCAATCGATATAATGACTCGCCGGACACCCTTTTAAATCCCAACAATTGCTCAACGACCTCACCCCGTTTGAAAATTCTCAGCCTACGTCGTAAAACCAACAGTTACGCGATGCCAGGGAAAAAGCAAAAAAACTCACCTTGATCTCGAATGCAATTCTTGCCTACGGGAATTCAGCAGCATGATTAACTATTGACTTTTCTTCTGCCGTGTCCAGGCTTCCCTAATCCGATCCTTGAGCTCTTCTTCGTCCCTCACCGCTGTTACATCTACATCGAGACCCATAACAGCACTGACGCAAGCCCTCACTATCGAGGTATTTGCCAACTTGCGCCCCCCGGTAACCCTCGATTTCAGACTCATCTCTTCCAGGTAACTGAACATCTCTTCAGGCATCGTAATCGGAACACGCAGATAATTCTCCTTACCCATCTTAACCGCTCCTCTTGAAGTTTGTTTCTTTGTATGTCCCCCCGGTTAAATCCGCGTCATCCAGCATTTTTTTCACTATATCTATATTTGCCCAATGGGTCAAGGGAACCAATGGCTAAAAATAAAAACAGAGCCGGGCGCTCTTCAGTTGCATAAAAAGAAACTCTTCTTCAGCATTAATAGGCGAGAACTTGTCAAAGACACATAGGATAATTGCGGGATTCAAGTATATTGGGAATCAAAGTCGAAAGTGAGATCTAAGAAAGAGGTATTATCTCCTCCAGAGGAAATATTGCCGCGATGGCATCGCGATTTACGGCGACATAATTCAGACTATACAGCGCTTCACCTAGCAGCGAAAAAATCTTGGCATTGGTTATGGGGAAGAAATCTTTTGTTTTTAGGTTCACAATATCCGTTAGACGGCTGCCTGAGACCAAATGCATATCGCCCTCTATGCGGTAGTCTCTCAGGATTATCATCACTCTAATTGTTTCTTTAGTGGTATACATATAAATACTCCAAGGTTTCGACGAAATTCAGGAAAAACACATGGAGAAATCTTACAACAACACAGAAGAAAAAACAAACAATTATTGACTTACAATGATTAACGCAAAAATGCGCTGTAACTCACGATAAAGTAGATGACGATCAAGAGCACAGCCACAAGAATGTTGTAACTCAAGTCACGAGTGTAGGTCCTGATAGTAATCCTCGTTTTCGCGACTTCCTCTTGATTAACATACTTTTGAACCGTCCAGGGAACTCTCTCTTCGTTCAGTATCTCAGCCGAGATCCTGAACATTTCTCTGAACCAGCTTCCTATTCGCCTAACAACATTTCTCTCCGCTGTTTCTGAAGCTTTTTTAGCTTTGCGATACTCTGAAACGCCTTTAGAGAGGACAGCCTCCCATCTTTCTTCGCTCGATCCGGCCGTTAGCCTAGCCATCCGCAAGCTGGTCTCTTTCATGATATCGGATATCTTCATTCTCTCAGTCGCAGAGATTTCTTCGCTCTTCATTGTCAGCCTAGCCATCCGCAAGCTGGTCTCTTTCACAATATCGGATATCTTCATTCTCTCGGCCGTGGAGATTTCTTCGCTCTTCATCCCTACAACCCTTACGGCATCCCTTAGAACCTGCAATGCATCCAGGCTTGCTCTTTCCTCTGCTCCGTATCGATCCTTACTGACCGGTGCTCGAAGACCTTTCGACTCCGCGAAGCTTTGACTCATTATTCTGTTAATTTCCTCATCTGTAAGCTCTCTGACCTCCCTGGCCTCAGCGCTTATCGTCCTCATCGCATCCGCGAGCTTCATTATGTAGGTCAGTCGTTCTGCCTGTTCAGCATATGAAATCCCGGCTTTTTTCATCGCCGCAATGGCTTCCCTTAAGATAAGCAGTTTTTGTTTAGCGATGTTCTCGGCCAGGACCAGCGCACCTTCTCTGGCACGTCTGATTTCTTCCTGCTTCTCAGCTGCAGAAACGCCTTTCTTGCGCATTTCAGCACTGGTTCTTCCTACAATCTCCCGCACATACGCTATCTTTTCCTCTAGAAGCTCGTCCTCGGTCTCATAGACCCTGGTAAGCCACGTTTTTTCTTCCTTCACTGCAGCGCCACCAACGAAATCCAAGATGGTCGCAGCCGCTCTCCGTTTGTGAACCGTTATGAACCTCGGAACGACCAAAAACCCGGCTGCCAGAGCATAATAGGCCCTGTCAACTGCGTCTGAGATTGCTTGTCCGGGAACCGAGACTGCAACCACAAAACCTCCGGCCAACTTCAAATACCAATACTTTACGGATACCCATTCAGGCGGATCAGCATGGAACCATCCAAACCTGTAGCCTAATACAAAAGTCATGCCGCCGCCTAGGACAACGAGGCCGCAGCTGAAAATGTTCTGTAGGACCTCAGTGCTTCCCAGCATGGATAGAGTTCTTGGATTGTAAAGCAAGGGTATCGTGGAGCGAAGCATTCCTGATAGCCCGTGTGCGTTGAATAAGATATGGTAAGCATGAGTTGTAGGTTCATAGCCGAAGTATGGTAAGGCGGGACCAATAAACCTCTCAAGCATCCAATTTGGCCTTAAGCCCACAAATAAGATGGCTACGGAAAGAGCGCCGAGAGCGATTTTCATCGTGGCCGGTTCCGGTTTTACATCCTTAAATCTCTCGGGACGCTTCCAAATGAAAACAAATAACCACATTTTGAGATTTGAACAAAACGTGCCAAAGCATGTAAGCAAGAAGATAACCTCGGCGATCCGCAAGGTTATGTCCGGCCGGCCGGTTGCGGTGTACGCACCTGAGAATTCATAGGCTTCATTTATTGCATGGTGCAGCAGCGTTTTGCTTGCGAAACCATTAAAAAAGGGCGCGCCGGAAATTCCCATAACAGCGATGAAACAAGCCAGACATGTAAAGGGCATGTTGCGCCATAATCCTCCGAGTTTGTACATATCAAGTTCTCGAGTTCTTAAATAGACAGCGCCGACGGACAAAAAGAGAGCGGACTTGAATAGTGCGTGATTAATAATGTGATAGAGGCCGCCTGCCAAGCCCATGGCTCCGTCCCTCCCCAAATATGCGGCCACGCCTAAACCGAGGACTATAAAACCCATCTGAGAGACCGAGTGATAGGCGAGCATTCTCTTGCAATTTGCCGACATGAGGGCATTTACCACGCCAAAAAACATCGTTATTACGCCTACCCAAATCAAACCATAGCCGAGAGTTGTGAGCATGCTCCAGGTTGCATGACTCTCTTTAACGACCGCTTCCGCGCCGTGCTCGGCCAAAGGCGCAAAGAGCGTATTAACAGTCCTCAAGATTCCATAAGCGCCGGTCTTGATCATCAGACCGGAGAGCAAAGCTGAAGCCGGGGTCGGAGCAATGGGATGGGCTTCGGGAAGCCAAACGTGACAAAAGAATATACCGGCTTTGATGCCAAAACCTACAATCATCGCGATCGCTATCGCGTAACGCATGCCGGACGGGATTTTGTTTGCCAGATCAAGAAGGGGTTGGATGTTCATTTGACCCGTATAGGCATAGAGAAGCATAATGCCGCCGAGTAACAGCAGGCCGCCGATGATGCTCATGTAGAGATATAGTCTGCCGGCCGCCATGGCCTTTTCATCCTCTTCGTGAACGACAAGCACCCACGAAAAAATCGCCATGAGCTCAAAAAAGAGGAAGAGAGAGAAGAAGTCTTTGGTGAGCAAAACACCCAGATTTGCGGCCTCTGTCAAAAGGCAAAAAACATAGTACCGCGTCTGAGCATGCTCGTGAGCCATGTAGCTGGTTGCGTAAATGCAGGAGAGAGACCAAATAAAAGCGGTGACAAGAGCAATTAAAAGCCCGACCAAATCGACCCTGAACTTCAGACCCAAATCAAGCAGGAAAGGAACCGAATATTCTATGCCGCCGCGGTAGGCGGGATTATACATGGCAACCACAAAAGCCAGGGTGACAAGAGTCGATCCGATAACAATGCCGTTTCTTAACTTTGTCCTCTTTCCCGCCAGAGCTGCAAGGATCGCGCCCACAACCGGGATCATCACCACCAACAACGGCATCGGACTTATGAGAATGTTTGCTGCCTCCCCTTCGACCATTTTTGTCCTCCTACCGGAGAATATAGAAAGAAGCGATGGACTTTGCCAAACTTAATGGAAAACCCGGAAACAGACCGAAAATCAACGTTCCGGCTGCCAGAATCATCAACGGAGCAAGCATAATCCACGAGGGATCGTCTGTTTTCTTTTCCTGACCAGATTCGGCATGACCGATTTCTTCCTCTCCTCCGTCATTGGCAGTCACTCGCACCGGAATCGGTCCGTGGACCTCATGAACGGCGCTCCGGTCAAACCAGGCTCGAATCACGATCGGCCCATAGTAAACTGCGTTGAGTAGACTGCTGACGAGTAAGGCAACGATGATGCCGATGCCCGCGCCCGCGCTTAGTATTCCTTCACTAGCGGCCTGCAAAGCTCCCCTGGCCAAAATCCATTTGCTTAGGAAGCCCGCGAACGGCGGGAAACCGATCATTGAGCAAGCCGCCAGGGTAAAACAAAGTGTCGTCAAGGGCATCCGGAAGCCTATTCCCCGAAGATCCTCGATCTTCCTCAAGCCCGTTTTGTAGATGAAAGCACCTGCGCAAAGAAAGAGGGTGCCTTTCATCAAAGCGTGATTGAAAATGTGCAAAACCGCCCCGGTGAGGCCCCAATACGACAAGGTCGAAGCGCCGACTATAATGTATCCCATCTGCGCAATTGAGGAATAAGCGAGAAGCCTTTTTATCTCAACCTGCCTGATGGCACAGGCTGAACCAAGAATCATGGTAAAGACACCGAGGGCCAACAAGATCCTGGTAATAGATAAGTTGGCCAGCACAGCAGGCCCAAAGACCGCATAAACTACTCTGATGATTCCGTATGCGCCGGCTTTGATCATGACACCGGAAAGCAAAGCGCTTGCAGGTGAAGGCGCAACAGGGTGGGCATCCGGAAGCCAAACATGGACTGGAAACATTCCCGCTTTGACTCCGAAACCAATTATGAAGGACCAGAAAATCAATACAAAATAGGGACTGTCTTTTAACGCCGACAAACCCGCCCTTGTCAAGGTTACAGTTCCGGCCGCCGAGTAAGTGGCAAAAATGGCGAGCAGAAGACTTAGGCCGCCCACAATACTCATATATAAGTACTTGAACCCGGCCTTCATCGCTTCCGGAGTTTCTTCGTGGATCACCAAGAGCAAGGCCAGGAAAGCCATCAACTCAAAGAAGATGTAGAGTGTCAGCAGGTCACCGGTAAAAACAATGCCGAGCATGCTGGAAAGGGACAAAAGAGAGAAAACGTGATATCTGGTTTTAGCATGTTCGGTTTTCATATACTCGATTGCGTAGATCGAAGCCAGAAACCATAAGAAAGTAGCAATGAGACCTAAAAGAAAACCGAATTTGTCAACTCGAAAGGTGAGCGGCAAAGGCAGCGCGGAGGTTATTCGAACGCCCAACACTTCGCCTCTATTGATTGCCGGATACATGAGAAGGGTCAGAAGAAAAACTAAGCCGCATATAAGTGCAGTTACAATGCTGCCGGATTGCTCCGATCTCTTTGATACACGCCAGCTAAAAATGCATCCAAAGATCGGCAATATTACCAACAAGAAAGGAAGAAAGTTGAGCATCGCCACCTCCCGAATAGCAATCAATACATTCGGCGGGAAAGTTGACATTGCTTGACTGCGTAAGTTAGACCTGCAAGTCTAAAATGTTATATCGACTTTTACTTCCCATTTATAAAGTGAATTGGTTCACAATATTGAATCAAGAGGAATGCTTCCCCTCACATCATCTATTTTCTACCTTTTACCGCAAAAAGGCTACCTTTTACTGGAGATTTGCGACAATTGTCTTTAGTTTCCCGATGCAGCAGATTCACTAGTGTTCATCGTGTCTTCCTAGGACCCCGTAGAAAGTCACCAGAGCGCCCGTTGCCAGAAGCAAAAGGACCTTTAAGAGGCTGATCATGCCCGGCTCAAGCCTTGATTCATTGTATTCCACCACCGCCGGATAGTAATTCAGCGCAAAATATAGCAGGACAAGGACAGTAAGAGCATAAGCAAGCTTTGTTCCTTCGTGATGGGATCGACCTTTGGATCTGACTTTTCCTGCATACGTCAGTCCCAAAACAAAGGCTGCCAAAAGAGTCAACCACTGAGCAAAATACATCACCGGCGGTGGCCCTTCATGCTTTGCTTCTTCCCCCTCTTCCGTTCCTGCTTCTTCAGTCTCAGCTCCGGCCTCTTCCTTCGCGCCTTTTTCGGCGGTTTCTTCAACCGCTAAGGCTTTCTGCACTTTCAAGCAGAGTGAGATCTTTGTCTCACGTCCTCCGGGATTGGCGGAAGTCCCAAAATTCAAAATCAGGCAAAAGATCAGAAAAAGAACTGAAAAAAATAGCAACCTGCGCATCATGACAACTCCCTTTTTGCTCTGAAAATCCCTTAATCCCCCCCCCTCTGCGAGGGGCACCCGCAGACCGATAGTCCCACCGCCACAACAGGGGAAAGAACCTCAATCCATGAGATATCCCTCGTTCCTTTGGCAAGTCCCTTTTGACAACAAGCCCCTAACTACCATTTTCGCAAACAGCAGCTAAGGCCCCTGTTTGCAGGAGATCCTTCGTCACTTCGCTCCTCAGGATGAACGTGGATCTATCACCACGTTCACTCAAACAGGAATTTCTGGGCTACCTGAATTAGTGAGAGCGGCAATCCTCCCGTAGCTGCACAAATACCTAACAAGAATATGTTTATGGTGCCAAGGATGATCGGCACTGTCATTGTCAAAGGAGCCTCTCCCCATGTTATTGTGAACGTCCGCTTTTCGGGACCCGCTTCCGTTTTCTTCTCACCACCAAAAAAAGCGGTATAGACTACCGGCAAAAAGTATACGGCACCCAAAAGAGAGCTCAGGAGCAAGACACCGACAAAGAATGGTCGATGAGATTCCAGGATACCTATACACAAGAGCCACTTGCTTACAAATCCGGCCAGCGGAGGAGTGCCGATCATCGCTAAGGCGGCAATCGTGAAGCAAATCATAGTTATCGGAAAAGCGTATCCCACTCCCTGCATCTCGCTGACATTGCGAATCTTGCCCTGCTTTAGAATAACACCGGAACACATAAACAGAGTGCCTTTCATGAAAGCATGGTTGGCTATGTGAATCATTGATCCGAGTGCGGCGTATGGGGTCAGAAGTGCGGTGCCTAGAACAATGTAGCTCATCTGGCCAATAGTCGAATAGGCAAGGCGTCTTTTGAGATTGTCCTGATCGATGGCGATTATAGAAGCAATAATTACCGTGAAGCTGGCAATGTAGGCCAGAACGAGGCCGAATCCTAATTGCCTCACAAGCTGAGCTCCGAAAACATTATAGATGACTCTCATAATCCCAAAGCCGCCTGCTGCAACAAGCACACCGGAGAGAATTGCGCTGGCCGGTGCCGGTGCGGCAGGATGAGCATCCGGCACCCATCCGTGAAGAGGCATAATGGCCGCTTTGACTCCGAATCCCACAATAAACGTCGTGAACAAGATTGTAAGCGCATTTCGACCGTACCGCAGAGAGAGTATGCCGGTCCTCATTAACGTTTGGCTCCCGGCTAGAAAAAAAGTAAAAACGACACCAAACAAGATAAATGTCCCGCCGATCAAGATATAAATTATGTACTTCTTGCTTGCCGCAATTGCTTCGGGCGTCTCCTCATGAGCGATTATTACGTATGAAGTTACCGACAAGAGCTCGTAAAAGACTAAAAGAGTCAGCAGATTGCCGGCGAAAGCCACCCCCAGCGTCCAGGTGAGACACAAGATGAAGAATCCATAGAACCTGGTAAGTGCATGGTCACCTTCCATATAGCCAATCGAATATATGGTCGCCAAGAACCATAGAAAAGCGGCGGTTCCGGCAAAGACAAGGCCTAACTGGTCCACATAAAAAAATAGCCAAATACGGGGGGTCATCTGCAAAACATGAAGCGCGAAAATCTTGTTTTGAAGCGAGAGAGGAATTAAGATTACGCAGATCAAAGAGCTAACAGTCACGGCTGCAAGAGCCAGGGCGATCCTTAGGCTTTTGTGGCGATTTCCCAGGACAAGAATGGACAGTGCTGAAATAAGTGAAAAGCCCACTGCTAGCAGAGGAAAAGCCGATTTAACTACTACCATGGCATTTCACCTCCCCTCCCCTCGTTGATGAATGTCTAATGAAGAAACCCGAATGTCTACTCGTACACTAATGTCGAATGACGAAATCCTAATGTCTAAGTAATTCCTAATGCCTATTTCGAATGATCTCAGCGAAAAGACTCATTTCGGGCATTCGTCATTCGACATTCTTTAGCCATTCGTCATTGGACATTAGACATTCCTTAGTCACTCGTCGTTTGAAATCAGACTTTTTCTTCAAACCCTAAGGTTTGAAGATTAGCTGCGTAAAAGTTCTTGCCAGTGAAAGCGGCAGGCCCGGAATTTCAGCGAACGTCCCCAAGGCAATAACATAAATAGCGCAAATAACGCACGGATAAAGCATCGTCCAATGTGCTTCGTTAACCTCCATATCCCCGTCAAGCGGTTCCTTGAAATAGGCAGCATAGACGATAGGCAGCCAGTAAGCAGCATTTAACAGCGAGCTTACGAGCATAATTATGACGAAAAAAAACGTGCCCGCTTCAAGAGAACCAAGGCATAAGTACCATTTCGTAATGAAGCCGGCAAAAAGCGGTATTCCTACAAAACCCAAGGCGGCAACTGTGAATGTGGCCATCGTGATGGGCATTTTGTGACCAATTCCTACCATCTGGCTTATCTCCGTCTTTCCTGTCTTTCTTTGAATAGAGCCGGCCACAAAGAACATGGTGATCTTTTGAAATGCTTGGTTCGCTATGTGAATTATGCTTCCCGTAACAGCAGCCGGAGTTCCCAAAGCCGCTCCAAGCACAATATACGAGAGCTGACTCACCGTTGAATAGGCAAGCCTTCTTTTCAAATTATCTTGAAATAAGGCGAGGATAGAACCGGCGACAATAGTAAAAGCTGCTATGTAAGCCAGGATTATGCCGACACCCAACTGTTTTACGAGGGCTAAACCAAAAACATTAAAGATAACCCTGGACATCCCAAATGCACCGGCCTTGACAACCGCCACCGCATGAAGAAGCGCGCTGACAGGAGTAGGCGCGACCATAGCCGTAGGAAGCCAACCATGGAGCGGCATGACAGCCGCCTTGACCCCGAAACCGACAATGAAAGCCGCAAACAAGAGTGTCAAGAGCCGGCTATTTTGAGCTATCACGTCTTTAGAAAAAATCCCGGCCTTGCTCAAGGTCAGAGTTCCGGTCAGATAAAAAGTAAAAGCTAAGCTCAGTAGAATAATCGTCCCGCCTGTCAGAGTGTATACAAGGTATTTGCGCCCCGCTTTCATCGCCTCAGGAGTCTCCTCGTGTATGACCAGGGGATACGTGGCAATTGTCAGCAGCTCGTAAAAGATGAATAGAGTGAACAGGTTTCCCGCAAAAGCTATACCAACCGTTGCTGAGACACATAAGGCAAAAAAACCAAAGAACCTAACTTTAGCATGTTCGCGTTCCATGTATCCTATGGCATAGACTGTTGTAAAGACCCATAGAGTCGAAGAAACCAAACCAAAAAACAAGCCATACTGGTCGACCCTGAAGTTTATGCTTATCCCGGGCGTAAAAGGAACCAATTGAGTGAAGAAAATCGTTCCCCTCAATGCGGCCGGCAACATCGAAAGTATGATGCCGAACTTTATCGTAGCCGCTCCCAGACTCCAGAATCTTCGCCAAAACGTAGACTTACCGGTCAGAAAGACCAAGATCGCGCATAGCAAAGATACGGCCGGCGCCAAGAGAGGTCTTATTGATGAAATTTCCATACCTCACCTCTTGCTTTCAGATATATTTGTTCGCATCTACATCGTTAGCCAATTTCCAACAACGGTCTGGGGTTTGAAGGTTTCAAGAATTTTGAAATTTGCATTTTGAAATTTGCATTTTGCATTTTGCATTCGATTCCCTATCTGACTGTTACCGAAAGCAGACCCTTAGCGACCGGCTTGATAAAAGTCAGCGGTATAGAGGCTCCGATCCCAAATACTAAACAAGCTACCGCCAAGATTATGATCGGGACAAGCATTGTCAAAGGCGCTTCGTCCATTTTCTTATACTCCTCGCGAGGTTCTCTAAAATAAGCCGCATTTATAATTTTGATATAGTAAGCAAAGATAAAAAGAGCTCCGAATAACAGCGCCGCAGCAAAAAGAGGCTTGCCGGCTTGCATTGCTCCAATGGCAATAAGCCATTTGCAGACAAATCCATTAGTTGGAGGAATGCCGACTATAGAGACTATGCCAATGCTTAGGCAACCTGTAGTGATGGGCATTTTTCTGGCAATCCCATGAAGATCGCTCAGTCTTCGATGACCGGTTTGATGAATAATGGCGCCGGCACCCATGAACAATAGGACTTTTATGATTGCATGGTTAAAAATATGGTTGATGCCCCCGACCAAAGCATTCGTCTGGACAAGGCTCAAGCCCAGAAAAATATAGCCTATGTTGGAAACTGTGGAATACGCGAGCATCATCTTGATGTCATCCTGGAACACAGCGAAGAATGCACCAACGACAATTGTAATTGCTGCAAGCCAGGAGATTATGTTTAGAACCGGCTTTACGTCAATCAAGCCGCCGGTATATCTGTAAATTAAGAGTATTCTCAACAGCCCGCAAACGCCGATCTTAACGACCAAACCGGAAAGCAATGCACTCACCGGAGTCGGGGCAATCGCGTGAGCGTCGGGAAGCCAGACATGCAGGGGGAAAAGGGCCGCCTTAACCGAAAAGCCCATGACAAATAAGGCAAAAGCGATAATCGCAACCGGTGTGTGAGAAGTAGCTTTGGGTAAGTACAAAGCTATTTCGCGCATGTTTAGCGAACCGGTAATAGAGTATAGAAAACCAATGGCCATGAGTATCGCTAGCGATGAGACGGCGCCCAGAACCAGATATTTGAAGGCCGCAAGCTGCGCAATCTTCTCTTCGCCTATTGCAACCAGTGCATAACCGCTAAGGGACAGGATTTCCATCATAACAAAGATATTGAACAAGTCTCCGGTTATCACAAATCCCAGCATTCCGGCTAGATTCAGAAGAATGAGAGTATAGTAGACGGGAATTTTTCTTTCATCTATTTCTTTCTCAATATACTGCTTTGAAAATATGATTATGAGAAGACCGAGAGCCGATATGAGCAGCGCACAAGCGCTTATGTGATCAAAGTATATCTCAATGCCGAACCACCGCTCCCAGCCGCCGACGACATACGAGATAGGACCGGTCTTATAGACCTTCCAGACAAGAACTGTGGACATAAAAGCGCAAATTGAGATTGCGGCTGTCGCCCAATAAAAACAATATTCACGCCGTATTTTCCCGATAATCTGCAATGTGGCCGCAGCTGCGACCGGAACCACAAAGAGAAGAACCGGAAAATGATGTGCAATATTCACCTTCACTCCGTTTCCATTCTCTTCAACTTCTCAGCGTCCAGAGTTCCGCAGTGTTCGTAAATCTTTATCATTAGTGATAGAGCCAGCGAAGTCGTACTTACGGCTACAACAATACCCGTGAGTATGAGTGCCTGAGGAATAGGATTGACAAATAAGGTCGTTTTCTTCATACCTTCCGTCCAGATTGGCGCTCTTCCTCCTTTTACGGCCCCCATGGAAATATAGAGAAGAAAGCAAGACGTCTCCATGATGTTCAGACCAATGAATTTCTTGATCAGATTGTTCTTGGCAACAACCGCATATAGACCAATAGTAAACAGGGTTATCGCAACAACGTAGTTGAAGTTCGTACCCATCTTGCTTAGAAACAACGAAAGGCTCACGACTTATCCTCCCTCTGCATCGCGAAAAAGATCGAGGTAAATATGAAAGCACCCCCGGCCCCGATGCCAATTTCAATAATCATCAGCATTGACCTGGCCAAAAGAAGGTTGGAGGCATGGGAAAATCCGGGGAACATAAACGTAAGGTAGTTTCGTCCCAAGAATAAACCTATTATTCCCATTGCAATGAAAGTGAGCGGGGCAATCCCTTCAAAATTCATCCGCCAGGTAGTCGGGAACCTTTCCATGCCTTGCGAATAGCCGAAAATCAGGATAAAAATAATTGCCGCAGCAGCGATGATCGTACCGCCCTGAAAACCACCGCCAGGTCCTACCTCTCCAAAGAGAATTACATAAAGAGAGAACAGCAGGATAAATGGCAACATAATGCGTACAATTGTGTAGACAACCACGCTGCGTTTGACGGGGGACGTTTCTATATCGCAATAGCTTACATTCTTTCTTTCCCTGTTTAAAACCGCTAAGACCGCCATGAGAGCAGTGAAGATAACGGTCACCTCACCGTTGGTATCATAACCCCGATAGTTTAAGATTATGTCAGTGATTATGTTCTCTGCTCCCGCCTCCTGCCGACCTTCACTCAAATACCGAGGAATGGGAGCTCGGCCTGGGGGCCCCGTCATCATCATGCTTTTTGGATCACCCATAGGGGGCATATTGACGACGGCTATGAGCATGATTCCAAAACACAGAAGCAGGGAGAAAAAGACCAGCGCTCTCTTCATTCTTCTTCCTTCCGCGTCGTTTTGCTGATCGTAACAATAAAAAGAACTGTCGTGACACCGGCTCCCACAGCCGCCTCGGTCAGAGCTATGTCGGGAGCACTCAGCTGTTGCCAGACAATGCACATAATTAAGCTGTAGGCGCCGAAAATTAGCGACGCCGCCAATAAATCTTTGCTGCGAACGACAATCAGTGAAGTAGCAACAAGAAATAGCAAAAGGATAGTGTCAAGACGCCAAATCATTCTTCTTCCATCTCCCTATACAGCTCCAGCGGCTTTTTTCTCCAGGGGACCAAACCTCTTCTATAAGCCGCCCGCGCAATTGCGTGCCCCGCGGTCGGACTTGAGAGAATCACCAAAACGACGAGCAGAAGAGTCTTAAAGGCATCAAAAGAGAACTTCTCATAAATAGCAACACCTAAGAGTATTGAGCCGGCGCCAAGCGTATCGCATTTCGTGGCCGCGTGGGTCCGGCAATAGAAATCGGGCAGCCTCAAGATTCCAACGGTCCCGACAACAAAAAAGAATATTCCGATGAGCGTGAGGATTATTGCCACGATGTTGACAAAGACGTCTAAGACAATGCTCAAATCTCCCAATCCCCCTTTATCTTGCCGGTCTCCATGTACCTGGCCGCTGCAATAGTCACAATAAAATTCAGGAGCCCGTAAACCAAGGCAATATCCAGATACATGGGCTGGTTGAAAATGTAGGCCAAAAGAACCAAAACAACCAGAGTTTTTGTGCCTACTATGTTAATTGCAAGAATCCTGTCGGGAACCGTAGGTCCGCGACCCGCCCTGTAAAGACAGAGAAAAGCATTAACGATCAGTATTACAGCTACAGTAAGATAGAAAGAAGCCATTTCTATCCTTCCCTTAATGGTTCCCTTTTCGAATGCCCCTTAAAAATCCACATTGTTTTGTCCTGCAAAGACCAGTCATAAATGGCATCCGCGTGATGTTCCGCCAAGCAGTGGATATAAAACGTATCGTCCTGAATGTCAACCGTGAGAGTACCGGGCGTGAGAGTAATGGAGTTGGCCAAAGTAACCTGCGGCATATCTTCCTTCAGAGCAAACTTGAACTTTATGATTACGGGACTGATCGGAAGCGCGGGATCCAGTACGATCTCCGCGACATCGACATTGGCTTTGACAATCTCTACGAGAAACCACGGCAGATAGATAAATAGACGAGTTATCTGCTCGAGTGTCATATCCAAGCTTTCCATGTGTCCAAGGAGTACCAACTGCGAAATGAGGGCGACCGCCATTGAACAGAAAATTCCGATCAACATATCTTTCAGACTAAAGTTCTGAACCAGGACAATCCAGAACAAGAAAAGAAAGAAAAAGAGAGTGAGTGTCCTTCTCAGAGTCATGGCAACCCCCAAAAAACATTAATGAAAATTTGAAAATGCAAAATGAAAAATTTTCGACGAACGACAAGCAACTTTCGACCGGCGACCGGCGAAGAACCGACGAACGACGAAGGACCAATGTCCAACGTGCGAGAAAAACCGTTGAATGATCCCCAGCTAACATTTTGGCATTCGACGTACGACATTCGACGATGTTTTTGCTTTACTCCTTTTGCTCGGTCTCAGGCTTGCGACATTCCATTGAGTACACGCAGACTTTGTTGCGGCCGCTCTCTTTTGCCTTTGACAAAGCCTCGTCTGCGTTGACAATTAGCTCAGTGTCTGAAGTCGCGTCGATCGGATAAGTTGCCACACCGCAACTTACCGTTTTGCGAACCTGTGGCTGCTCAACATCTCCCTCAAAACTAGCATTTTCTATTTGCTTCCTAATTCGCTCAGCGACCACTTGGGCATCAGAGTCTACATTCGGCAGCAACAAAGCGAATTCTTCCGCGCCGTAGCGAGCCGCAACATCGACGTTTCGAACACACCGTTTGATTATCTTGGCCATTTTCCCCAATAGCGCATTCCCTTTTTGATTGCCGAAAGTATCATTGAAATCTTTAAAGCGATCGACATCGATCTTTATCACAGAAAGCGGGTAATCATATCTATCAGCCCGATCGATTTCTTCGCTGAGCCGATCAACGAAGTAGCTATAGTTGTATAACTGCGTAGTGCTATCGAATGTCGAAAAACGCTTCAACTGCTCTTCCTGGATTCTCCATCGTCGGGAGACGTAACCGAGAACCAAAGCAGCAATAAGAAATACTGAGACACCCAAGGAGATTTCGTACAAAGAATTGACAGTATTGAGAGGTCGAGAAAGAATCCCGAAATACCACATCCAGAAACCTAAGGTGCCGAAGCTTATGATCCCCATGACCAAGCTGCCGACGATACCGTAGTAGAATGCGGCTATAAAGACAGGAATCACATAGAAAAACCAAACGAGGTTAATTTGCCTAACAAGATCAGAAAGAAAGAGAGCACTTAAGTAAGCTATGATGATGAACAACATGCTTTTTAGATCAAACTCGGTATGCATGGTCCACTACCCCTTGGCAACGGTTATTTTTAGCGAAGCGATCTTCCTTGAGCCTGCTATTTTCAACCCGGATATTGCAATATCCGGTCTAACACACTACGCAACCCCAACTGGATACTTCGTGACAGAGATAATCATTCCTCTATTTTTTAGTGATTTTTTTCACTAGTTCTTTAGCAACAGGGGAAGGAACAGATTCCTTCCCCTGCGTCGTCTAAGAATCCTATTGCAATCCCTCCATTGAACTGCCAAGGAGTGATAAACCAAATAATCCGCCGTAGAAAATGCAGAAACAAAGACAGAGCAGCACAATCGAAATGACAGCCAAGATTATGCACATCTTGCCAAACTGTTTCTCTTCCGGCGAGTCCTTAGTATAAAAAATGATACCGACAATGATCCCTGCCAATGGCACCAAGAAAGAGACAATATACAACAATATCTTGAGTCCGCCCTCTGGCGCATTGTTCCCTCCCGCAGGCGGAGGTGCCATTGGAGGCGTTGGGGGAGGTGGAGATGGAGGTGACATAGTTGGTTCTTCAGCCATATCTTATCCTCCTTTCTAAGAAGTTGAGTGCAAACCCTGTATTACTTCTAATAGAGCAAAAGAAATCCTTCTTCAAAATCGTCTTTCTGAGAAATTCTCAAGAAATCTTGGTTCTTTCGTGGGAAATTGAGAGAGAACCTCCTAAACAACCAGAGAGATCAAAAACATGTGGGCGAGGGAAGATAACAATAATTCAAGCGCAGCGGCGGCCAGAGCCAAAGAGAATGGAAGCATCAACTGCGCGACGCCGTCGGCCCTCTGGTACCAAAACGGCAAAAGAGTAAGGAGAATAAAGTTTATGATGGCAAATGTGAAGAAAATGGACAAGACTATTAATAAAGAAATAGTCTCGGCGGCCAGAGGTATTCGGAAAATCTGAGCATTCTGAACAACGGCAAATATCAACATTATTACTATAACCAGAGCAACTCTTTGCCGGACTTTTTGCAGGACCGGCTTAAAAGATGATTGTCTCCAAATTTGATAATTCAAAACCGGGAAAAGAAGAAGAGGCAGGGCAAAACCGGATGCTAAACCGGTGATGAGCCGAACCATGTTGGTTGTTTCTCTCAAACCAACGTAGGATGAGACTCCATCCACTATCAATGAACCAACGGCAAGAAAGACCGCTACCAGAACTCCGGCTGAGGGCAATTCGTTCTCTCTTTTTCTGTGAGTGAGCCAAAGAAAGACGAAACAGACGAAAAAACCAAGATAAATGCCGGTGTCCCTTGCGCAAACCGGCAGAAGAACACGATCGATGCTTATTGTCCTCGCAGGAATCTGATGGCAAACCGAAAACCCAATCTGCCTAAGGATGTAAGTGAAGATTGAAGATTCTCCTTTAAATCAGCCGTTAGGGACTAGTTGTTGGTGGTTGGTGAAGCCCGGACCCCCGGCAGCCACAAATTGGCCGCGTAGCGCAGAGGTTTATCCTCCGCTTTTTTGGTTGTCGGGGACAAGCTCCGACTGGCTTGCCATCCATAGCTTCAGCGAAGGATGGTCGGGGTGAGAGGATTTGAACCTCCGACCTCCACGTCCCGAACGTGGCGCGCTAACCAAGCTGCGCTACACCCCGAAGTAACCAACATCAGCAAACCTTACAGGCTAACCAATAGACAATCAAACTAATCAACATCTAATTATTGCTCTTTATGGTCGGGGTGATCCGTACGGACGACCTCCACGTCCCGAACGTGGCGCGCTAACCAAGCTGCGCTACACCCCGAAGTAACCAACATCAGCAAACCTTACAGGCTAACCAATAGACAATCAAACTAATCAACATCTAATTATTGCTCTTT
>Ga0214473_10000593_pt1 | contig 50523 bp, 49 predicted proteins | sample RVTome_7_FD_203509 | JGI IMG/M metagenome (GOLD analysis project Ga0214473, IMG submission 203509) | Soil microbial communities from uranium-contaminated site in the Upper Colorado River Basin, Wyoming, United States - RVT98D197 | ecosystem: Environmental > Terrestrial > Soil > Contaminated >...
GTGTCATAATCCTCGGCTTGTCATTGCGAGCGACCGGAGGGAGCGCGGCAATCTCTTTATTTTCGGACCGTTGTGAGATTGCTTCGGTCGTTTCACTCCCTCGCAATGACATTATGACACAGTCTCTGAAGGGGAGGGAAAATTTAAGTTAGCGCTTAGGCCTCAGAGTGGAGAGGGGGAGCGGTTGTTATATTTTACCCTGGATTCTTGAGAGCTTAGGATCGAGGATATCTCTTAATCCATCTCCGAGGAGATTGAATCCTAAGACACCCAACGCAATCGCACAGCCCGGGAAGATCGCCAGCCAGGGAGAAGTTCCCATGAATGTCTGGGCCTCATTAAGCATTCTTCCCCAGCTGGCATGCGGAGGCTGGGTCCCCAACCCAAGATAGCTTAAACCCGCTTCAGCCAGGATCGCGATGGCGAACTGAACCGTTCCCTGAACAATGAGGGAAGGAAGGATATTTGGAAGAATATATCTCCAGATGATTCCCAGTTCACTCCTGCCAATGGCCCTGGCTGAGGTGACATAATCGCGTTCCCATATGGACAGCGAGGTCGCCCGCGTCAATCTTGCGAAGATGGGTATATTAAAAATTCCTATGGCGACCATACTGTTAACGATTCCTGGACTCAGAATGGAAGTAATGAGGATCGCGCTCAAAACGGCCGGGAACCCATAGAGAACATCTGCTACTCTCATGATCGTCTCATCCAGCCATCCCCTGAAAAAGGCTGCCATGGAGCCGAAGAGGATCCCAAAGGCCATCCCGATCGATACGGTCACCAATCCAACGAGGATGGAATTGGCCGAGCCCTTCATGACCCTGCTGAAGATATCCCGGCCATACTGGTCTGTTCCAAACCAATGCATGCTTCGGGGATTCTGGAACCGTGCAGAAAGGTTCATCCGGTTTGGATCGTAAGGAGTATAGACTACGCTCAGAAGACCCGTGACGATGATAAGCAGAGTAATGCAAAGCCCCACCGTGAAATTAATATTCAAGAATAGACCGCGAGGAGTCATGGAATGAACCACTCTTGTTTAAAAAAAATTCCGACCGCAAAGACGCGAAGGACGCATGGTTCGACAAGCTCACCATGATCGGACCAAGCCGTTCGCCCTGAGCCTGTGGTTCGACAAGCTCACCACATTCGTCCGATCTTCCTGAGCCTTGTCGAAGGAAGGGTGAGAGGCCGCCAAACAAAATGCCCTCTTTCGCGACAGAACATAGATTTTTCGCAGTGTCATAGCCGTGAATGCAGTCCGAATCTTTTCCCCAAGGGATGACTCTTATGATCCAATCCCGCGTTTCGCGGGATTGGATCATAAATAAAACCTTCCCTTTGCGACCTCTGCGACTTTGCGGTGAACCTGATTTTCAACTCACTTCTACCCATGACGAATTCTTGGATCGAAAAAACCATAGGCAACGTCTGTCACAAAATTGATGAGGACGATCACCATGGCAATGAGAAGGACCGTTCCCTGAATGACCGGAAGATCCCTTTGGCCGATGGCTTCAAAAACAAGCCTCCCGATCCCTGGAAGATGAAAAACATTCTCGATAATGATGGCCCCTGCGAGAAGATCCCCTGCCTGCAGTCCGATGATCGTCACGATCGGGATGATCGCATTTCGTAAAGCGTGTTTGTAGACGACTCTTTCCTTCGGCAACCCTTTGCTTCTCGCCGTTCGAATATAATCCTCTCCCAATACTTCAAGCATTGAGGAGCGAGTCATCCGGGTGAGCACGGCCGCCCGGACAAGCCCCAGGGCGAAAGCAGGCAGCAAAAGGGACTTCAGGGCCTTTGCCGGACTCTCCAGCCAGGGATGGAAGCCTCCCGCAGGGAACCAGTGGAGTGTTACGGCGAAGAGGAGGATGAGAAGGATCCCTGCCCAGAAAGCGGGCACAGCTAACCCGATCTGTGAAAAGACCATGACACCGTAGTCTCCTACCTGATTCCGATGAAGGGAGGAATAGATCCCCATTGGAATAGAGATGAAAATGGCAAGGACCATGGACAGAAGGGCTAAGGGAACTGTCACAGAAAGTCGCGAGAGGATGAGGGAACTGGTGGGAACATCGTAGGCAATCGATCGTCCCATATCTCCCATGGCCAGGTTCTTGATGTATGAGAGGTATTGCAGCGCTACGGGTCTATCCAAACCTAACTTATGCCTTAATTCCTGGACCGTCGCCGGATTGGCATGAAGGCCGAGGATCACCTGCGCCGGGTCTCCGGGTATGACCATGAGGACTGCAAAGATCACTACCGAGACTAAGATGAGCGTGACAAGGAGAATGAAAGAGCGCTTGAGAAGAAAGGCCGTCATGAAGAACTTCCAAATACCAATCTCCAAATCCCAAATAAATTGCAACTCCCAATTTTCAAATATCTAAAATGGTCTTTTTAGTGTCAGATTTTTCAATCTGCTATCTGCGACCTGCATTCTGCATTCTCATTTTTGTAACCACACTTCTGTCGCATCGGATGCGGTCATCGGATAATCCTTCCACCAGTTTATTACCTCTTTCTTCATCGTGGGAAGACTGGGCAGCACGAAGAGGAAGCCATTTACTGCATCTTCCATGATTATCCTTTGACAGGCGACATAGAGTTCTCTTCGAGCTTTAGGATCTGGCTCCATCTCGGCCTTTTCCAACGTTTCCCGAAATTTTGGGCTATCATAGTGGAAGTAGTACTTCGGGTTAGCATAGATATTAATGTCAAAAGGCTCCGAATGGCCGATCACTGTGAGATCGAAGTCCCCGTTCTTGAAAACCCGGTCAATCCACTGCCCCCATTCGGTCAACTCAATCTTCAACCGGATCCCGACCTGTGAAAGCATGTCTGCTATGATCTCTCCGGACCGTCTGGCATAGGCAAACCGGTCCGGAAGTTTGAGGACGGCTTCAAAACCATTTGGGTATCCGGCCTCTGCGAGAAGCTGTTTGGCCCTTTCAGGGTTATAGGGATAGGTGGAGGTCAGATCGACATAATATGGGTTGCCCGGATCCATGTGGCTCCCAATCGGAGTGCCATACCCAGACATGGCTCCCTGGATCAAAGCATTCCGATCAATGGCATGAGCCATGGCCCTTCGAACGCGGACATCAGTGAAGGGCTTTCTGGCGTTGTTGGTTGAAAGAATGACTTCTGTAGTGGTGTATCCGTTGAGGACCTTAAATTTGGGATCTTTTTCAAGAAGGAGTGCATTCTCCGGAGTCACATCATAGGCGATGACATCAATATCTCCTGCCTTGAGGCTGGCAATCTGGGCACTCGGGTCTCCGATAAACTTAAAAGTGACCTTGTCCAGGTAGGGAATACCTTTTCTGTAGTAGCCCTCAAAATTGGCCAGTGTGATCCTGTCCCCACGAACCCACTCCACAAATTTGAATGGACCGGTGCCAACCGGAGCGGTTTTCAATCTGTCCACAGCCTGCTTATTGACAATAATGGAATCCGGCCTGGCAAGGTTGAAGAGGAACATGGAATTGACATTCTTCAATTTGATCTTGACGGCATGGCTCTCCGGGACCTGAACGGATTCAATCTCCTTATAATACTCCGGATGAGCGGTTGCGGTTTTTGGATCCATCAACCGTTCGAAGGTAAATTTAACGTCTTCCGCATTAAAGACATTTCCGTCATGGAATTTGACATCCTTCTTTAAGATGAATGTATATTCTTTCCCATCCTTAGAGGTCTTGACCTCACTGGCTAAGGCTGGAATGATCTTTCCATCCCGGTCGATCTTAACAAGCCCTTCCAGCACATTGCTATAAACAACCCGGGGAATGGCAGCAGAGGTAGCAGTGGTCGGATCAAGTCCGGGAGGCTCTACCCCTTGAGCGATCGTCAGGGACCCCCCGTAAACGGGCTTCTGCTGAGCATGTGTAAGGGATGTAAACATAAATACTGTGAAAAGGACGGAACATACAAAAAAGCACCGTTTCATTTCTCTCTCTCCTCTGAATCTGAATTGGGCCAAGTCCGAAAGGATATCTGAGGTACCCTCCGTCATCAAACCGTTGGGATGGATGACGGTTTAGCGATTTCCCGAGAAAGTCGTTTTTTAAAGGCTGCTCAAAAATGCTTAGATGCAAGGCGCCCGAAATCCTGAGGAATGAGGCGTACTTGTATGTACGCCGCAATGACGAAGGATGAGGGCAACGCCGCAGATGGGCGTTTTTCAGCAGCCTGTTAGACCGCCAGGAAGCCGCCATCTATGGGTATGCTTGCTCCATGAACGTAACTGGATAGGTTGCTCGCCAGCACTAAAGCCATACAAGCCACCTCATCTGGCCGGCCGGGCCGTCTGATGGGGAGTCGTTGGCTGAATTCGACCCCTGTCTTCAGCAAACCGAACTTGAAGCGGAGCACCTCTCTGGCCACCGCTTTTGTCCCGGGAGTAATGATCCCTCCCGGTAAAATGGCGTTAATCCTGAAACCATGCTTCCCATGTTCCTTTGCCAAAGCTCGGGTCAAGGCAATTACACCCGCTTTACTCATGCTGTAGTGCGCCAATTCTTCCTTAAATGCCAGGACGGCTTCGATGGACCCAACATTAATAATGACTCCTCCCAGCTTCAGTCGTTTACGGATCATGTGTTGACACATCCAGTACACCGAGTGGAGATTCGTCTCCATCACCCGATGAAAAAAGGCGTCGTCTACCTCCAGGAAGTGCTTGAAGGGATAGATTCCCGCATTATTGACAAGAATTTCCGGACTGTATTTGCTCAAGTTTTCCCACAGGTTATCGATTTCCTTCTTTTTCGATAGATCTACCCTATGAATCTTGATGTCCGTTCCAAACCCTTCCAACTCGTTCTTAGTCTTTGTCAAAGACTCGCCATCGATATCCACGAGATCAAGGTCAGAGCCTGCTTCTGCAAATCGGCAGGCAATTGCTTTCCCAATTCCAGAAGCGGACCCTGTGACCAGGGCCCTCTTTCCCTTGAGTGAAATCAGTTGGTCTAGACTACGAAGTTTCACCATGCTATCTCTGTTATGCTTTTCTTCCAAATGGCTGTCTGATTATCGTTTTAAGTTTGTCTGGCGGTGTCTTCCTGAAATCGCTCAGATATATTTCATGGTGTTTTCCTGCTATTTCGCATCCATGATCAATGATAAAGGAATGTATCTCGGTAATAGTCGGACCTTCCTCAGAAAAAGGACCGATGTACATGATCTGAGCCGCCTCCCCTTCGTGATAGGATTCAAACCTCATTGCTGACAATGAATTGAAACTTTTCTTCTTTCCCGCTTGATCGATTGCTGCGTTAGATAGATCATGGGTTACAAACTCTGGTTGCATCATCATGGATGTCCATTTCCACTTGTCTTTGTTCCCGGCTTGAAATGCCGACGGATCATCGGCCCACCACAGTCCTTCCAAAGGAAGCACGCCATAATCGATCTGTTGTTCGCCCTTCTTAATCATAAATTTCAATGTGTAGGATACGCTGAATAAGGCTTCAATGGCATCTTTGTAGGCTTGCGAGGTATTGGGATCCCCTTCCCCATCGATCATGAGGAAGCTCATGACCGGGACGTTTACTATTTCAATCTTTTTTGCGGAAGGGTTATAAAGATGCTTCAGCTCTTTTTTGTAATCGATTTTTCTCATGAGCATTCCTCCTCCATAGCCTTATCTATAGGCATCATGGGTGGACAGCATTTCATATTTCGGTTCTTCCAGTATTTCCGTGGGTCCTGTCCTAATCCCCCCCCCTTATAACTCCCCCTTCCCCCTCTTATCTTAAGAGGGGAATAACACCCACATAAAAGTCGGAAGGGCCCATATTTCTTACCATCGAATTCGTGGGCCATTTCAACGAGCCCACTCAAGCACCCGTGTTATTCTATAAAGGAAGAATCAAGTCGTCAAGTAAAAGGATTGAGATTTCTGAAAAAGTTCAGAAATCCCTGATTACACCGATTATGAAACGATTACACCGATTAGAAAGAAGTGAAAGTAAGAAAAACCTGTGTAATCATATTTTGGAATCTCTGGAATCAAGAGAGCGAAAATTAGTTTTTCAGAGCTCTCGGATTTGTTAGTCCAGGAATTCTTCCTCGTAGCTTACCTCTCTTGGCGGTAATGGTAAGAGATTATCTGCTAACACCATAAAATGCTCCCCTGAGGGATCGAAAATACATTTTTGAGTCTGATCGATTCGGAAACCAAACTGGGAATAATAATTCGGATCTCCAAGAACGTAAACAGGATATCTATTTCCTAATGTTTTAAGTGACTCAATGATGATCCGTCGTCCTAATCCTTTGCCTTGTTCCTTAGGCAAAACGGCCACTGGCGCAAGATGATACCCTATTCTTACCTTACCCGTATCGTAGGCCGCAGAATAGCAGATATAGGCGACTACCTCTCTGTTTTCCTCGATAATAAAATCGAAACTTATTTTACCTTTATCTCTTAATTTCTTGACCAGGTTCATCTCAACGGGGCTGGGAGAAAAGGCGTCTTCGAGCAAATGAGATATTTGAACATAATCTTCAGCAGCTGGTTTTCTTATCATCATCGCTTGGCTTAACTTCCCGCAGGATTTGAACATCGGCATATATCAGTTGATAACAAGAAGAAGTGTCACCCTGCCTTCGCCGAAGCGGCTACACAGACAGGCACAAGACTTTTCCAATATCCCTGCCCGTCTTCTGTTTTGGCGGATTTTTTTACACCTTCCGAGGAGTTATAAATAACTTCCACTGCGTCTTTGGAGGCTATTGTCTGACTGGATTGTTTTCTTATGCTTCCTGCAGTACCTTGATATTAATTGCCTCAATGAAATCCTTCTGACTTTTCAGTTGATCCTGCATCCCGGGGGAAGCCAGATGATCGCGGAGAGCATCCAGGCTTTCCCACTTTTCAATAATCGTCACAACATTTTCATCCAAGTTCTGTCCGGGTAGATCGGCATGGGCATCAACTGCCGGAAAGTATTCTATGCATCCCTTTTCTTTTCTAACCCTGGACGCATTGGTCTTAAACATTCCAAGAAACTCACTCACTTTGCCTGCCTTTACGCGTACCGATGCAATAACGTTAATCATGTCGATTCTCCTTCTCTTTGAAAAAATATGATTGAGAGTTAAAGAGTTTTTTCAAACATCTCCTTTGAAATCTTCCCATCACATACCTTGGTGACAGGTCCAGTCATTGTGGCAAAAAAGCCTTCCTTGAACTGGATCCGGAGGCTGCCACCGGGCATGTGAACCGTGATATCCGGGTTACAGAGGCCGAGGCGATAAGCCACGGCCGCAGCAGCAGTGCTGCTGCTCCCCGAAGCCAATGTGTAGCCGGCCCCGCGTTCCCAGATCTCGAGCTGGATGTTCTTCCGGTCAATAACCTTCATGAACTGGACATTGATGCGACTTGGAAACCGGGAGTCATTCTCGATGAGCGGGCCGTACCGTCGGGCCTCCTCGGAAGAAATCTCTTCACAGAGCACGACACAGTGGGGGTTTCCAACGGTTGCCGCACAGAACTTGAAGAGCTTATCCCCAACGTGAATCTCTTCATTCAGGACTTCACGCGGGGGGCCGATAACCGGAATCTTTTGACTGCTAAAGCCCACTTCTCCCATCTCAACCGTCACACTCCTGCCTCTATTTTCAACTCTGCAAGAGACGGGTCCGCCAAGAGTTTCCACTGTAAAAGGCTGTTCTCCGACAAGCCCCTGGTCCCAAAGTGATCGTGCGAAGATACGAAGACCGTTCCCACTCTTTTCCGCTTCGCTTCCGTCAGGATTGAATATGCGAAGGCCAAAATCACATGACGGGCTTTCATTTGGGCCAAGAAGAATGCCGTCCGATCCGATGCCATAGTTCCGATGGCAGATAAGACGAACGATGTCCGGGTTCAGCTCCACCTGGAGGTCCCCAGGGCGAAGTACGATGTAGTCATTGCCCAAGGCATGGTATTTAGCATAATTCATTATTACCTCCTGACCCAACCTCTGCTTCTGAAAAAATATATCTTGGACCAGAATCACCCATGTGGGTCATCGTACCTTCCACTCTGGAGACGGGCACGGGGCTTATAGTTTCTTTTACTTTTCCTTTCAAGCGACGTTGATTGTCGAATCTAACGCCCTGTGGGCGGTGGCTTTTGCTGCGCCCCTTTTCAGTGCTTTGTTATCTGCCGAGGTTTGCTTTCCCGTTTTCATGCAATCAACCTAACAACATCATGATAGGTTACGAACACTAAGAGGATGATGAATAACGCAAATCCTATCAGGTTAACCACCTGGTGTGTTTTTAACCCAATTGGTTTTTTTATAACGGCTTCTATAAAAAGCATAAGCAACTGGCCGCCATCCAAGGCAGGAAGAGGGAAGAGGTTCATGATACCAAGGCTCATGCTTAATACTCCAGTAAAATAGAGTAGAAATAGAAAGCCTTTACTCGCTGCCTGACCGGCCATTGTAGCGATGCCCACGGGCCCTGATAATCCCTCAATCCCGCCATGTCCGGAAAAGAGGTTCAATAAAAGGATTACCGTCCCTGACAGGATTCCCCAGATCGTCTTTGCACTGAACGATATGGCATCAATGAAATGGAGGTGTTGGCCTATCATAAATACGGGGATAAAGACCATGAACGCAAAGGCTATATTAAAGAAAGAGCCCGCTGACATAATCAACGCGCGCTTAAAACAGGATGCTTCAAACAGATCCTTTGCCTTGTCATCCCCATCTTTTGAAAAACTTACAAAACCCCCGAGGGGAAGGAGCCTCAAAGTAAACTCCGTTTCTTTGTGGCGCAAAAGCGTGCAGAGCCGTGGACTGAAAGGAAAACCTATGGAGAATTCATAGACTCTGATTCCGGATTTCCTTGCTGCCACAAAATGTCCAAATTCGTGAACCAGCACAATTACTGAAAATACTGCGACAAATGCTAAAAAAGAGAGGATCATCTTTCCATACCCTCCAATTATTATCTATTCCATTGGCTTCTATTCCTGGTGTACCGGCGAGGAGAAGTCCGATGATTTGCTCCGGGTGCGCGCCTGAATAAGCAATAGCGACTGCGCCTCTAAGACCGTGCCCCGCCAATACGAACCGCTGATCGCAGGTGCATGAGCTGCGCTGACCAATGTGCACTGTGCTGCGGGTAAAGGAATGAACAAATATAACAGGAACTCCACCTGCGCCGCCATCATCAACATAGACCCAAATTCCGATTTAGAAACCGAAACCCATTTCCGATCCGGTCATTGCGAGTACCTGCAAGGTGCGCGGCAATCTCATCGAAAAAGGCGAGATTGTTTCGGTTCCCCCGCAATGACAATTTCTAAATCGGAACTTGGGATAGAGAAAACCCGTAGGGGATGCACTTCTTCGGAATGTCATCTTCTGCTTCTTACTTTTTTACATGGTGCAAGCAATTCAATTGTAAGGTACCTGTCAAAAAATAAAGTTCTCCCTACTACCTTCTTCTGGGCTTGCTTCGTTGCTCTGAGCATGGGATACATGCCGGCTTACCATCGACCTGCCGCAATCGGGATTCCATGACGCGTTCTCCGCAGTAGGCACACACTGCTGATTTATGAATCTTTGCAAGTTCCGGTTCTTCTACGGATACGGGAGCAATGGATAGGAGAGTGTCTTTTGGCGCCTCCAGGATCCATTTTGCGCGGGAAGCACGATCTCCTTGGACCTGCTCCGGTATGCCCTGTCCATGAAATACAACGCGCACACCCTTCCGTTTTGAACGTGAATACAGGGTATAAGCCTGCTTGCCATAGTCACGGAAGATAAGATTCCCTTTCCCAAATGTGCATCCGCTGATGCACTGTAGAGCATCCACCCCACAGGCGTTGTTCTCAACGATTGCCACGATTTCTTCGTCTTCCGCACGGGTCAACCCCAGTTCTTCCATTGCCGCGCACGCCATCCGATACCCAATGGCAAGACCCGGACATTCATGACCATGAAACCGAATAATCTCAGAAAAATTCATTCAAAACCTCCTTTGTTCATCATTCAAACACCTGTCTTGACCGGTTTGAATAGAAACCGAATAATCAAGATAACCTGATCAAATGATCTCAGAAAATAGAATTCTTTTTTAATTCCAACCTCTTCCCTCCTATAAGAGCTTCTCTCCCCCTGAATAAACTTCCTCAACTTTTAAGGCCGCAGCTGCATGGCCGGGGCGGATTTTTGGATTCCATTTCTTCATATCTTCAAAAATAGGACCGTCTTTATGGTATTCGATTGAGCCCTTAATTTGGAAAGCCTTTCCTTCTTTGGTCAAAAAAAGAATGGCGCCTTTGCTTCCTGCAAGAACATTTTCCCGCGTTTTGTGAAAGTAGTTATCGGCAACGACAATCGTATCCTTACCGTATATTGCCAAACAGGCGACGTAGATAGCATTTGGGACTCCTCTTATCCACGGTGGAAAAGACCGCAGGGCTTTTTCGATTGTCCGAGGCTTTGATTATTGATTCCGGTAAATCAGCCATTTTCCCTCCTTATCTTCATTCCACCCCATACTGACGGCGGTAAGACAGAATATAGTCCTTAACCGCCTTCTTTGTCTTGTAAATCCCAAAATGGCCTTCGCAAAGAATATCGGCATTCAATTCGAACAATTTTTGGGTAGACCGGTCCCAATCACCTATATTCGATCCGAATTCTTCAAGTAGGGGGCCGTGGAGATCTTGGGCAAAAAGAACTCTTTTCCCTTTTCTATCCATATAGATACTGATCGATCCAGGAGTGTGGCCGGGTGTGTGAAGGCAAACAATCCCTTCTTCACCGATCATTATTGCCTCTTCGGGAGAATTAATTTTTACATCCACATGCGTCGGAGGAAAAATTGTCTGGTACCAGCTTGCAGCAGTTAAAACCGTATCTCCCTCTTCCAAGGGCGGAGCGTCCAAACGGTGAATGTAGATCTTCGATCCAAATCTTTTTCGGATATCAGGAGCTCCTCCAATGTGATCAATGTGACAGTGAGTGAGAAGGATTTTTAATATTCTTCTTGGATCAAGTTTTAAGCTATTGATATTATTAATAATATTGTCAACACTCCACCCCGCTCCGGAATCAATTAAAACAAGCTCTCCAAGATTGATCAGATAGACACAGCTATCCCGGCTGTCTGTTATGTCCGGTCCTCCCACGATAAAAATATCATCTATAATTTCATGAGGTTTCATACTATCTTTCCAAAAAACATAGCGCAAAGTGTATTGCGTGTTGCGTGACTAATGATGATTTTCCGAAAAGCGGTCACTCCGGTGAAAACCAGCGTCCAGAAAAGTTGTAACTATTTGAAAACACTGGATTCTGGCTGGAGTTTACCCCGTACTTAATGCGGGGCCAGAACAACGATAAAAGTCATTTATGGACGTCTTGTAGAGCCGTTGCCAAAGAAGACCATAAAGACCTTAGGATCCTAGTTTTTCTTTTAATCTTCTCAAATCCTCCAAGGTGAATCCTTCCCACTGGCATGGAAATATGGAGTTATTCTGGTAGAGCGGTTCGTTTTCAATATCGAACCTACTGAATTGTTTCGCTTTTTCAAAAAGTTGGGTATGAGGAATCGGTGAATATTCAGCCAGAATAGGCCTGGCACCGATCTCTTTCAGATAAGCGACACTCTCTTCAACTTCTTCTACCCTCTGACCCGGCAATCCAGCCAAGACATATACTCCGATTTCTTCACCTTGGTACCCTGCCCTCTTCAAATCTCTGACGGCTCTCTCAAACTTTTTGTTGTCAACCTTGCCTCCCGTCTCGATCTGTCTGGTTTCATCTGATGTTTCAAAGCCGAGGCGGATTGTCTTGAAACCACACCTAAAAAGGAGAGCAGCCACCTCTTCATCAATCTCCCCGATGTGAAGCCCGTTAGGTGTGTGGAAATTACATTGGATATCTCTCCTGATTATTTCTTTTAGCATAGGAATGATAGAGCTTTCAGGATTTATAAGAAGGGCGTCATCATAGAAAGCAATACTTGAAACACCCTGTTGCTTCACCCAATATTCTATTTCTGCAACAGCCTCCAAGGAATCTCTCCTGACAAAACCATCCGATAAGAATGGGGTGGCACAATATGGACATTTAAACGGACAGCCCTTCGAAGTGGAGATGCAAACGTAGTCAAGCCGGGGATAAAGGTCGAAGGCGGGATAAATATCAGTTCGGAGTTTTGAGCTCGGGGTTCGGAGTTGAAAACCAATCAATTCTGAAATCAATTTAATCGCATCCCTTTCCTCTCCACTTTTAAACACAACATCAGCCCCTGAATATTTTAAAGCGTGTTCATAACAGAGGGTGGCATAAATCCCGCCAAGAATTATGGGAGTCTTCTGAAAGAATTTCTTTATTATTTCAATTAGTTTAAATATTCCTGGATACCAATACGTCATCGCTGAGGTTATGCCTATTACATCAGGCTTTTCTTCAAGAAATGAAAGCCTTTTCAACAGCATTTCTTCAGGTATTCCATACTGGCTATAATTCCGTGGAATGGATTTTAGTGGAAGGGGTTTATCTATTCTTGTCTTGAAAAACTTCCCATCACCATATTCCTTTCTTCTTTCAGTAGAATCGAGGCAGTCAATCAGGGTGACCCGGAAATCATTTAACCTCAGAAGACCGGCAAGACAAAGCAGACCGAGAGGCTTAATCCAGAAATTGTATGCCGCAAAGTCGGTAATCCAGGGGTTGATAAGAAGAGTATGAGGAAGTGAATGTTTCACGTGAAACATTTATTTACCGATGCAGAACTGCTCAAATATAAGATTCAGAACATCTTCGGAGGTAGTTTCTCCAACTATCTCCCCAAGGGCATCCAAAGCAGATCGAATTTCAAAGGCGATAAACTCGGGACTGGAACCCTCTTCCAACCCCTTCTTCGCATTCACAAGATTGTCCCTCGCCCCGGCGAGAGCTGTTTTGTGTCGAAGATTCGCGACAATCAAAAAATCAGGTGATGATCTAATTTCCCGGTGAATCAAAGAATTATAGATACTCTTCTTGAGGCTATCGATTCCTTCGTTCTTCAACGCAGAAATCGATATGATTGGTTCATCTCTGAACCGATTCACCATCTCCTCGATGCAGATTCTTATTGGAAGATCATTCTTATTTAAGACCAAAATCTTCTTTTTCTCTTTTGTTTCCTCAAGAATTTCAATATCATCGCTGTCGAGAGATCTACTTCCATCTAACATCAAGAGAACGAGGTCTGAGTCCGCGACCTTCTCTTTTGTTCTTCGAACACCCTCTTTCTCAATCAAATCAGAAGCATTTCTTAATCCAGCCGTATCTACCAAGCGTACCGGTATTCCGGAAATATTCAGAACTTCTTCAATCAAGTCCCGAGTTGTCCCGGGTATAGGAGTAACAATCGCCCTCTCCTCTTTTGCCAGCACATTCAAGAGGCTTGACTTCCCAACATTTGTCTTTCCGACAATCGCACATGTGATTCCTTCCCGAAATATCTTCCCTTCATCGTAAGAGGAAGCCCAATCCCCTATCCTCAGAATCATATCTGTGAGCCCTTGCCTTAATGATTCCAGGGAGTTGAGATCAATCTCTTCTTCCGGGAAATCGATGTGGGCTTCAATCAGGGCTAAGTTCTCGATTAACTCTTTTTTGACAGCAGCCATTTCTCTCTGCAGCCGTCCTCGCAGCTGCTGATTGGCAATTTCAAGGCTTGTCTCGGTCTTAGCTTTAATAAGATCGATGACGGCCTCAGCCTGGGCAAGATCAATTCTTCCATTCAGAAAAGCCCTTTTCGTGAATTCTCCCGGCTGAGCAAACCTCGCCCCCTCTTTCAACACCAATTCCAATACTTTTTGCAGAATGAAGTACCCGCCGTGACATTGGATCTCAACGACATCCTCCCTGGTATAGGTTTTTGGGGACCTCATGACGACGAGAAGAACTTCATCTACAAGACTCCCATTCTCTGGGTCTACGATCTCGCCATAATTTAAACTATGGGAAGTGAAACTATCTTGTTTTTTGTTAGGTTTAAACAGTTTTTTTGCGATGGGCTCGGATAGAGGACCGGTGATTCGCACAATGCCAATTCCGCTCTCACCGAAAGGAGTGGAAATAGCAGCAATCGTGTCCTCTTTTTTTGGTAAGCCTTTTTGTGAAAAGCGGGATGGACTGCTGTTATTCAAGGGGTCTAATTCTTCCCCCCATCTTTCTCTCTTGGAAAAACCCGAATTTCTTTAATACTCCCCTCTCCAAAGCTTTCTGTAACAACATAGGGGTCTTGTTGAAGAGCGAGATGAATGACTCTCCGGTCATGGGCATTAAAGGGACCAAGGACAATCGCCTTTCCTGAGGTTCTAACAATTTCCCCTGACCTTTTTGCCATGCTTGTCAACGATTCAACCCTTCTTTTTCTATAATCATCGATATCGATTGCAACCCTCACCGGCTCTTTTTGTTGTTTGTTAATCATGCGGCTGATAAGCGTTTGTAGGGCCTCCAGAGTGTGGCCCCCTTTTCCGATCAGAACGCCTTCCTGATCGCCTTTAATCTCGAGAAAGAGGTCCCCTTCTTGCAGATAACCCTCAACTTTAGCTTCGACTCCCATCCTCTCTAACAACCCTTTGACAAGTTCCTTTGCGTTTTCTACCACTCTTCCAAAATCCAAACCTCACACCTTTTTATTCATATAGTATTGATGAGCGATTGACAACACATTGTTGATTAACCAGTACAAAACCAAACCGGAAGGAAAGTTAAGGAATAGAAAGGTAAACATGATCGGCATAAGAAGAAACATCTTAGCCTGAGCCGGATCGGCAGCCGTCGGGGTCATTTTTTGTTGGAGTACCATGGTGGCCCCCATGATAATCGGGGTCACATAGATCGGATCTTTCGCTGCCAGATCCTGAATCCACAAGAAGAAAGGAGCGTGCCTCATCTCGATGCTGTTCTGGAGAGCATTATAAAGGGCGATAAAAACAGGGATCTGAATCAGCATAGGAAGGCATCCGCTCATGGGATTTATTTTCCTTCGTTTGTAAAGAAGCATCATCTCCTGCTGAAGTTTTGCCTTGTCGTTTTTATGAGTCTCCTTTAGCCGGCTCATTTCGGGTTGGACTTTCTGCATTTCCTTCATGGACTTCATACTGATTTGGGTGAGAGGAAGGAAAATGATCTTAATTAGAATGCTTATAATGATAATATCGATCCCAAAGTTTTTCGTCACATTGTGGGTGAGTTTCATGAACCAGAGCAAGGGCTTGGCCACAATGTCAAAAAACCCAAAATCGACCAGCTTTTCTACTCCGGCGCCAAGGTCTTTCAATCGGCCTGCTTCTTTGGGACCCAAATAGATACGGTAAGGTATCCTTGTTCCCTGTTGAGGGGGGATGGAAACGGGGGAAACGAATAAATTCGCTGTTACGATCCCGTTTGCTTTTCCGTTTACCATCAACGTCTCGTTCTTCTCGGAAGGGGGAGAGATCATCACCGCAGAAAAGTATTCACCCCCAAAGGAATACCATTCAATCTCACCTTTATCCGCAAATTCAAATGGCTCGACCGATGTTTTCCGGGTTTGACACCCTGGCGTACATCCCCCTCCGGTTGAGCCGGCGAGGTCCTTCTTCTCAACCTTCTTGTTCTTCAGGAATGCATACTTGAGCCCGAAATCCTTATTCCCCTCATCGGCCAATTTCTTCAGTTCTACCCTTCCGGTCCAACCAAGTCCTATCTGAGTGGTTATCGAGTGTGTCGATGGATTATGGATTTCTACCTCTAAATCGATGGCATCCTTTTCAGCATGGAACCGATATTTCTTGGACACTTTCAGTCCATTCTCAAGGGTTTTCATAAAAAGGATCTCTCCCTCTTCACCCTCTTTCAACAGACGAAGATCCTCTTTGTCCACCTCCCAGAATCCCTCGGTCTCGGGGGCGGCTTGAACGCTATCGAATGCCAGCCCCAACGGAAGGCCTTCCTCTTCAGTGGTATTCACCAGGTCGAGGGGTACGGGCTTTTTCGGTTCATCCACTTTCTTACCAAGAATGTTCTGAACAAGCCCAACAAGTTTGATCGCAACCACAGATTCCTCAACGCGGTCTTTATATTTCTTCAGGCGAAAGTGTTTTAAACGCGCATCCTCAGAGGTGAAAACAGCCCAGTAATTCTCCGTTTCGACAGTCACCTCCTTTTTTGCGGTCACGCTTGGTCGTTTGGGAGCTTTGACCTCTTTCGGGGCTTGAGTCTCTCCAATCCTCTCTGGCTTCCTTTCGCCAGGCGCTTCCTCTTTCTTCGTCTCCTTAACTGGCGTGGATGGGAAGAATCTTGACTGGAGGGTTGACCAGAGAAGAATAACTAAGAACGTTAATATTATCGCTATGATAGCATTCTTATTCATCATTCAGTTTTTGAGCTCCTCGTTAAGATCTAAGGGTGTCCAGAGTATGACTGTTTCCGATTTCAGGAACAGGGTCATGGCCTCCGGGATGCAATGGATGGCATCTAAGGAGTCTTTTTACGGCCAGCCATGTTCCCTCAATGACTCCGAAGCGTTGTATCGATTGAGATGCATAATTAGAACAGGAGGGAGTAAATCGGCAGCAAGGACCGAAAAAAAATGAAAATGCAAATTGATAGATGTAAATCAAACTGACAAGTGCTTTTTTCAAGGTTCGACCTATTCTCTTCTCACTTTTTTTGAGATTAAGAGCCTCTTCAATTCCCTTTCCGCATCTTCGTATCTTCGGATGGTGCATTCTCTCTTTACCAGAATGATCATATCCATGGACCCGGGGATTTGCTTCTTGTGAAGCCGAAAGAATTCACGAAAGTACCGTTTGATCCGGTTTCGAAAAACTGCCGTTCCAATCTCCTTCTTCACCACAATGCCCAATCGATGAATCCCTTTATCATTCCTTTGAATGAAAAGAATGAGGTTCCTCGAAAAAAGCTTTTCGCCGAATTTCATTACCTTTCTGAATTCCTGGGGGTGAAAAATCCTTTCTTTCTTTAAAAATCCAAATTGCTTTCGGAATGCCTCCTGTGATTCCACCTCTTCCCATCCTAAAAATCCGGGCTCAGACAGTTAATCTCTTCCTCCCCTTCAGCCTCCTCCTTTTCAGAACGTTGCGGCCACTTTTCGTGCTCATACGCTCCATAAAACCATGGGTTCTTTTTCGTCTTATATTGCTCGGCTGGTATGTCCTTTTCATGGCTGCCCTCTTTTATGACTGGCTTATTTTTTGAAATAATTAAACTTTTAATATAAATCACATTTCTTTCCCATTGTCAAGCTGAGCTGAAATTTTATTGACAGAGAAGCTGTTTTTATATTAAGTTTTTGGGGGAAATCAAGAGATTATTTCAGAGGTCTCCATGGATATCGCTTACGAAAGTATACCTGTTAATATCGAAGATGAGATGAAAAAGTCCTACATGGACTACGCTATGAGCGTCATTATCGGCCGCGCACTCCCTGATGTGAGAGATGGCCTGAAGCCTGTTCATCGCCGAATCCTCTATGCCATGAACGAGCTTAATAATGACTGGGATAAGCCCTACAAGAAATCGGCAAGAATTGTTGGAGACGTCATTGGGAAGTACCATCCCCATGGCGATATGGCGGTTTACGACGCCATCGTCCGTATGGCCCAGGATTTCTCCCTTCGTTACCCCTTGATCGACGGCCAGGGTAACTTCGGCTCCATTGATGGCGATCCTCCAGCAGCCATGCGATATACCGAAATCCGCATGTCGAAGTTGTCGGGCGAGCTCCTGGCTGACATCGACAAAGAAACTATTGATTTTGTCCCGAACTATGATGAATCTCTTATCGAACCCGTTGTCCTTCCCTCAAAATTTCCGAACCTCATCGTCAATGGATCTTCTGGAATCGCGGTAGGGATGGCGACCAATATTCCTCCTCACAACCTTGTGGAAACGATCAATGCCCTCATTTCCCTCATCGAAAACCCCGATATTACGGTTGAAGAATTGATGACCCAGCTTCCCGGACCGGACTTCCCAACCGCCGGGTTTATTTTCGGAAAAGAAGGAATCCGACAGGCCTATGAAACAGGGAAGGGCGTCATTCAACTCCGGGCCAGGGCGATTGTAGAGCGGGACCGAAAAGGGGAACGGGAGAATATTGTCATCACAGAGCTTCCCTATCAGACGAACAAGGCGAAGGTGATCGAAAAAATAGCTGAACTGGTTCAGAATAAAGAGGTCGAGGGAATCTCCACCATCCGGGACGAATCAGACCGTGAAGGAATGAGGGTCGTCATTGAATTGAAACGAAACGAGATTGCGGAAGTGATCCTCAACCAACTCTACAAACATACTCAGATGCAGACCTCCTTTGGAATCATCCTTCTTGCGATTCACGAAAATCAACCGAAGCTTCTTCCGCTGAGAGAGATGCTCCGGCTTTTCATCCAGCACCGACAGGAGGTCGTCACCCGGAGGACCCGTTTCGACCTGAAAAAAGCCGAGGCCAGGGCTCATATCCTTGAAGGCTTGAAAAAAGCCATCGACCAGATTGATGCGGTGATTGCCACGATTAGGGCGTCGAAAACGCCAAAGGAAGCAAAAGAACGATTAATGGACGGCTTCTCCTTTTCGGAGGAGCAAGCCCAGGCCATTCTTGAAATGAGACTCCAGCGCTTAACGAATATGGAGCAAAGAAAGATCATCGAGGAATACGAAGAGATCATCAAACTGATCAATCAGTTAAAGGCTATTCTTTCCAGTGAACAATTGATTCTGAACGTGATTAAGGAAGAACTCTTTCTTATCCGGGATACCTATGGGAATCCGAGGCAGACCGAAATTGTGGATGTGGCTCCCGAGATTCGGATTGAGGACCTGATTGCCGAAGAAGATATGGTGGTCACCATTACGCATACAGGATATATCAAAAGAAATCCCATCAGTCTTTACCGGAGTCAGCACCGGGGTGGAAAGGGGAAAACGGGAATCAATGTCAAGGAAGAGGATTTTGTGGAAGACCTCTTTATTGCATCGACTCATGATTATATCCTATTTTTTACGGATGCCGGAAAGATTCATTGGATGAAGGTCCATGAAATTCCACAGGCAGGCCGCCTCACCAGAGGGAAGGCTATCGTCAACCTCCTTAATCTCAGCCCCCAAGAGAAGGTGACGGCGATTCTTCCCCTGAAAGAATTTTCTAAGGGTAAATTTATCACCTTCATGACAAAAAGGGGCGTCATTAAAAAGACGGTTCTTGAAGTCTATAGTAATCCGCGGACCGGCGGAATTATCGCGATTAACCTCGATGAAGGAGATGAGTTGATTTCGACAAAGCTGACCGACGGCAAACAACATCTCTTCATCGGAACAATCATGGGAAAAGGAATCCATTTTTCTGAAGACCAGATCAGGGACATGGGGCGAACTGCCCGGGGAATAAGAGGTATCAAACTTTCAAAAGATGACCAAGTGGTCGCAATGGAGGCGGTTATGCCTCATACTTCCATCCTGACCGTAACGGAAAATGGTTATGGAAAGCGAAGCCAGGCCTCCGAATATAAAATCCAGAATAGGGGGGGGACCGGGATATTTACCGTAAAAAGGACGCCGAAAACAGGGAATGTCGTTGGCATCAAAACAATCGTAGACGAAGATGAACTGATGATCATATCGAATAAGGGAAAGATCATTCGGTTGCGGGCAGCCGATATCCCCGTTCTGGGTCGAAGCACACAAGGCGTAAGGCTGATTGATCTCGAAGAAGGAGAACGCGTTGTGGCTGTTGCAAGATTGGCAGAGAAGGAAGAGGAAGGACTGTAATCGTTTCATCATCCCTGCCTGCCGCAGGCAGGCGTGTCATCAGAGATTTCTGGGCTTTTCCATAAATCCCATAAAAAATACTTGAATTTTTCAAAAATAGAATTATAATTAACTCGTTCCTCAAATATATCCCCTCTTTGAATCTCTTTAAACATTTATTAAGTTTTCCACATGTGTGGAAGCATTGTTGAAATTGACTCGTAACCTATTGAAAATGAAAAGTTTTTATCTCAAGGGCTTTCCCCGCCCAATCTATCGATTGCCTCAGTCTCGCCCTCGTCTTGGTTTAGGCCCCATTTATGGAAAATCTATGGTCTAATGCGATCGATTCTTTAAGAGAAAGAATTGGCCAACAAAATTTTGACATCTGGATTAAACCTCTTCATTTTCTTTCCATAGAAGGGGAAACGGTCCTTCTGGAAGTGCCAAACCGGTTCTTTAAAGAATGGATCAATGAACATTACGCTCCCTTAATAAAGGAAATTTTTTCTTTTCTGATCCAGAAAGAATGTCATCTCCAATTCCGGATCCGAAACGAAAAGAGAGGTGAAAAAGCGATTGCAGGACCCTCCGCTGAAAAAAAAGGTTCACACAAACTTTATGCATCACAACCCATCTTCAATCCAAAATATACATTCGATCATTTTGTCGTAGGGGCAAGCAACCAGTTCGCGAATGCGGCATGTCTTGCGGTTGCCAACGTTCCTGCCAAAGAATATAACCCCCTTTTCATTTATGGCGGGACGGGGTTGGGAAAGACGCACCTTCTCCATGCCATAGGAAATCATATCATCCAGCAACATATCTTTCCGGACGTGAAGAGGATTTGCTACATCTCCTCAGAAGAATTCACGAATGAATTAATCAACTCCATACGATATGAAAAGATGGATGAATTCAGAAATAAATATCGAAAAATGGACATCCTCCTTATCGATGATATACAATTCATTGCAGGAAAGGAGCGGACTCAGGCCGAATTTTTTCATACTTTTAATTCTCTCTATGAAGCTCGAAAGCAGATTGTAGTCACGAGCGACAAATTTCCAAAAGACATCCCCAACTTTGAAGAGCGGCTCAGGTCCAGGTTTGAATGGGGTCTCATTGCGGATATCCAGCCTCCAGATGTTGAGACAAAGGTAGCGATTCTTAGAAAGAAGGCTGAAAGCGAGAATATTCCCCTTCCCAATGACGTTGCCTTCTTTTTAGCATCCCAGATCGATTCAAATATCAGAATCTTAGAAGGATCTCTGATTCGAATCGGAGCCTTTTCCTCGCTCACGAAGACTCCTGTTGATATCCAGTTGGCTCGAGAAGTCCTGAAAAACATTATTAAGCAAAAAGAAGAGATCATTTCAATTGAACTTATTCAAAAGGTCGTTTCAGGCTTCTTTAATGTCAAGGTCTCAGACCTTAAAACGAAGCGAAAGTACAAAGGATTTGTGCTTCCACGACAGGTTTCGATGTACCTGTCTCGAAAATTTACAAATGCTTCTTTACTTGAGATTGGAGAAAAATTCGGAGGAAAAGACCATTCCACGGTCCTTCATTCTATCAAGAAAGTGGAGGAAAAAATGGCAAAGGAGAATTCTTTTCGCGAGATCATCGAGAAACTTCAAGGTCAAATAAAGTCATAAATCGGGTTGAAATCTTGTGAATAGGAGATGAAAAGAGGACAAAAATCATTTAAAGTATTAAAAAGAAGAAGAAAAACACATCTCCTCTCAGTGAAATTCAACGAAGATATTTGTTATTTTTTGATGGGTTATTTCCTTTTTCCTCATTTCAACATGATTCTATTACGGTTACGGATTAAGAGATAAATCTATTATTAGGAGGATAGGGAATGCACTTCGAAGTGGATAAAAAAGAATTTTTGAGGGGGCTAAGCTTAATTCAAAGCATTACAGGAAGGAAAAGCACTCTTCCCATTCTATCTCACGTTTTAATGGAGTGGAATAAGGATGCTTTTTTTCTTACGGTGACGGATTTAGAGACAGGTATACGGGAAAAACTGAAAGCCAGTGTCCATCAAGAAGGAAAAGCAACTGTTTCCGCTAAGAAAATGTATGAAATTGTGAGAGAACTTCCGGAAGAGACCATTCAGGTACAAAAGAAAGAGAATCACTGGATTACGATAAAGTGCGGTAAATCCGTTTTTAATCTTGCCGGATTGGACCCTGAGGAATTTCCTTCTCTTCCAGCATATCAAGACGAATATTTTTCGAAGATTCAAGCAAAGCAATTAATGGAGATGATTGAGAAAACCGCTTTCGCTGCCTCAAATGAGGAATCCCGCTATCATTTGAACGGAATCTTCTTTGTCCAAAAGAAACAAGCCGGAAAGGAGATACTCAGGATGGTTGCGACGGATGGACATCGTCTCTCCCTCATTGATCGGGAAGGCCAACCGATCCGTGGAATCGAGAAAGGAATCATCATTCCGAAAAAAGGGGTTTTGGAGGTCAAGAAGATTCTCTTGGATAAAGATGGAGCCGAGGAAGTGGAGATCTATTTTGACGCCACTCATGGATTTTTGAAAATTGATCAGTCTCTTCTTATTATCCGGCTCATCGATGGGGAATTTCCTGAATATGATCAGGTGATTCCAAAAGAGAACGATAAGAAACTCTTTATGGAAAAGGCGAAGGTCTCAGGAAGTCTGAGAAGAGTGTCAATCATGGCAAATGAACGCATGGAGGGCATAAAACTTTCCCTTAAAAACGATGTCTTGGAATTTTCGTCCTATCATCAAGATTTTGGAGATGCCTTGGAAGAGGTGGGGGTCGTTTATCAAGGTCCCCCCCTTGAGGTGGGGTTTAACGCAAGGTATCTGATCGATGCCCTCAATGTGATCGACTCTGAGGAGGTGGTCATGGAACTCAGGGACGAAGGGAGTCCGGGAATGCTAAAACCAACGACCGGCGAGGGGAGTCCGGACCAAATTTGCATTATCATGCCAATGAGAATTTAGTGCCGCCAAAGGCGGCACTAAAACCTGCCTGCCGGTAGGCAGGAACGCCCCTCTGTGACTTTTTCAGAAAAAGAAGAGACAAAAAAGTAGCCAGAACAAAGGATAGAGAAAAAGAATGAGTGAGAGCGAGGAAAAATATACTTCGAAACAGATTAAGATTTTAGATGGTTTGACGGCTGTCCGAAAGAGGCCGGCCATGTACATTGGAAATACAGGAGTTGAAGGTCTTCACCATCTGGTCCATGAACTGGTCGATAACAGCATCGATGAGGCCTTGGCAGGATATTGCCAGCGGATTGAGGTGATCATTCATTTAGATAACAGCGTGACGGTGCGGGACGACGGCCGGGGGATTCCTGTAGACATCCATGAGAAAGAGAAACGTCCAGCCGTGGAAGTGGTGATGACGAAACTTCACTCCGGGGGAAAATTTGATAACCGAAGCTATAAGATCTCGGGCGGCCTCCATGGGGTAGGGCTCTCCGTGGTTAATGCCCTTTCGGAGTTCATAGACTTGGAAATCAGGAGAGAGGGCAAGGTTTACCACCAGGTTTATGAACGGGGCGAGGTAAAATCAAAGTTGGAGGTCACTGGAAAAACCAAGCATACGGGAACCCAGGTTCGATTCAAGCCCGATGGTGAAATTTTTGAAACCCTTTCTTTCAGTTTTGACATTCTCTCCCAGCGTTTAAGGGAATTGGCATTTCTGAACAAAGGACTCTCTATCAGCATTGAGGACGAACGATCCGGAAAGCGTCACGACTTTTTCTATAAAGGAGGGATACTCTCCTTCATCGAGTTTCTAAATAAAAACAAGAATTGCATTCATTCCAAGCCCATCTATATTCAGGGCGAGAAGAATGGAATCGACGTGGAGATTGCCTTTCAGTACAACGACGGTTATGCAGAGAATCTCTTTTCCTTTGCGAACAATATTAATACCCACGAGGGAGGAAGTCATCTGGTCGGGTTTAAAGCCGCGCTGACGCGAACCATTAATCAGTATGGGACCAATGCGAATCTCTTCAAGGGGGTTAAGGAGAATCTAACAGGAGACGATGTGCGGGAGGGTTTGGCAGGAGTGATCAGCGTGAAACTCCCGGAGCCCCAATTTGAAGGCCAGACGAAGACGAAACTCGGCAACAGTGAAGTGAAGGGATTGGTTGAGACGCTGGTCAATGAAAAACTGGCGGCCTATTTTGAAGAAAATCCAACCGTCGCCCGGAAAATCATCTCCAAGGTCCTTGATGCCTCGCGAGCCAGGGAAGCGGCGCGCAAGGCGCGGGAGTTGAGTCGACGAAAGGGCGGCCTGGAGGGGGACTCGCTTCCGGGAAAGCTCGCCGATTGCCAGGAGAAAGATCCCCAAAGAAGCGAAATTTTCATCGTGGAAGGGGACTCTGCCGGAGGTTCGGCCAAGCAGGGAAGAGACCGCGCCATCCAAGCGATCCTCCCCATGAAGGGAAAAATTCTAAACGTGGAGAAAGCCCGATTTGACAAGATGCTGACCAATGAGGAGATTCGGCTTCTTATTTCCGCCCTGGGCGCCGGCATCGGAAAAGAGGACTATGACATCCAGCGGCTCCGGTACCATCGCATCATCATTATGACGGATGCGGATGTGGATGGATCCCACATCAGGACCTTGCTGCTGACCTTCTTCTATCGCCACATGCCTGAGTTGATCGAGCGAGGGTATCTCTATATCGCTCAACCCCCCCTCTTCAAAGTGACGGAAGGAAAGAACGAGACTTACATTAAGGATGAGAAGGGAATTATTCGTTATTTGATGAACCGGGCCATCAGCAAGAATGAGGTGATCGTCCAGGGGACGGGTAAAAAACTGACCGACAAGAAGCTGGCCGTGCTCCTGGAAAAAATTTATCTCTTTCACGAGCTGATGGGGCGAATCCAGAGAAAAGGGTATCCCCGACCCCTTCTCCATTTTCTTTTGGAAAACGGTGTCCGAAACAAATCCACCTTTGAAGAAAAGGGAAAAGTCGATGATCTTCAGAACCAGATGAGAAAGGCCGGCTTTGAGACGGAGAACCTCCACTGGGATGAAGAACACAACCTTTACGGATTTGAAATCGAGGGGTCGAACGGAAATAAAGGGGCAAGAACCAGGGTTCATTGGGATCTCATCAACTCTATCGAATACCGTTCACTGATCCAAACGTTCCAGGAAATTCGGGAAGCAGCCCCTCCGCCGTATGTTTTGATCGAAAAGGGAAAAGAAAGGCCCATCCAAACGGAAGAGGAGCTGCTTCAATTGCTTAACTATTCAGGAAAAGAAGGCTTATCCGTCCAGCGGTATAAGGGGCTCGGAGAAATGAACCCTGAACAGCTCTGGGAGACCACGATGAATCCGGGAACCCGAACCCTCCTTAAGGTGAAGGTGGAAGACGCCATCGAGGCAGACGAAATCTTCAGCATTCTAATGGGAGATGAAGTGGAGCAAAGGCGCCGGTTCATCGAAGAAAACGCCCTCTATGTTCAAAACCTTGATATTTAGGAAATCCCCTGACCATCGTTTCCGCTAAGGATTTGGATCATCGCGTTTTTCATTTAAGAGATCATTCTTTACAGCTTGCCGCATTTTTGGGAGTCACTCCCAATTCAAGGCGTCAGGAAAAGAAGAAATGCTTCTCGTTGGACTCACTGGAGGCGTGGCGAGTGGGAAGACCACCGTTTCACGAATTCTCGAAAAAGAGGGCGCAACCGTCATCGCCGCAGATCAGATTGCCAAGGAGCTCGTAAAACCGGGCAGGCCGGCCGCTCAAGAATTAGCCCGGGTCTTTGGCAGGGGGATTCTCCGGGAGGATGGAACGCTTGATCGGAAAAAGTTGGCCAACCGGGTCTTTTCCGACCCCAAACAGAGAAACCTCCTGGAAAAGATTCTTCATCCCAGGATCAAAAAGGAGATCGAGCGGAGAATACAGAAAGTGACTCAAAGAGACCCCGAAGCCATTGTGATCATCGACGCTGCCCTCCTCATCGAAGTCGGCGCCCATCGGGAGATGGATGAAGTGATCGTCGTCACGTCGAAAGCCGAAAAGCAGATTAAGAGACTCGAAGACCGGGATGGACTGGCGCCCGAGGAAGCCAGGAGGATCCTTGCCTCCCAGATGCCGCAGGAAGAAAAATTGAAAGCGGCCGATTTTGTCATTCCAAACGACGGGGCCCTCGAAGAGACGATCAAGAGGACAAAAGAAATTTTTCAAGAGTTAAAAGAGAGGGCTCTTCTACGGGCCAAAAAATTCAATCCAATATTAGAAAGAAGGAGGACATAGGAGAGGTTTATGAACATCAAAGACTTAAAAAAGAAGAAGATCAATGAGCTAAACAGGATTGCCAAGGAACTCAATGTGGAGGGCGCAAGCGGGATGAGGAAGCAGGACTTAATCTTTGCCATCCTTCAAGCGCAGACGGAGAAGAACGGCTTAATCTTTGGAGAGGGCGTGCTCGAAATCCTGCCTGACGGTTTTGGCTTTCTACGGGCGCCTGATTACAATTACCTTCCTGGACCGGACGACATCTACATTTCTCCTTCCCAGATTCGGCGGTTCACTCTTCGAACCGGGGATATCGTCTCCGGCCAGATCCGGCCTCCAAAAGATACGGAAAGATATTTTGCCATGCTGAAAGTCGAGATAGTTAATTATGAAGATCCGGAGGTCGCTCGGGATAAGATTCTCTTCGACAACCTAACCCCTCTTTATCCTCAAAAGCGATTTCGTCTCGAGGTGGATAACGATTCAGAAAACTACTCCTCCCGGGTCATGGACCTCCTCACCCCCATCGGAAAGGGGCAAAGGGGACTTATTGTCGCCTCGCCCAGAACGGGGAAGACGATGCTTCTTCAGAGTATCGCTCACAGCATTGCCATCAACCATAAAGACACCGTTTTGATCGTTCTCCTCATTGATGAAAGACCGGAAGAGGTGACCGATATGGAGCGGTCTGTCGATGGGGAGGTGATCAGTTCTACCTTTGATGAACCTGCACAACGCCATGTCCAGGTGGCGGAGATGGTGATTGAAAAGGCCAAACGGTTAGTGGAACACCAGAAGGATGTCGTGATTCTTCTGGACAGTATCACGCGTCTGGCCAGAGCCTATAACACCGTCGTTCCGCCAAGCGGGAAGGTTCTTTCCGGAGGAATCGACGCCAATGCGCTCCAGCGTCCGAAGCGGTTCTTTGGCGCAGCGAGAAACATCGAAGAGGGTGGAAGCCTGACTATTATTGCCACAGCCCTGATCGATACCGGGAGCCGGATGGACGAGGTGATCTTCGAAGAGTTTAAAGGAACAGGAAATATGGAGATTCATTTAGACCGTCGTCTGGTGGATCGGCGTGTCTTCCCCTCCATTGACATTCAGCGCTCCGGCACCCGGAAAGAGGAGCTTCTGCTGGATCCGAACGATCTCAATCGCATCTGGCTCCTCAGAAAAGTGCTTCAGCCCATGAATACGGGGGAAAGCATGGAGTTTCTTCTGGAGAAGATGCATGCCACTAAAAGCAACCGGGACTTTCTTGATTCCATGAACCAATAAGCGGGTTTTGTGAAAGATATCAAAAAGGGTTGAAATTTCTTTCGAAATTAGTAATATTTAAGAAATTTGGAGGTGAAGAGATGAAGAAGGAGATCCATCCCAAATTTCATGATGCGGTAATAAAGTGCGCTTGCGGTGCGACGCTTGAGACGAAGAGTACCGAGAAAGAGATCCATGTAGAGATCTGTTCCCACTGTCATCCATTTTTTACCGGCAAGCAGAAATTTGTCGATACGGCTGGGCGAATTGAACGCTTTAGGAAGAAATACGGCGAAAGAATTGAGAAGAAGGCTTGATTCGAACATCCCTGTCCTCACCCTCCCTTCTCAACCGATCCCTTTTGAACGGGTGCGTCGATCTGCACCGGAGGCGAGTCGGAATCTTGCTGCCCCCATCACGGTAGAACACGTTTTTCACCATTAGCAGGCTGATGAAAAATGCTCATCTGCGGCGCCACCGTCATTGCGGCGTACGCCCAAGTGCGCCTCACCCACTCAATCCCGCCGACGGCAGGATCCGGGGCGCCCCCGCATGCGGGATTTCTCAAGGCTCAACTTGCGTCTGGGTATTTTTGATCAGCCTGTTAAAAAAGGTTCCTATGGAGGGTTCAAGTGCTTTTTGAGAGAATTGTTACTGATCCGGGAGATTCTCCGAGAGGTCGACCGATCTCTTCAAGGCGAAACCCTCCCTTACGTGTGGGAGGGCAGGCTGTGATCGAAGGGGTTATGATGAGGTCTCCCCAATCGATGGCAGTTGCCGTGCGAAGACCCGATGGTGAGATTGTGGTGAAGAAGAAAAGGTTGAGCTTCTTTTCGGAAAGAAGCCTCTCTTTTAAGCTTCCGTTGATTAGAGGAGTCATGGTCTTGATTTCAGCCTTGATCCTGGGAATCGAGGCCCTTAACTTTTCGGCCAATCAAGCCCTTGCCGAAGAGGAGAAGGAACCCAGTTCCCTGACCCTGGGGTTGACGTTGGCGATCGCGCTCTGTTTCGGGGTTCTACTCTTTTTCCTGGTCCCTCTCTTTCTCACGAAATGGTTGAGGTCTTGGGTGGACCTGCTATCTGAAAGCGGGTTGCTCTTTAACCTCGTAGATGGAATCATTCGGCTGGTGATTTTTCTCGCCTATCTCCGGGCCATTTCTTTTATTAAAGATATTCAGAGGATTTTCCAGTACCATGGCGCAGAGCATAAATCGATCTTTGCCTTTGAATCCGGCGAAGAGCTCCTCATTGAACGGGTAAAGGGATTCAGTCACCTGCATCCAAGATGCGGAACGAGTTTTCTCCTCATTGTCATGGTGGTCAGTATCTTCGTTTTTGCGCTCGTTCCTCATGCCCTCCCGTTCGGATATAAAGTGGCCTCACGAGTCGTATTGATTCCCCTCATCGCGGGGATCTCCTATGAGATCATCCGGTTCGCAGATCGAAAGCAGAACAGCAGGGGAATAGGGTATTTCATTAAACCAGGGCTGTGGCTCCAACGGCTGACGGCCCGTGAGCCCTCTGAAGCTCAGATTGAAGTTGCCCTCCGGGCTCTCCAGGAGGTATTGAATCTGGAAGGCAGAGGATGAGAGGGAAGATGGCTATGGATTTGAACTTTTCACTATAACATTTGAAACTATTTTAAGGGAAAGAAAGATGTTTGAAAAACTCGAAAATGTAGAACGGAGATACGAAACCCTTTATCATCTCCTTGGCCAAACGGAAGTGATCACAAACCAGGAAGAACTTCAAAAGGTGGCAAAGGAGTATGCGGAGCTGGGGAGAGTCGTTGACCTCTACCGAAAGCTCAAAAAGGTTGAAACAGAGATCGTAGGAAACCGCGAGCTCCTTGCAGGGGAAGAAGACGAGGAGATGAAGGGCTTAGCCAAAGCGGAGATCGACAAACTGACCGAAGAAAAAGCAAGGTTGGAGCAAAACCTCAAGATGGCTCTCCTTCCGAAAGATCCCAATGACGAAAAAAATATCCTGCTCGAGATCCGGGCAGGAACGGGGGGGGAGGAAGCAGGGCTCTTTGCCGCAGACCTTTTTCGGATGTATTCCAAGTTTGCGGAGCAGCACGGCTGGCGAATGGAGATCTTGAGCCGTCACTACAACGATATGGGAGGATTTAAAGAGATCATAGCCCTCATGGAAGGGAAGGGCGTCTTTAGCCGGATGAAGTTTGAGAGCGGCGTCCACAGGGTTCAAAGGGTTCCTGCCACAGAGTCACAGGGACGTATCCACACCTCGACCGTCACCGTGGCAATCCTTCCCGAGGCCGAAGAAGTGGATGTTCAGATCGATCCGAATGACCTCCGGGTGGATATTTTCCGGTCCTCGGGACCGGGCGGCCAGAGCGTGAATACAACCGACTCTGCTGTCCGGGTCACTCATCTTCCGACAGGAATCGTGGTTTCGTGCCAGGACGAGAAGTCCCAGCATAAGAACAAGGCGAAGGCGCTGAAAATTCTTCGAGCGAGATTGCTGGATAAGGCCCAACAAGAGAAACAGACGGAGATATCGGAAAAGAGAAGGACTCAGGTAGGAACGGGGGACCGAAGTGAAAGAATCCGGACGTACAATTTTCCACAAGGCCGGGTGACGGACCACAGAATTGGATTAACCCTCTATCGGTTGGAACGAATCCTGGAAGGAGAATTAAGAGAGATTGTCGACGCATTGATCACGCACTACCAGGCAGAGGCATTGAAAGGGATTGAGCAGAGAGCGTAAGGAAAACGGAGTTTAGGATTTAAAATGACAGTACGTGAAGTTCTAAATCTCGTAACCCATCAATTGGAGGATCATCGGGTTGAAAATCCACGGCTCAACGCAGAGCTCCTTCTGGCCAACTGTATGAATCTCGAAAGAGAAGGGCTCTACGCCCGTCTTCAGGACTCCATCACGGAGAAGGAGAAAAAAGAGATCGATCAAAAGCTCCAAAGGAGGGTTTTCGGAGAGCCCTTACAATATATTTTGGGCAAACAGGAATTCTGGTCCATTGGTTTTGATGTGGATTCTCGGGTTCTCATCCCGAGACCGGAAACAGAGATCCTGGTAGAGCAAGCCCTTTTCATCCTTTCTGAAATGTCTTTCGAAAGGAAACCCATCGCCCTGGATATTGGAACAGGAAGCGGGGCAGTCGCCGTCTCCCTGGCCAAGGAAAGGAAAGACCTCTCTGTCGTAGCAACAGATATTTCGATAGAGGCCTTGATTTTAGCCAGGGAGAACGCGCGAAGGAATGGGGTCCTGTCTCAGATCGAATTCGTTTATGGCGACCTTTTCCTTCCAATCAAGGAGAAGGAGAGCTTTGACCTGATTCTTTCCAATCCCCCCTATATCACCCGGGCGGAGATAAAGCGACTGTCGCGGGAAGTGAAGGATTATGAGCCCGCGGTCGCTCTGGACGGGGGAGAGGACGGATTGGATTTCTATCGAAAAATTGTGTTTGAGGCCTCTTTCTATCTGCGAAAAGAAGGATGGCTTCTCCTGGAAATAGGCCAGGGCCAGCACATAAAAGTGTTGGAGTTCGTAGAGGAAAAAGGGTTTTTCAAAAAGGCCGGTTTGATTCGAGACCTATCAGGAATTGAACGGGTTGTCAAGGCACAGAAAATTCAAAGCACGAAATCCGAAATTCGAAACAAATTAGAATGACTTAAACATAAAATTCAAAACAAGAAAATATTAAGGTTTAAGAAATTTGATCATTTGGATTTGGGATTTGTTTCGAGTTTCGATATTCGAATTTAGGATTTGAGGTTTTGATAGATGGATAAGATTGTTATCAGGGGAGGAGAGAGGCTCATCGGAGAGGTTGAAGTGAGCGGCTCAAAAAACGCCACGCTTCCGATTTTCGCCGCGAGCCTTCTCACCGAAGGAGTGAACCTTTTCCGTAATGTCCCCAACCTTCGGGATGTTCACACCATTACGAAGGTCCTTGGTAATTTGGGAGCCAAGGCAACATGGGAAGGGGATGTTTACCGAATCGACGCCTCTTCGCTTTCTCATTATGAAGCTCCCTATGATCTGGTAAAAACCATGAGAGCCTCCATTCTCGTTTTGGGCCCGTTGGTTGCCAAGATGAAAAAGGCCACGGTCTCTCTTCCCGGAGGATGCGCGATCGGCGCTCGTCCCATCAATCTTCACCTCATGGGGCTGGAAGCGATGGGGGCCAAGATTGAACTTCGCCATGGATACATTGAGGCCAAGGCATCCCGGTTAAAGGGAGCTTCGATCTCATTCGACAACCCGACGGTGACGGGGACGGAGAATCTGATGATGGCCGCGTCCCTGGCCAAGGGAAAGACCACGCTACAGAACGCCGCCACGGAACCTGAAGTGGTAGAGCTGGCCAATGTCTTGAGCAAGATGGGAGCCAAAATAAAAGGCGCTGGGACCCCCGTGATTGAGGTTGAAGGGGTGGAATCCCTTCATGCGACGGAGCACGCAATGATCCCGGACCGGATCGAAGCCGGGACCCTCATGGTGGCAGCCGGGCTGACCCGGGGAAATATCAAAATCCTTCACTGTCCCTTTCAGCAGATGGAGGCCGTTGTCAAAAAATTGAGAGAGTCGGGGATGGAGATTGAACCCGAACAGGATGGGGTGAGGGTCGTGGGAAGCCGGAGAATCCGGAGTGTCGATGTGAAAACAAATCCGTATCCGGGATTCCCAACGGATATGCAGGCCCAGTTCATGGTTCTTATGTCTTTTGGGAAAGGGTTAAGTGTGATTTCAGAAACCATTTTCGAGAATCGATTCATTCATGTGAGTGAGCTAAGAAGAATGGGCGCCGATATCCGAATTGAGGGAAATTCGGCTGTTATCCAGGGAGTAGAGGCCCTGACAGGAGCGCCGGTTATGGCCACCGATCTAAGGGCGAGTGCCTCTCTCGTTCTGGCGGGAGTTGCCGCAGAAGGGGTCACAGAGATTTCCCGGGTTTATCATCTGGATCGGGGGTATGAACAGCTGGATAGAAAGTTGGCGAAACTGGGAGCCCGCATCAATCGGGTAAAAGAGGGAGAGGCGTGAAGCTATTCAGAGCAGGGGAGGGGGGATTCGAAAAATATCTTCTGGAGGTCGAAAGGAGATGGACCCGCGAAGGATTTCATCTGGAGGAAGGGGTCCAGGCTATCTTAAATCACGTCAGAAAAAAAGGGGATAAGGCCCTTTTCCATTACAGCCATTTTTTTGATGGCATTCGAGTCCCTGTTGAACAACTCCAGGTGAAGCCGGCAGAGATCAAGGAGGCTTACCGGAGGATTTCATCCCAATTCCTGAAGACCCTGGAGGTGGCGACCCGCCGAATTCAGAGATTTCACCGGCTTCCGAAGGGACCCCTGGCAGTGGTTCGGGAGCAGGGAATAGTGTTGAGGGAATGGAACAGGCCCCTTGAACGCGTGGGGATCTATATTCCCGGCGGTAAAGCCGCCTATCCATCGACGGTTTTAATGGCTGCGATCCCGGCAAAGGCGGCTGGCGTAAGTGAGATTTTGATGGTCACGCCCCCTCAACGGGATGGCATCCATCCTGCGGTTCTCGTGGCGGCTGATCTGGCCGGAGTGGATCGAATCTACAAGGTGGGGGGTGCTCAGGCCATTGGGGCCCTCGCTTATGGAACGGAATCGATCCCAAAAGTGGATAAGATTGTTGGACCCGGAAACCGATATGTGGCCATGGCAAAAAAACTCGTCTATGGAGTAGTGAATGTCGACATGGTGGCGGGACCGAGCGAGATCGTCATCGTCTCCGATGGGGAAGAGCCCCCGTCCTTTATTGCCGCCGATCTGATTTCCCAGGCAGAACATGACGAGATGGCCTTAGCCATCCTAATTACATTTTCGGAGGAATTCGGGAAGAAAGTCGAACGGGAGGTAAAGAGACAGCTTTCCTCCCTGAAGAGAAAGGGGATTGCGCAGAAGAGCCTCAACATGAGAGGCGCTATTCTGGTGGTCAATAGGATGGATCATGCGGTTGAGATCGTCAACCGTATTGCGCCTGAGCATTTGGAGCTTTGCATTTCGAACCCTTTCCTTCTCGCAAAAAGAATACGGCATGCGGGCGCCATCTTTCTCGGTCCATACACCCCTGAGGCCATCGGGGACTATCTGGCCGGTCCGAACCACATTCTTCCTACGGCAGGGACTGCCCGTTTCTCATCTCCTCTGGGCGTAAGTGATTTTATGAAAAGGACCAATCTGCTCTCTTTTACCAGAAATGCGTTAAGTGGATTTGAAAAGGACGTGAAAGGGTTTGCGGAGTGCGAAGGGTTGGAAGGCCACTACCGGGCGGTTCAAGTGAGGATGGAGAAGAATGAAAAAACATCGAAAGTCAGAGATTCAGCGTAAGACCAGGGAGACGGCGGTCATCTTGAGACTCGATTTGGACGGCTCCGGGAAATATTCGGTCCACACCGGAATCCAGTTCTTCGACCATATGCTCAGTCTTCTGACGTACCATAGCGGGATGGACCTTTTTTTAAAGGCTAAGGGTGATATCGGTGTCGATGCACACCATACGGTGGAAGACGTCGGCATCTGCCTGGGAGAGGGTATTCGGAAAGCTCTGGGAGACGCCAAAGGAGTGGGAAGGTATGGAATGGCCATTCTACCCATGGATGAAACCTTGGTCTCTGTGGCCGTAGACCTCTCCATGAGACCCTGTCTCGTCTTCCATATGAAATTAAAAAGGGGAAAGATCGGACAGTTTGATCTTGAGCTGGTGGAAGAGTTCTTTCAAGCTTTTTGCAATCATGCCGGACTGGCCCTCCATATCAATCTTCTTTACGGAAGGAACAGTCATCATATGGTGGAGGCAGCATTCAAAGGGGTTGGGAGGGCCCTCAGGCAGGCCATCTCGCTCGACCCCCGAGTCTCTCAAGTCCCATCGACAAAGGGGATTTTGTAGGTTAGCAAAGACTAAATAGGGACGCATAATGATTAAAATCCCAAATTACAAATTCCAAATCCCAAATAAGCTCCAAATTGCAATTTCAAAGCACGAAACCGAGTTTGTTTCGAATTTGGGTGATTGGAATTTATTTGAAATTTGGTGCTTGGGATTTGGTGCTTTCGTATCTATGTCCTATTCGTGAGAGAGTGATATGTCTGAAATCGTTATTGTCGATTATGGTATGGGGAACCTTCGAAACGTTCAGAAAGGTTTTGAACGGATCGGTAAGGAAGCCAGGATCACCCGAAATAAAAAAGAGATTCAAAGGGCTTCGGCCGTTGTTTTACCCGGGGTCGGCGCTTTTAGAGATTGCATGGAGAATCTCGAAAAGTATGGACTCATTGATCCTTTGCTCCGATCCGTAGAAAAAGGGAAACCCTATCTTGGCATCTGCCTGGGTCTTCAGATTCTTTTTTCGGAAAGTGAAGAATTTGGCTCCCATAGAGGATTGGACGTGATCAAGGGAAAAGTAGTCAAATTCAAGCCCGATCCGGAGCATAAAGTTCCCCACATGGGGTGGAACACGATTCAGATTCAGAACGGTTGTCCATTCTTAGAGGGGATAGAGAGTGGCAGTTTTTTCTACTTTGTCCACTCCTACTACGTCGTTCCGGAAGAGAACAAATGGACTACAACCCTCACCGAGCATGGAATTCCTTTTGCATCAAGCATATGGAAAGAGAATCTCTTTGCCACACAATTCCATCCGGAGAAGAGCCAGGAAATCGGTTTGAAGATCCTGGAGAATTTCGTAAAAAAGCTGAAATAGATACCCCCTCAATCCTCCCCCTCGGGGCCAGGCCCATGTAACCGACGCTACTCTGGCGGAATAAGCGGGAAGGGGTGATCGATTTTCACGGAGCTATCTATGAACGAGGTCCAAGTAGGAAGCGTTCGCATCGGTAAAGGGAATCCACTCGTCCTGATAGCGGGTCCCTGTGTTATTGAGAACGAGGAGATCTCCTTCACCGTAGCCGGCAGACTGAAAGAGATATGTGATCATCTGGACATCCCGTTTATCTTCAAAAGTTCTTATGATAAGGCGAATAGACTTTCCATCGCTTCATTTAGAGGACCGGGGATTGAAAAGGGATTAGGTATTATGGGGAATATTAAGAGGAAATTATCCATTCCGGTGATTTCGGATATTCATTCCGTGGAGGAGGTTGGGCCTGCTTCAGAAGTCCTGGACCTCCTTCAAATTCCAGCTTTTCTATGTAGGCAGACAGATCTGATTATATCCTCTTCCCGAACCGGAAAGCCGGTCAACATTAAAAAGGGGCAGTTTCTGTCGCCGGGTGATGTAAAAAATATCATCGAGAAGTTCACTTCCACGGGGAATCAGAAACTATTGATTACGGAGCGAGGAACCTCTTTTGGATACAATAACCTCATTGTCGACTTCAGGGGATTTCCCATCATGCGATCCTTTGGATATCCGGTATTCTTTGACGTCACCCACAGCCTTCAACTGCCGGGTGGAGAAGGGAATCGCTCAGGGGGGCAACCGGGATTTGCAGCGCCGTTGGCAAGGGCAGCCGTCGCAGCGGGTGTGGACGGATTATTCATCGAAACCCATCCGGAGCCGAATCGCGCTCTCTGCGATGGCCCAAACATGATCCCTCTGGCAGAGGTGGAGGGATTTCTCACACAGGCAAAAGCGATTCATGATCGGGTTAGACAGATGGGGATTCTTTGAGGTGGAAGTAATGAAAGTAGGACGTCATGTTTTCTCGATACTACTCGTACTTGGAATAGCACTCATTGTTATTTCCGAAGGGAGAGCGGAACAGAAGCCAAGTCTCGCCATCTTACCCTTTTTTGTCGAAAAAAAGGAAGACCCGGGAAGAGGGGCGATCTGCCCGATCTGCAAGGGAGTGTATCGAAAAGGTGAAATCCTGCCAAGCGCCCCGGTTGTCCTAAAGAGACTTCTATATCCTAAGATGGAGGCTCTGAATATCTTCGATATCCTTCCCCCAGAAAAAGTAGAAGAGGTCCTCTCTCAACGGAGAAGCGTCGAGATGGAGGAGAATCTTTTATCCTCGTCCATCCAATTGGGAAGGGATTTAGCGGTCGATTTTCTTCTCGCTGGGGTCCTTTTCCGCTTTGAAGAGAGGATGGGGTCCTCCCTGGGCGTAGAGAAACCTGCTTCGATCAGCTTCGATCTTCATCTTATTCGTATGAGAGATGGGAAAATGGTCTGGAAAAGTAAAATTGACGAGACCCAGCAGCCTCTCAGTGAAAATCTTTTTAAAATCGGTGGCTTTTTGAGAAGAAGGGCTTCCTGGCTCAAAGCTGAGGAATTGGCGAGCGTGGGAATGGATGAAATGTTGAAGGGATTTCCAGGAATCAGGGAACTGGAGGAATAGAAACAGATGCTGGTTATCCCTGCAGTAGACCTGAAAGATGGAAAATGTGTTCGCCTCCTTCAAGGAAGAATGGATCAAGAGTCCGTTTATTCAGATCATCCGGTTCAAATGGCCAAGCAATGGGAGATGAAGGGCGCTGAGAGGCTCCACGTGGTGGATCTCAACGGGGCGGTTGAGGGGAAACCCTGCCATCTGTCCGTGATCGAAAAGATTGCTCAATCCATTTCCATCCCGGTAGAGGTCGGGGGAGGAATTCGCGATTTGAAGACCATTGAAAACTATCTCGCATCAGGAGTGAGATGGGTCATTCTTGGCACGGTAGCCTTGATGAACCGTCAACTGGTGGAGAAGGCCTGTCAACGATTTCCTGGAAGAATCATCCTCGGGATCGATGCCCAAAAAGGAAAGGTGGCAATAGAGGGTTGGAATACATTGGGCACGGTAGAAGCCGGCGATCTGGCAAAGCGGTTTGAGGGGACAGGCCTTTCGGCAATCATTTACACAGACATTGAAAGAGACGGGACGGGAAGGGGTCTGAACCTGGAAGGGACAAAGGTGTTAGCACGCGCTACCTCCATTCCAGTAATTGCTTCAGGAGGGGTCTCCCGGATAGAGGATATCGAGCAAGTCATAGGATTGGAACCCGATGGTGTGATCGGAGTGGTGATTGGCCGTGCCCTTTATACAGGGCAGGTTGATCTTGAAGAGGCCATCCGCATCACAAGAATCCCCTTGGGAAGCACCAAATCCCAAGCACCGAATTACAAATAATTACCAATCACCCAAATTCCCCCACCCCAACCCTCCCCCTCGAGAGGGGAGGACAAGGGAGGGGGTGAGTTTTGGTCATTTGAATTTGGAAATCGGAGCTTATTTGGGATTTGGAATTTGTCACTTGGGATTTATTGCCTCTATTGGTTCAAGCCACGTCGGATCAGAGGGCTTAGCAGTTCTTTTGGAATACATAGCGCAAATGAGGTGGACATAAAAGATGCTTGCAAAACGGATTATTCCCTGCCTCGACGTGAAGGATGGGAGGGTTGTGAAAGGAACACAGTTTGTCGATATTAGAGATGCCGGCGACCCGGTTGAAAATGCTTTGGCTTACGATCAGCAGGGCGCTGATGAGATCGCCTTTCTGGATATCACTGCCTCCTATGAGAAGAGGGACATCCTGCTCGACATCGTACGCAGGACAGCGGAAGCGATCTTTATTCCTCTGACCGTGGGAGGCGGAATCAGGCGCTCGGAAGATATCCGAAAACTGCTCAAATCCGGCGCTGATAAAGTTTCGATCAACACGGCAGCGGTGAAAGACCCGGAATTCGTGAATAGGGCCTCGAAGCGTTTTGGAAGTCAATGCATCGTTGTGGCCATCGATGCAAAAGGAAAAGGGAAGACTTGGGAGGTCTTTACGCATGGAGGAAGGGTTCCTACTGGAATTGACGCCGTTCAGTGGGCAGTGAAGATGGAAGAGCTGGGAGCGGGCGAGATCCTTCTGACCAGCATGGACCGGGATGGGACCAAGGATGGATATGATATTGAACTCACGCGGACGATTTCAGAGAAGGTGAGCATTCCCGTGATCGCCTCAGGAGGGGTGGGAAAACTCGAACATCTCTATGAGGGGCTTATTTTAGGCAAGGCCAGCGCCGTCCTTGCCGCTTCCATTTTCCATTATCGGGAATACACGATTGCTCAGGTAAAAGAGTATCTGAAAGAAAAAGGAGTCACCGTTAGATTATGAATTCCGAAGCACGAAATCCGAAATTCGAAACAAACTCGAATGACTAAAATTCAAATGGATAAAACATGAACGGATAAGTTTTAGAAATTTGAACATTCGGATTTGGGATTTGTTTCGGATTTCGATATTCGAATTTCGGATTTTTAAATCTTCTATTGAATGAATCGTCTCATTCTTCTCATTGCCACTGGCGTTGGCGCAGGTTACTCCCCAGTCATTCCTGGAACGGCGGGAACCTTAATCGCCGTTCCTATCTTCCTTATTCTATCTCTTATCCCATCCCCTGTTTATGAAATCACACTCCTGGCCTTTTTCTTTCTTGCCATCTGGAGCTCTGAGAAGGCACAGGGATACTGGGGAGTGAAAGATGACCGGAGGATTGTCATCGATGAGATCATGGGTTTTCTCATCACCATGTTCTGGGTACCCGGGAATGTCCTCTCAGTCATCATTGGATTCTTCCTGTTCCGGTTTTTCGATATTGTCAAGCCCCCTCCCATCCGCCGCCTGGAGAATTTGAGGGGAGGTTACGGGGTTGTATTGGATGATGTGCTGGCCGGGGTTTATGCCAACATCATTCTCCGCCTGATCCAGTTAATTTTTCAATAGAACCTGCAGACTCAAGATGCTCCCCTTTCTTTCACGCCCCTTCTTCCTCCAGCATCATCTGAATCGCTCCCTTAGGACAGACAGATGCACAGATGCCACACCCTTTGCAGTAGTTCAAATCAATCAATACCCGGCCTGTCTCCCCGTCCCGGGTGATGCAGAAATCTGGACAGAAAAGGGTACAAATCTCGCACGATTCACACTCCTTCCAACCCAGGCAGCGTCTGGCTTCCTGGACGGCCTCTTTTTTTCCAAACACCCGTTCTACCGGAGAAACTCCCTTTCTTTGTTTCTTGAGAGAAATGCTTTTCCGTTTCGGAATCCGTACGATTTCTTTCCTGCATTCTTTGACCATGATTCCCTTTTCAAAAAGAACTGTCCCCTCCCTCGGCGCCTGCCTGCGCGTAGCCGCTTCGGCGAAGGCAGGGGAGGGGATGAAGGGGAGGGGGATAGGTCCGTGTCCACCCTCACCCCCACCCTCTCCCATCGAAGGGAGAGGGTGAAATATTGTTCTCTTCTCTTACGAGAGATACTGGTCGATCGACACCGCGCCTTTCTTTCCAGCTGCGATGGCGTCGATTGCCCATCCGGGTCCCGTCACCACGTCTCCTCCTGCAAAGACGCCTTTGACGCTGGTCGCTCCAGTCTCCGGATCAACCGCCAGGGTTCCATCTTCCCGGAGATCGAACCCCCTCAAGGCCCCCCGGTCCACTTTCTGGCCAATGGCTGAGATGATGGTGTCTGCCTTTACCCTAAACTTGGATCCTTCGATCGGGACCGGTCTGGGCCTGCCGGTTCCATCAGGGTCCCCAGGCTTCGTTTGGATGCATTCCAGACCGGCCGCCTTCCCATCTTTACCAATGATTCGGATGGGGGAGGTGAGGAAATGCATCTCGATGCCTTCACGAATCGCCTCGTCCACCTCCAGGCGAATGGCCGGCATCTCTTTTCTGGATCTTCGATAAAAGAGATCGACCTTCTCTGCACCCAGACGAATGGCAGAACGCGCCGCGTCGAGGGCTACATTTCCTCCCCCAATCACGGCGACTTTCTTCCCCATCTTAACGGTTTTACCGAGATTGAGGTCTCTCAAGAATTCCACTCCAGGGAAGACCCCCAGGAATTTCTCTCCCGGCACATTCAACCTGGAACTACGATGAGCTCCAATGGAAAAAAAGCCTGCCTGGAGACCAAGCTTTTGAAGGGCTTTTCCGTTATCACCGATTTGGAAACGATAATTCATCTTCATCTCAACACCCAGAGCTTTTATCCCTTCGATCTCCATCTGAAGGGTATCCCTTGGCAAGCGAAATTCCGGGATTCCAACGGCAAGCATTCCCCCAGCGACCGGAAGGGCTTCTAAGATCGTCACCCCGTATCCAAGAAGAGCCAAATCATTGGCTGCGGACAGACCCGCGGGACCGGAGCCGATCACCAGAATTCTTTCACGCCTCTTTTTCCCGGGTCTTCGAAAGGTTCTTCCGCTTTCCCGCTCGTACTGCGCAACGAACCGCTTCAAGAGCCTGAGAGGAATGGGTTGATCGACTTCTGTCCTTAAACAGGCTTCTTCACAGAGGTGGTGGCAGATAAACCCGCAGACTGCCGGCAGGGGATTGACCTCCCGGATTAACTCAAGGGCCTCTCTGAATTTTCCCTTTGCAATCAGCCCGGCATACCCTCTCGTATCCTGGTGAATCGGACAAGCCTCCTGACACGGCGGAATGGGGACCTTATCTTTTCGAAAAGCTTCTTTCATTTTGCCCCTATAGAGGGTTCCGCGGAGGCTCTCGCTTTCTTCCCGGTATTCCGGTATCGTCTCGGCAGGACATCCCCTGATGCAGACATTGCAGCCTTGGCACTTGTCCGCCTGGATAACGGGCTTATGAGTTCTACCTTCAGCCATGGGTTTGCCTCCCAAGCTCCATGCCTATCCGGAGGGCCTGAAGGTTTAAAGTTAAGAACCTTTCACCGGCATGGGAACGGACAGCCTTCCGGATTGCTCCGGGAGAGACGATTTTCGTTATTCCCACGAGAGCTCCCAGAAGGACGATGTTTGAAACTTGTTTGGTCTTTAATTTCTTAATGGCGTATTCGGTCGCTGGAATACCAATCTGGTTTACCTGCGACTCTTCTTTTGGCTTCACCTGTCCCCGGTCGTAAAGAATGAGCCCGGAAAGTTCCCTCACGTCTTTGTAATAGGTATCGTAAGCTCCCTGGGACATGGAGACCAGAATATCGGCTGTGGTCAGATGGGGGAAGTCTATGGGCACGTCCGAGAAGACAATCTCTGATTTGCAACCGGAACCTCGTGCCTGGGCGCCATAAGAGCTGGAACCGGAAACATATTTTCTTTCAAGGACCCCCGCCTGGCCCAGGAGCATCCCTGCCAGGATAATTCCCTGCCCCCCAAACCCGCTTAGACGCACCTGTGTTATTCCTGACATGGCAAAAATTCTCCCGTGACAATCTTTCCGGACAGCTCTTCCTCTGTCAAACGCTCCGCTTCTTCCTTTAAAATACTTCGCTGAATTAGGTCCTGGATCATATCTTCAGGCCGGTCAAACCGGTTTCTCCTCCCAAACTGCGTTGGACAAGGAGAAAGAACTTCAATGAAAGAAAATCCCACATGGAGAAGGGCCTTTTTGATGGAACGAATGAGGGCAACAGGTTGGGTTACCGAATACCGGGCCACATAAGTGGCTCCAGCAGCTTCCACCAACTTACACAGGTCAAAAGGACGATAAGGATTTCCTTCTTTTGTGGTGGAGGTCTTTAATCCTTTCGGCGTCGTTGAAGCGACCTGCCCGCCGGTCATCCCATAAATCATGTTGTTGGCACAGACGACTTTCAGGTCGATATTTCTTCTTGCCGCATGGATCAGATGATTCCCCCCAATCGAGGAAAGGTCTCCGTCTCCGCTGATCACCATGACAGTGAGGTCCGGGTTGAAGAGTTTAGCGCCCGTGGCAAATGCCAGCGCCCTGCCATGAAGGGTATGGAGGGTGTCCCCGTTGAAATGGGGACTTGGGATCCAGGCAGCACACCCAATGCCGGAGACAAAAAGCATTCTTTCCATGTCTAACTTGAGTTCATCGATGGCCCTCAAGATAGAGTGCATCAGAATACCATGGCCGCAGCCCGGGCAGAAGGGCGTCCCCTCGACACCAGGGCGTATATATTTCTCCATTGATCTGACCATTTTTGATGCCCCTTTAAGTGCTTAAACTACCTGAGTCTGTTGGAGATCAACAGATCCTTTAATGTGAAATCCCAAGCCCCAAGCTCCAAATCCCAAATAAATTTCAAATATCAATACCCCAATGACCGAAACAATCCCGTTTGGAAATTTGAATTTTGGCTATTGGAGATTGTTTGTTATTTGGTGCTTCTTAATTGATCCTCCTCAATACATCTATGATCTTCTCCGGAGCGATAACCTCCCCGTTGGTTTGAGGAATTGAAATGACATCACACAGGCAAGCTTTCTTTACTTCTCCGGCCACCTGTCCCTGGTTCATTTCCGGAATAATCATTCTCCTAACCCGATGCCCCACTTCCTTGATGGTCTCCTCGGGGAACGGCCAGAGAGTCTTCAATCTTAACAGGCCAACCCTTAGCCCTTCCTTCCGCAGCCGTTTGACTGCGTAAAGGCTTGTGCGGGCTGTGAATCCATAGGCAACGACTGCCTTTTCAGAGTCGTCCAGGAAGTACTGCTCGGTCTCTATAATGGCTTTTCTGTTTCTCAATATTTTTTGATTGATTCGCTCTACCAGTCTTTCATGAGCCTCCGGTTCATCGGTTTTTCGGAATCCCATTGCATCGTGGGTAGACCCGGTGACCAGCAGACGCGCTCCCTCTCCGAAAGCCGGCATCGAAGGAACCCCGTCGTCTGCATCCGTTCCAAAAGGGGAACCCTCCTTCTCTTTTTTTCTATTCAAGATTTCTATCTTTGATGGAATAAACATGTTTTCCCGGAGGTGGCCGATCGCCTCCTCGGCCAGGACAATGACGGGAACACGATACCGTTCGCTGAGGTTGAAGGCCCGGAGGGTAAGATCGTACATTTCCTGAACGGACCAGGGAGAGACGGCAATCACCTGGTAGTCGCCATGAGACCCCCATTTTGCCTGCATAAAATCCCCACTTCCCACTTTGGTCGCTTGGCCGGTGCAGGGACCTGCCCGTTGGACATCAATGATCACACAGGGGGCTTCGGTAAATACCGCATACCCCAACGACTCCTGCATGAGACTGAATCCAGGACCCGAGGTGGCGGTCATGGCTTTTGCACCGGCCCAGGAAGCTCCGATGACAGCGGAGATTGAGGCAATCTCATCTTCCATCTGGATGAAGGCGCCTCCGACATCCTTCAGACGGAACGCCATTCGCTCCATAATTTCACTGGAAGGAGTGATCGGATACCCGGCATAAAATCTGCAGCCAGCGGCAATAGCTCCTTCTGCGGCTGCTTCATTGCCCGAGAGGTAATGGATCCCCTTGGAGAAGGGCGTTTTCATCCATTTCGACGGCATAGGCTACCCCTTGGTAGGGAAGAGAAAAAGCACAAGTAAAAACTCGGCTGACTTTGTCCGGGGAAGGCAATCAGGAATCAAAATCCCCTATGATTAAGAAAATTCTTGACAAATAATAAATTAAAAGGGATAAATAAATCAATTGGTAGATAAGGGATCTGGAAAGGAGGGTAACCCATGGCCTGCGGGACGAAGTGTCCAAAACCGAAGACGACAAAGAAAGAAACAACAAAGAAGAAGTAGGGTTCATTTTTTTCTTGACAATCACTGGAGGTTTTTGTTATTCGTGTTCTTTATGTGACAAGCTTCGGAAACCTGGGGAATTATTCCAGCCCTTGATGAAAGGAGGTGAATCATGATGAGGAAATGGGTCAGTATTTTATTGGCATTGGCGATGTTGGCATTTTTCTCCATCGGGTGTATGGGTGTTCAGAAGGATGCAAAGATTAAATGCCCGAAATGTGGCGCCGTTTTCACAGTAGATGAAGGCTTGGCCGAGATACGGAAAATGCCTGCCGGAACCCCCCCCTAATGCAGTGGCGGTTCCCGGTAAGAAGGGCATATCCATCCTTGAAGTGGATGAAGGCTTTTCCGTAAGGTGAATGCAAGCCGGTATGCCCGGAGGTATCAAGAAAGGTCGATTGTCTTCTGGAGGAAAGAGAAAGGTTTAAAGGGAAGAGTATTACTCTTCCCTTTTTATTTTGATACTGACTCCAGCCCCTCTCTCCAGCGGGGAGAAGGGGATGGTGATGGGAATTCCAAATATCTCTGGATCGGTTCTTAAAAATCGAACTCAACGAGAGGAGTCTGGCGATTCAGGGTGGTCGAGAATAGAGTTCCCCCCAAATATTTTGGGATAAGCTTAGAGAGATCCAAAATGATTTCATCAACCCGTTCTTTCCCCACTTCACTCAAGACGTCAATGGGGATGAAGATGTTTTTCGTTTTATCGGTCGTTTTATCTTTCTCGCATTGACGCCATACCCAGTTCCGGGTCAGCACCTCTATGTCGTCCCGATAGACCAATTCCCCCTTGGGGACGATCATCGTTTCTCCCCCACCCATCGGTGTAAAAGGCTCCCAGCCCTCAGCAAATCGGAGATAGATACTCCCTTGTAAGGTATCCAGATCATGACCTCCCATGGGAACCAGATATTTTAGGGAGACACTGTTGTAAAGATCAACAAGAGGATTGATCCTGGGAAAAGGATCTCCCTTAAGAATCCTTCGGGTCATCGATTCAATGGAGCTCGGAAACTTGCTCCCGGAAATCCCAGCTTTTTGGAGGGCGGTTCTCCAGGGTTTAATTCTCGGATGGTCCTGGGCCTTTTCTACACCAAAATTTTTCTTCATCTCTTCGATGGCCTGAGTGAGATGATGATGAATCTCTCCGGACGAAAGGGTATTGTTCATGCCGGTTGCAATGAAAACGCCAATGGTGAGATCGGGTAATCTCTCAAATAGCTCTTCCTGAATGATAAAACGCATTCCTTTCCTCCTTTTGTCTCCCCCTTAACATCCAACCCATCAAATGTCAACCAAGAAGCCCATACCATTGCAGTGGTTCTTTTGCTCTTGAAATTCCTCCCTCACCCTACGCTCTTTATCAAAAGTATTAATAATCTTTGCTTGACGGAAAAAAACGTTTCCTTTATATTTGCAACCGATGGAGATCAAACCGAATATATTAATTGTGGATGATGAGCCAGGGGCAAGGGAATCCCTGGAAGTGATCCTTGAAGACGATTATCACATTCATAGCGTGGGAAGCGGTCAGGAGGCATTAAGAATCATCAAAAAAGTGCCAGTGGATGTTGTCCTCCTGGATGTAAACATGCCTGATATGGACGGACTGGAAGTGCTTCGCCGGATCAAAGACCAGGATGAAGAGATAGATGTTATCATGGTCTCGGCCCTCAATTTAGCTCGAAAAGCAGCGGACGCCATCAAATTGGGTGCCTATGATTACATCACCAAGCCTTACGAGCCAGAAGATATCCTGTCTACTGTAGAGCGGGTAATTAGCAACCAGCGCCTCCAGAAAGAGTTGGACTATCTCCGGAAGGAAATAAAGCAGTTCCGGGGGCTGGACAAAATCGTTGGTCAAAGCAAGTCAATGACCGAGATCTTTGAGCTCGTCAAGAAGGTTTCTTTCACCTCTACCAATATTCTCATTTCCGGGGAAAGCGGGACAGGAAAAGAACTGATTGCCCGGTCCATTCATCACGACGGAAATCGGAAGAGCGGGCCTTTTGTGGCAATCAATTGTGCAGCCATCCCGTCCGAATTGATGGAAAGCGAGATGTTCGGCCATGAAAAAGGGGCTTTTACGGGCGCTCATACCCGAACCGTAGGGAAGTTTGAACATGCCAATCGAGGCACTCTTTTCCTTGACGAAATTTCGGCATTGAGACCCGATCTTCAGGCAAAGCTCTTGAGAGTTCTCCAGGAGAGAGAAATCGAACGAATCGGCTCCAATAAACCCATCAAGATTGATATTCGGGTCATTGCAGCCACCAATACGAATCTGGAGGATGCGGTCCTGGAAGGGAAGTTCCGGCAGGATCTCTATTTCCGCCTCAATGTCGTTCCCATTGCAATTCCTCCTCTCCGGGAGAGGAAGGAAGACATACCACTCCTTGCCAAGCATTTCCTGAATAAGTTCAACCTCGCCTTCAATAAGAAGATTCTGGGGTTCTCTCCAAAGGCCCTCGATGCACTGATGCGATACCACTGGCCTGGAAATATTCGTGAATTGGAGAACCTCGTTGAGAGGATCGTAGTCCTTTCGGACAGCAACGAACCGATTAATTTGGAAGATATCCCTCTCGAGATCCTCATGACATCAAGTCAAGACGTAAAGGACTCCAAACCCCCCAAAAGAGGTCTTATTAAGATTCGAGAAGAGTTTGAGAAGCGGATTATCCTAAATGTCCTCGAGACCACTCAATGGAACCAAACCGAAGCAGCAAAAATCTTGAAGATCAGCCGGGTTCACCTTTTTCAGAAAGCTAGACAATACGGGATTCAGCTAAAGAAAATGAGCTAATTCCCTGTCATGCTTTTATTGAATTGCAAACAATCCTTAACAATCGAAACTTTCCTAATTAAATCAATAGATTCCCCCCTTTTTTTATTCGATTCAAGGTTTGCTGTTAACAATCGTTAACAGTAACTTTGAATGCTCTGATTTGGTAACCAGGAAAAATCTCCATCAAAACTCCATTGAAAACAATAAATTATGAATTGCCGGATCGTAAAAAGTCCATTCTTTTCTGCTGGCACCCATCTTGATCTTTAATATGAACGTTTTCTTCTTGTTCATTCATTCCAAATCCATTCCAAAGGAGGTGATCCCATGAAGAAGATCGCAATCGAGATGTTGATCGTAGCAGCAACAGTGGCGGCCTATGTAGTTCCAGTTTTTGCTTGGGGCGGTGGATATTGATACTTGACCACATGTTAAATTGTTAAAAAAGCATAACCCCAAAATGGTTATGCTTTTTTTTTAAAAAAACCTTTGACATCTACCTCATTTCTTCATATAAATATCCATAAATCCGATAAAACCCTCGAATGAAATACCAATGAAAAGATATAAATTTGTTCCGTTCATCACCATCTTTATTTTGGTGGTACCGGTCCTTTTTAATAATTTATGTCAAAATAGTTTGGCCGAAACAAAAGAAAGGGAGGTTCCTGTTGAGGGAGGAAATTACCGAAGACCATTAGAATTTATGCCCCGAACATTAGATCCTGCCTTGGTTGCAGATATTTATTCTGTATCGATCATCCAGCAATTGTTTGATGGTCTTGTTCAGTTCGATCAAAACCTCAATATCATCCCTGCTATTGCCAAATCCTGGGAAATATCCCGTGATGGTCTTATTTATACCTTTTATCTAAAAGAAGGGATCAAATTCCATAATAGGAGGGAGGTAACCGCTGAGGATTTTGTTTATTCATTCTCAAGAATCATTAACCCCAAAACGAGATCTCCAGCAGCTCATTTTTTGGAAAAAGTTTTGGGGGTCAAAGAATTTCAAGAGGGTAAAACAAATTATATTGAAGGAATAAGATCTGTTGGCAAATATAATTTTCAAATTAAATTGTCCGAGCCATTTTCCCCATTCATTTCTGTGTTAGGAATCGTTAACTTTAAAGTGGTACCCAAAGAGGAGATTGAAAAGCCGGATACAGTCTTTCCAATATCTCCTGTAGGGACAGGACCATTTAAATTTGTTTCAACGAAAGAGCAGAGGGAAATTATCCTTGAAGCCAACTCAGATTATTTTGAGGGAAGACCCTATTTGGATAAGATCATCTTCAAAATCTTTCATGGAAGTCCAAGAGAAGAAATTTCTATGCATTTTAAACAAGCAGAATTGGAAGAATCTCTTATTCCATTTAGAGATGTTGAAGAGATAACTAAGTCAAAGCAATACATCTTTGTCCAAAAACCTATCCTCTCTCTTCGCTTTTACGGACTTAATACACAAAGCGAGCCATTGAGAATGGAAAAGATAAGGAGAGCTATCAGTTATTCTATTCCAAGAGAGTTGATTGGAAGAGACATTTTAAAAGGAATGGCTCATCTTACGGATCGGATTATTCCAATAGGAATGCCTGGTTATACACCAGGAAAAGTGAGTTTAGGATATCAACCACATAGGGCAAAAGCGCTTCTGCGAGAAGTAGGCTTTCCGGGAGGGAGAGGATTACCTTCGATTGATTTCTGGTCAGCAGCCAAAGCAGAATTGGCAGTCAAGGAACTTGAGATGGTGAAGAACCACCTCTACCAGAGTGGCATTAACATAAACATACGATACGAAACTCAATGGCCAAAGTTTCAGGAAATCCTCTCATCAAAAGAAGCACCCATGTTTATGTATGCCTGGTATGCAGATTTCCCAGATCCTGATAATTTTATAGGAACCCTTTTCCACTCTAAATCGAGAAGTAATTACACGAATTATCATAATCCGGAAGTGGACCATCTGCTTGACCTGGCCAGAATAGAGAGAGATTACCTGAAGCGAATGGAGATGTACCGAAAAATCGAGGAGATTATTTTAGACGATGCACCGATCGTTCCCATGGTAAACCATTTATTTCAAATGGTTTATCAACCTTATGTTCGAGGGGTTGAGGTGAGCTCCCTTGGCGGGCCCTATATCCCGATGAGGAAAATATGGTTGAAAAAAGATTAAGGTTCCATTAGATTAGAACCAAGTCAGATGAACTCACCTTCAAAACCCCAATCTTTTCGTCTTCAAACCCGGCTCATTTTTTACTCCACTGTCCTCCTCCTTTTCCTCATGGCCATGATCATTATCCTGGTCGAGAAACGTCAGTCCGAGACCATTCAGGAAGAAGCAAAAAGACGTGGCATGGCCGTTGCCCAGAACCTGGCTTCTGTAAGTACAAATGCTCTTCTCACCTATAACTATATTGTTTTGCAGCAGAACGGTGAGAAGGTCGCACTCGATAAAGACATCGCTTATGTGATCATTCATGATAAGGAGGCCAAGGTAGCTGTTTATAGTCAACATGATGAAAAACAAGGGATGATCCTGACGGATGAAGTCAGTCAAAAAGCCCTTGCTGTAAAACAACCCCTGGTCCAGCCAACTTTCTTGGGGGAATCGAAAACACGGATCCTCGATATTGCGGTCCCCGTGTACATCAAAGAATCGGAAGAAAAATGGGGAACCGTTCGAATCGGACTCTCTTTGGAGAGGATGTATGAGGAAATTGGAAAGACACGTTTCAACCTCTTTCTTCTGGGTTTTTTCGCTATTATTCTTGGCATTCTCGGATCGGTTTTGTTTGCCAGACAGATCACCCGACCCATTTCAAAACTGGTGGAAACGACCATCTCCGCAGCTCGTGGGAACCTTGATCAGACGATCCAGATTCAGACGGGTGATGAAATTGAAGAATTAGGAAATAATTTTAATCACATGATCCAGCAGATCCTTCTTCATCGAACCGAATTAGAAAACCGTCTCCGGGAAATCACGTCACTGAAGGCTTACACGGATAACGTTCTTTCATCCATGACCAATGGGCTCATCACCGTCGATCTTAATGAACGGATCGTTACGGTGAATGAAAGGGCGGAGGGGATACTAAAGAAGAGAAGAGAGGAAATGGCTGGCCTGCAGTTGAAAGATGTTTTAGAGGACTCCCACCCCCTTCACAAGGCATTAAATGAAACGCTGTCGCATGAAAGGGGAATATTCCATTCAGAGCTGGAGTTGAAAGGGGAGGAGGGGAGTGTCTGGTTGATGGCGAGTACCTCACTTTTAACGGATGGCGAGGGGAATAAGATCGGGGCCTTAGCCGTTTTTCAGGACATCACCGAAATTAAGGCCCTTGAGGAGAGACTCAGGCAGGCAGATCGATTGGCTGCTCTGGGAACCCTTTCGGCAGGTCTTGCTCATGAAATCAAAAACCCTCTTTCGGCGATCAAGACGTTTGTCCAGCTCCTTCCTAAAAAAGTTGGAAATACATCCTTCATGGATAAGTTCAATGTCACGGTCCCCCGGGAGATTGACAGGATCAATCAACTGGTAGAAGATCTTCTGGAACTGACAAGAGCCAGAAAGGGATCTTTCGTCAATCTCGATGTGAACCAGCTCATCATGCAGGTTATTGATCTTCATGGTGAAGAAATGGGAAAGAGACAGATCACATTCGAAGAACATCTCGATAAAACAATTCCACAGGTCCACGGCGATCAAGAGAAACTTTATCGTGCCTTCTCCAATCTTATGATCAATTCTATTCAAGCCATGCCGAATGGCGGTTCGCTGTCCGTCTCATCAGCAATCGAAAATTCGACGCGTCCGATGGTCAGAGTCAACTTCAGTGACACAGGAATCGGAATGGATGAAATAACAGCAAAAAACATCTTCAATCCATTCTATACGACTAAGGACAAGGGAGTTGGCCTTGGAATGGCCCTTACACATAAGATTGTTGAAGACCACCAA
>Ga0214473_10000594_pt1 | contig 50472 bp, 26 predicted proteins | sample RVTome_7_FD_203509 | JGI IMG/M metagenome (GOLD analysis project Ga0214473, IMG submission 203509) | Soil microbial communities from uranium-contaminated site in the Upper Colorado River Basin, Wyoming, United States - RVT98D197 | ecosystem: Environmental > Terrestrial > Soil > Contaminated >...
AGAAACTCTAACAAAATGAGCAACAACTAACGATGCTGTAAGGACATTATATATGAAGGGTGGTTTTCGGGGGAGTGTATTAATGGCAAAAGAGCTTGTCTCCGACGAACTGTGGGAAATCATCGAACCCATTCTGCCGCCGCCAAAAAAAAGAAAGTATCGGTATCCCGGGCGAAAGCCGATGGACAGACGGATGGCGCTCACCGGAATCATCTTCGTGCTCAGGAGCGGGATTCCATGGGAAATGCTTCCAAAGGAACTGGGCTGCGGAAGCGGCATGAGCTGCTGGAGATACCTTCGCGATTGGCAGAAGGCTGGCGTCTGGCAGAAAATCCACGAGGTGATGCTTGCCAAACTGAACGAGGCCGACAAAATAGAATGGTGGCGCGCGGTCGCCGACTCAAGCACGGTCAGAGCGGTTTTGGGGGGGCGAAAGTCGGGCCGAATCCCACGGACAGGCGCAAAGCGGGGAGCAAGCATCACGTGATCACCGACGGCAATGGCATCCCGCTTGCGGTTATTCTCACCGGAGCCAACGCGCACGATGTCACGCAGCTTCTTCCCCTGGTCGAAGCGATTCCGCCGATCAGAGGAAAACCCGGACGTCCGCGTCGAAAACCTGCTTTGCTCGTCGCCGACCGCGGATACGATTCTGAGCCCCATCGAAATAAACTGAGAGCTATGGGAATCGCGCCCCTGATCGCAAAACGCAACACCAAGCACGGAAGCGGACTTGGAATTTTCAGGTGGGTTGTGGAGAGAACTTTCGCGTGGCTCCGCCAGTTCAGAAGACTCAAAATCCGATATGAACGTCGAGCTGATATACACGAGGCCTTCCTTTCAATTGCCTGCGTGATGATCTGCTGGAATTGTCTCAACCAGCCAAACGGTTCATTATGTTAGGGTTTCTAAGTTTTGCTCAGCGACTGCCCCCGATTCATAAGCCGCTGTAAATCGAAGTTTCGTACCTCTCTTTCGTTTTGGCATTGGTAATTTTCATTTAGACTCCTGCTTCGAGCCCTGAATCTTATGTGCGTGTCTCAGAACCCGAAGCAATTTAAGGTTTTCACATATTAGGCAGCAGGTGGCTTGACATCGAATATAGAGAAAATACTCGGATTTAGTTGAATCCAAAATCAAATATCCATCGTCAATCATAGACGACCAAGCTATATGTGGAAAATTTGGTGGTGGCCAGTTAGATTGGCCTTGGTTGTTTCGGCTTTCGCCTTCCAGCTCGGATGTTCAGTCCAGACCGGTAAAATTGATTCCTGCCAGGAAATATTTACCATGCAAATTCCTAATCAGCAAGCCCCTTACAGAGTTTTTAAGGAAAACTTCCATAATTTAACATGTAACCGGGATCTTTTTCCTGCGTTTCTTACCCCGATTTGGCTTCTCGATTTCAATTGCTGTGTGAGGTGACAAAACATCGGAATCTAATTCTGCTGGCGCGGGTGATATTTCCCCGGTTTCAGTATCAGTGCAATTTTGAGCACCACCAATCAACGGATGCGGGTTAGTCACAAGTCCCAGGAGATCCTCAAACACATTCCACTCTACATCAAAACCTTTTAGTGGCGGTTCATCCATCTGGTATTCGCTTGCGAACGGCTTCCGATTAGTACATTCAGTGTTCTCGTATGTCCATCTTTCGCCCCTCCTTGCACGATGGATAATGTTTGAAAAATGAACCAGACGGCTCCTGAATGACCGAGACGATATACCATATTTCTCAGCTGTTGCCATTGACAGGAAATACGTCCCGCCATTTGAATTCCGGCTCATAACCAGATGCAGCAAAAGAAACTTCGCATCGTTTGTGTGGATATTTTGTGTGCGAACCCATTTTATATCGTAATCTGTGATTCTTGCCTTGTTGATCTGCAGGTTGTATTGTTGCTTTAACCGCCAATCAATACGTGATTTTACCCGCCTCAGCCAATCATCAAGTGGTGCACGAGCCCCCCAGGTCCCAGCCGCACAACGTTTCTCGTAGAAATCCTTGGCTAATGCAATTATGGATTCTGGCGACATCCCCGCGCGAAAAGCAGAAGTTACGAATAACAGGCTTAAATCATTCGTCGAACCGGGGTTAATCTGAACAGAATCGAGCAATTGCTGAAACTCACAATTAGTCCCGACTCCGGCTATATTATTCAAAATCCGGGGCTTAATTCGGGGCTTTGCATGTGCCGGGAGTATTTTCTCTACTAACGAAAAGGGATTTATAGGAATCTGATCAAGCGCGGCGATTACCTGTTCCCACGTCGAGCATCCTTCAGGTACAATATATTTCTCGTAGTATGGATCCCAGCCTGGTAATTTGATTACTGCACCACCGTCACCCCTGATATCTATCTTCTCCCCACCGGGACTTATCATCTCCCTGATTGCTATCCCCAGACTCGTGATTACCCTGCCAGCCGATCCCCATTCGGATCTGAAACGTGCTGGGATAGAGTCAAACTTTATCCAATAGTGATAGCCTTTGCCTCCTGATGGAATACAGACATATCCTAATTGCAGCCCACCCAGAACTTGTTCAGCTTTTTCTTTAAGGTCCATACTATCGATATCTAAGATTAAAGTGTCAGTATATTTACTATGGCGGACACCGAATCCTTTGGTTTGATCGCGTATGGCCCTGGCATATTTTCTGCTGTTAAGGAAATCTCTCCCAGAAATCCAGTTCTTCGCACCAAGTTCCTTCGATTTGAGTAACACAGCAATGCAGGATTTCTTTGTATTCGCTCGGATAACGTACTTTTCGATTATAACGTATGCCAGCCTCTCCGCCTCATCTGCGGTCGGGACAGGTAAATTATATAGTGTTTTAGATATACTACTGGTCATATTATATACCTATTGAATATATTAGTCATATTAATCTCTTTATTAGGTGTTATTACTCCGTGAGTTCCCCCATCCCCCCAATAGGTATTCTAATGTATGTCATCTGGAGCAAGTTTAGGAGCATCAAATACCCAATTTTAAGGTTCTAAGCCCCAATGTATGGTCCAGTTAAAGTCGCCTGTTACAGCTCATTCCAGAGCCTTTGGAGGGTATTCCTTAGCCTGCTGAATGATTGGAAGTTTGACCGGATCGGGTTATTGCTAATAAGGATATTTTCAGAATTCAGGCCTGCAATATTTGCCAAGCTGTTAAACTTCAAATTTTCCCGATTTGAATGTTTCTCCCGACTACCTGTGGTAGCCGAATTAAAATATTTTGTTTCCTGCCGTTGGTATCAGAATATTTCCGTAATTTAACACTCATGTTATATCAATAACACTCCTAATTATAAATCAAAAATCATAATTCCGCAAGGACTTTATCATATTAATTTGAATAATTCTGGATTTCCTATAAAGCCAACCCCGGGCATAAAACCCTATATGGGGATAAAAATAGGTCAGAAATCTAAGCGGGTCTAGGACATTCAATTTCAATACCTAAATCTTACGGTGCCCACCCCATAGTATCTCAGAAACGCCCCCAACCACTGCCCTTCCACCGAGGGGCTTTTTTTTTGCCCATCGTGGCAAATCTAAGCTAAAGGAGTCTGAAATGTCAGACACAATCAACCATGACGACGTTTCCACAGCGCAAGACACCAATGAACTGGTGTTCGTGGGAACGGTCGAAGTCCCGCCTGTCGAGCAAGACGATCCCGGAGTATCGAACTCTGAGCGCATCGACTGGCTTGAGCAGGCGTACCGGCTGCTTCGAGAGGAATTACTCCCCGAAGCGCCGGAGCGTATCTCAATCACATTCGGCTTCCCCTCCACTGGAGCCAGGAAGTCGAAGAACCAGCGTCTGGGCGAATACGCCCACAAGTTCCTTCAGGGATATCCCGACTATCCCATCAACAGCGGATTCATCAGCCTGCACCCGACCATCTTCAACAATCCATCGCGTGTCCTCGACGTGTTACTGCACGAAATGATCCACGCTGCCGTTCCCGAGGACGGTCACAAGGGACGTTTCCGGACGTTGGCAAAACGATGCGGACTCACTGGAAAGATGACATCAACTGTCGCCGGACCTGAACTCAGTGCGAAGTTCGAGATTTACCTGAAGGATTATCTGCCACCCATGCCGCCTGGTTATGGCGATCTCGCTCCACAGCGCAAGAAGCAGACCACTCGCATGCTGAAGTACACATGCCCGTCTTGCGGTCAGATCATCCGGGCAGCAAACGACAACCTCTACTGCGTCTGCGGTAACTGCGAAAAGTTGTATCTCCCCGACTGATGTCCTGTGATTGCGGGAGCCCCATTACTCAACAAACTAAAAGGAGGTCCACCACCATGGACAGTTTAAACGTCAACCCCGAGTCATGCCTCGACGAACTCATTCGCGAGATCGTCATGATGCAGGCAAAGATTTGCGTCACTGACGTCAGGTGCGATTGCGGGATTGTTCATCGGGTTCCACTCGACGGGTTCCACATTTGCCAGTGCGGACGCAAAGTCATGTCGCAGATTCTCACGAACATGACCGACAGCATCGGGAGCCTGTAGGGAAGCATCACCCATCACGACAAGAAAGGAGGTCCCCACCATGGACGAAATCTATGTCGAATTCGGCACATCCGTCGAAGACTTGATCGACGAGTACGGCTATGAGGAACTCGCGCTAGCGTCGGTTTTCGAGTGCGAATGTGAATGTGGCGAAGTCTACTCTCTGGAGCCCGACGGACACCACATCTGCGAGGAGTGCGGACAGAAGATCGTCTCTCCGCTTCGAGCTGCGGGACTCATCTAACCCGCTTCCAGTGCAGGACACAGCGTTTACAAATCACAACAAGAAAGGAGGTGCCCCGTGATACCGAACTATACGGTTCACTATCGCAACTTCCGTGGCCGTGGACAAAACCTTATCCGGTTCGAGTCAGCGCCACCGAAAGAGGTCCGCGACAGGATGAAGTCGCACGGCTTCTATTGGAGCAACGCGAATCTGGCATGGATAGCTGACGATAGGTTCATCTACGCCGAGATCGCTCCCGTGATCGAGGGCAACGATGAACAGCTTGCTGAGATCGCGATGGAGAAAGCGTGCGGGATGTACGACTGATCCGCACTGTGTGCAGGGAGAGGCAAATCCCATTTACCATAAGGAGAATCACGTTGAATCACCACAACCCCTGTGATGATGCGCTTTTGCATGCGCCGTCACACTGCCAGACTTGTCCAAAGTTGCCGGACTGCAACCAGGCTCAGAACATGACCGCTGACACAGAGCCTGTCCACGGCTTTGTCGAGACCGAGAAGTATGTTGATTACTTCTGCGCAGACTGCCTTCCCGACGATGCTCCCGAGGAAACAACATTTCCGATGGACAGCGAGGAGACCGACAGTCCGTGTCATTGCTCCGTTTGTGGAGTCCCGCTTATCCATTCCCTAACAATTGATGGAGCACGATATGTCAGAGAGTCAATTGCTGAAGGCGCAGGATGCTGCCGCGAACTCTGGCCAGTAGTATGGTCCGATTATCTTCCTCCTGATCCGTACTTCGACCGCTTCGATATCTGCGAAGCGCATTACTTGTATGCCAGGTTGTACGGCGAGTACGAAACCATCGCCCGTTTACACAGCATGGGATTTTCGCCTGGATTCTCTCTCATTCAACATGATGAGCCCGATCTTGCGCTGACCGAGAACGGACAGGCGATCTATTACCGGCTCGTTTCCAATCGCAGGGACGTCTGATAGTCCCCATTACATGCAGGGAAAGGCAATCCCACATTTCACAATTTAAGGAGCCAAAACATGGCTGCGAAACAACCGTGGTACCGCGTCACGTCACGGAACGGCTATCTCTATGTCCGCTTCAGGGCAATTCCACCCGTCTCCATCCGTAACCGGATGAGAGCTGCCGGAATGTTCTTCAGTCGATCTGAACGCGCATGGATCGCAGACGACCGTTTCAGTGATGTGACGATCTCCCGAATCATCGGGAACCCACTATCCAAAGCCCCTACAGAGGAGGTGTACGAATGAACGATGTGACAATGAACATCGCGATGATCCTGTTTGGCCTCATTTGCTTCATTCTCGGATTGAGATATGGGTATCGCTGGCACAAGTCCGGGATCTTCCCGAAGCAGGAGATCGATGATCCCAACTTCCGGGTCATCTACATCGATCCGAGAATCGTTCGCAAGATGTACGGGATCGCGGAACCAGACGAACGTCGTTAATCCCAGTCCAGGAGCGGCAGGGACATCACTCAGAAAGGAGGATAAAAATGTCTCAGCACTTCGAAAAGCCTGTGCGGGAGTGTAGCAAATGCACCGGCTACACATTCCCAGGCGGGTGTGCCAACTACTGCGAACTATTCGAGATCGATGATGATTACCTCGACCTCGATCCGCCCGAAACCAGAGGAGAGACGGTTTGCGACAACTGTCTTTCCGCGATTACCGGTCACTGTCCCGGACAGCTCGACTGCGATAAGTGGCGTGGATGGATCGGCACCAGCAGAAGCCCCATCGATGAGAAAGATATGGAGCCCCGCACGATTGGTTTCCATCTGCTGGATTCCGACAGCAATTGAATTTCAGCCACATCGATAATTCTTTCAACTCCCCACATTTCCCCGATTCACACATATAAGGAGGTGAGAATTTATGAAGCTTCTCACGCTGGAAACCCTTGCCAGATTGCAAGCACAGGATCCGCATCACCGATCAGGACCTGGACGTGAACTCCCGACGGACCAGCTGATGGTGATCGTCAAGTTCTTCACGCCCGACAGCAACTGGACATGGTATGCGGTCAGCGCATATCAGGACCCCGATTCCAAGGACGTTCAGTTCTTTGGATTGGTCGATGGTTTCGAGAAGGAACTCGGCTATTTCTACCTCTCCGAGCTGGAGAGCGTTCGCGGTCCACTCGGACTACCAATCGAGTGCGATCTCTATTGGACTCCAGTCCCGTTGTCCGACCTTCTCTGAGGCGCATGGACAGGCACATTCAGGCAGGTTGATGCAGGGAAAGGCAATCCTATTTCAAACAACAAGGAGAATAATAATGAACGAGTTCAATACGGACTCCAAGGCGCTTCGCGATACGCTGAAAGCGCTCAAGCCGTTCGTCGATCCCAAACCACACATTCCTATTCTAGGATATGTGAAACTGGAATCGGAAAATGGCATGCTCAGTATCACCGCAATCAACGGTGACCGATTCGGTACAGAGCCGTCGCATACTACCTTCAAGGTCAAGACACCGTCATGCCCGTCGTTTCAAATCGCCGTGCGTTTTGATGATCTCAACAAGATCGTCGCCAAGCTCAAGGAAAAGGTCATGCTATGTGCTGAGGATCAGAAGCTTTTGATCAATTCCAAGCGACTTTCGTTTACGATTAACGGCAGGGATCCGAGCGATTTCCCATCTTCGACAAACGAGCGCGGGACATTAATCGCCTCGACAATGCTCGATTTCAGGGACCTGCAGAAAGACCTGCTATTCGTGATGAAAGCGACCGAGAAGAGTGACAAACAGCATTTCACCAACGGAGTGTTGTTCGACTACTGCGTTCCGGAGCGATTGCGGCTTGTCGGCACTGACGGGCGTCGACTTCACTCGACCTTCCCTCAAGGGCGATGTCACACTTGTGCATCGGATCGCCACCAGTGGATAATTCCGGTCAGATGGATCGAAGCGTTTACACGTCTTGAGATGCGGCGCGATGTTACATATGCCGATGTGTATTTCGATTTTCATGAGGGTGATATGATGTACTGGCGGATTCCCTCGCACGATATGTACGGCATGGTGGAGTGCATGGACACCCCGTACCCGGACTACGAGAAGGTGATTCCGGATGAACGTATCTCGACATTCCGGCTCGATAAGAAACCCATGCTGGAAAGTCTTGACGCCATTCTTCCAGTCGCTACACAGGATGATGGCCGCGACATGGTCGTCGTTCACGCGAACGGCACTATCAATCTCAGCGCCAGATCCGAATCATTCGGAACTGCATCAGCGGAAGTCCCCTGTACTCACGTTTGCGGACCTGAAACACGGTTCGCGCTGAACATTCAGTATCTCATAGAGACAATCAAGCTGTCCGATAAGACTGTCCTCATGTCCAACTCAGCTGAACTCGAACCTGTGGTGTTCGAGTATCCGGGTACCGAAAAGCTTGCAGTCTTGATGCCGGTCAGGTTGCCGGAGTGATTAAGGCCACAACTCAACGGGACACGATCGAAAGGTCGTGTCCCTTTTTTGCTAGATACCATTAATGAAAAGTCAAGGATTGATATAAAAGCATTTAGAATTTATATATAATGGGTGAGTTCAGAATGCCACGGGCAAAACTGAGCATAAAGTACCGGGAGGTTCGTTATGTATACTCAATCCAAGAATATCGCTCCTAAGCTACTTCCTTGCCATCCTGCATTTTTGGTTCTTTTCCTATTAATCATTATGCCTGACAAATCCAATGCTACAGACAACGGTGATTTCCGTGATTGCATCGACAGCGCCACATCATATACACAGACAATTGTTACACCATACGATACTTACACCCGGTATCCTGCCGATGGTTCGTATCAAATTTATATGCCGGCTGAGTACGGGGAGGACTGGTGGCGCGATTTGTACATCTTCAATGCCTGGGACCAGAGGTGGCGGCGGATCGAGTACTACCGTTACGCTTTCCTGGAAGCACTCGTTCAGCCCCAGTTGACTCAGGCCTTGTATGAGGAGGGCATACTCAGCGATAGATTAATCAGATGTGTCTCAGAGATCAGCGGTAATGCTGACATAGATGCAGGCCTTGTATCAGCATTACTAAACCCAGCCCAGGGAATATTTGAACTCGAACCACACGCAATGCAGATAAGTTTGGAGAATTGGCAGCGTATCACAGCCCAGGAGCATTTATCTGAAAGCCTTGGACAATTAAGTATTGCCTTGGGAATTGTCTCAATGGGGGGAAGACTATACGCTGACGCCATACATGATATGTTCCTACACGCCATCGCGAATGCAGATGTCCTTGAGAGAATCGATCTGCTGGATAATCTGGTGGAGCGTGAGTTCCCACTTGATTCAGCTGAATATGAAGGTTATCAGGCTGCAAGAGAAGATGCTCTGAGATATGTTACTGAGGATTTCAATGCGCTTAGCAGTGCACTAAACAGCTTAATACGTAATGCCCCACAGAATATTGTCACCAGCTTGTCTCTAGCAAACGAATTGGGACAGCAGCTTGGAGCGATCTCCGGTCAGTTAGGGACTGCAATTTCACAGGTCATACTTCCTTACGCCCTGGCCGCCAACGTGGGAGTACCGTTGTACAAGGACCTTGAGGCAGTCAGGACACGATGTGCATATATACGGTTAAACAATGTCTTCCGATCAGAAGAGCAACGGCTCGAAGCAATCTACAGAAGCCATAATAATCCGCATGATGAGCTTGGAGTTGATGCTGCCACACGCCTGCTTAAAACAGCACATATGCGATATGCGGTGAGTTATGCGTATTATCAGAAATATGATGAAATTTTATCAATCATGGATGAGCCCGGAGACATTTTCAGCATATACGATTGGATCCGCGCAATTTTTGATGGTGTTTTGGGTAGATCTGGATCCGTTCAACAATGCCGTGCTGATATCGTGCGTTACCTAGATGCGATCATGAGCAAAGCAGAGAACGTTGCATCCTGCTTGGATGAGGCGACCTTCCGACAGACAACTGCCCCACAAGCAGGCTACACCAATGACGTGAGTGTTTCAATGCAATTCGGGTACACTTCAGATCATGAGGGAAATTATGAAGTATATCTTCGAGACATTAGTGGCAGCATCGAAAACAATCTTACCCGCAATCCCGCAGGGGATTATCTATGCGACTTCAGTCCCGATGGTTCCACAGTGTATTTCAATTCTGACCGTGACGGCAATTCTGATGTCTACGCTCTTAATGTGGATACTCGCGCAACCACAAACATTACGCGTGATTCTCGGAATCAGTACGGGTGTGCAGTCTCCCCTGACGGGATGTGGATAGTCACTGTAGATAGTGGAGCAGGAAATGACAAAGACATTTACAGGATCAAAGCCGATGGTTCAATGCATAGAGAAGAATGGGGCAATCTCACAAACACTCCTGGGATATATGAACATGAGCCTGATTGGTCGACTGACGGTGAGAAGATAGTCTACTATAGAATAGATAACGATGGTAACGATATCTGGATAATGGATTCCTTCGATGGTCGCAACCAACGCTGCATTGCTCGTATGCCGGGCGATAATCATGGCCCTACAATGCACCCCGACCGCGACGTTGTCCTCTACTCCTGCACAATAAACACCACAAGTGGCATTTTTTACTACTCACAGTCGCGCAACGCCAGTTATACTTTCATTGACAGCGACCTCGAGGAAACCGGCGGAGAGTTCTCGCCAGATGGTCGGTACGTAATTCTCACAGTTGGGGAACCCGGGGATATATATTACGCAGCGTTCCCAGAGCCAAGGGCTATCGACCCAGTGCCGCTGGTTGCGGGCTCCGGCCATGATAGTTGGCCCATTTGGCGTCCCATACAATAGATCGAGTCGCTATGTCAGCCCATGAACCATATTGCAGTCTTTAAGAAAGCGAATGGCCGTATGGCAACTTGAATGCTGAACCGCGACTTTTTCCACCATAAATCGTGCTCTTTCAGTTCATTTAACCTGCAGCTTTGATTCTGGTCAAGGCTCTTAATGTTGTATGGATACGCGATTCGGTGCAATTGAGCATAATCACCGGCATGGATAATCCTGACAATGCCCCTTTTTTCATTTGCCCTGTACCTGCCGAGGGATGAAGCTTTGTAACACCTCAGCCGTCTGACATCGTCACGCCCGGCAAGACCGGCAGTTTCCCTGTTTCAAGATAAATCGAGAGAGCATCGACCACAGTTTTTACCGGGTCATGGCCTCTTAACTTGAGAGTGCGGTACACGCTCATCAGAACCTCCTGCGTGTGCGCCGCTTTATCACCGCGGTTCTGCTGAATGACCTTCCGCATTATTACTGCGGGACGAATTTCTCTCTCAGCGTGGTTGTTCGTGTGGTGAACATTCTCATCGATGAGAAACGTGAACATCCCGTGAGAATACTTGCGAAGCCGCTTGCAGAGCCTCACGACATCGTGATCTGAATCGTGCTCACGACAAATAATGTCGAGCCTGTCCAGAAGCCTGGCGTAGCGCGACTCCCACGTTTCATCGTCGACACCCTCCGCCTGGTTCAGGCGCACTGCATCTTTGAGCAGCCTCGTCAGCTTCTTTTTAAATAACTTCCACTCCTCCGACTTGTTGCTCGCATCGACCTTGTCGATCTCGCGAAACATGTGCGCAAGGCAGTATTGGCGCGACTCGCAGGCGATGAGGTTGTACGCCGACCAGAAGTCGGTTATGAGGCATCCCGAAAATGTTTCACCCATAAATTCCAGTAATGCGGGCAATCCGCGACTTCTGTTTATGAAATAGCAGGTAAGATTTTTCGACGTGAAACACCACAACCAATGAGTTTTCCCGTTGACTCTCCATCCCGTCTCGTCCGCGTGCAACACCGCTTCCGATCGGGCTTCCAGAGCTATCTGTTCATACCATTCATCAAGTATTTTCGCCAGCCTGTGCCACATCTCGACAAGCCCGCCCTCACTGATCTTGAATGAAAGATGCGAATTCAAAACCGCGATTATCTGCGACATCGTCGTCCCAAGCGCATAGTGCATCCACGCCGTCAGCGCAAGCACCTTGTTCCCCAACGCCGCTCGTGGAAGGGCTTCCGTCACACGTCCCTCAACAGTCTTCCCGCAATGTTTACATCTGTACCTTTTTATGATGTGCTTCGTAATGACAGGTTTGACTTCCGGGATGTCTTCCGTGATTCGCTCACGTTCCTCGAACGCCGCTTCCAGAGCCTCCCCGCAGCATGGGCACCTTTCAAGCGTGTGTTCCCTTACTTCGTCGATCCTTTCCGGAGCTTCTCGTCTTTTTCCCGGATGTCCCTCCCTGGCTCCAACTTTCCCGCGTCGGCGTTTTGCGTTCGGTTTCTCGTAGACGGGAATCTGGCCGGAGGGAGTGGATGAATCGGGGATGATTTCGCCTGTCTGTGAAGAATCGAGGATTTCCCTGTCCTGCTGCCATCTAGCTGTAATTTCAAGAAACGCCCACCGTATTTCGTCAGGCTTCAGTGACAGAAGTTCGTCAACTTCTGCTTCTGTTAATCCGGGCTTTATGTACTTTTCTAACTCCTTGACTGCCACAGGAAAAATGTAGCATAATCCCATCAGAAAAAATAGCCCGGGTTAAATGTTGCTGTCAGATGGCTGAGGTGTTACGAAGCTTTTAGCAACGCGGTTTCTCAGGGTTCAGTATCCCAAAGTGCTAGGATTTGTCTAATTAATAGCGCCTCAGGAGGTCGTGTCCCGTTTTTATCTTTATTCACTAAGCCATTTGATCGTCCTTCTACAGATGACACTGGTTACCACCAGGCGATTGGAGGCTCATCAGGGAATTCTTCAAATATCCGCTCAGTTATTTCGCGACGCCGCTCCACCATTGTTCCGTCACAAGATTGATCCAATGTATACAATATCTGTATAATGGAAAATGGACTCTCGGTCCATTCTGTATCATTGTTATGCTGCCACCCAACTAATCCGTTCAATTCAGGAACTAATTTGAAATCATATTCATATTTCCATTCTCCTAGTACATTCGAGGACCAGTTTAGTTCTGCCGCATTGGCCATTTCGGACGACAAATCGAAACCCCACACGGAATAAAATGTGCCCATCCCTTCACAAGACCTAGTATAACCATTTGCGAACATCACGTCTATGAAGTGGTTGCCAGCTCGCAATGTTCCGAATTCCATATTCTTGGTGCCCATTAATCCGATTGAATTGTTCTCCATCTTCTTATGAAATAGGAGAATGAACTGATTATCACATAAATAGCCAACCATTAATCCTTCACTTTCATATTGATCGCACAACCTATGAAATAAAGAGTCGGCTCCAAGATATTCATTTGCATCTGTAGTAATATAATGAGTGTAACAAATAACCACGTAATTGCGAGCATAACCATTAAATAAGTGAACCCTAAATTCGCGAGCATCCTGTGGTAAGAAAGGCATTGCAGAACTACCCCAAGGATATCCCGATAGAGATTCTTCGGTTTGAGTGGAGGAAGGTGTTCCAGAATTCGTAGCAACACTTTGATTGGTGATCATTGAACATAATAGGCCGATGGTAACCAAGCATAATAAAGCCTTTTGCCATGACTTAAGTAGCATTTCAAGCCCCTTCTACATAACCGCACCAGCGATTCATGGTCTTAGTGCGCTTTAATTACAAGCAAACCTACCACCAAGGGATTGGGGGGGCGACAGGTAATTGCTCGTAAATCTCTTGAGTTGTTTCTCTGCGAACTTCCCGTAGCTGTTGTGGCATTTGCGGATCGAGAGTATACAAAACTTGGGTAATCGCAAGGAGACGCTCGACATCTGGATAAGGTTCATATTGCCACACAACGACTCCGTTAAGTTCTTCACTAATACTAAAATCCCAGTGCTTGAATTCCTCAATGAGCTGTTCTGGAAACCAGGTAAGTCCGGAACCTGTTTGACTACCCGCATGTAAGTCAAAGGCTGCGAGTTCTGCATGTCCTAAATCTTGTCCAACCTCCGTATATACGTCAAGCAACAACAAGTCATTAAGACTACTACTTGTGGTAAGGGTTGCAAATTGCAATTTCTCAATGATATATGCAGCACCGTTATAATCCAGAGCTTCTGGGAACCGCCTAAGCACGTTAAATTGTCCATCATCCAATCGACCAACAAAAAGCCCTTGATGCAATAGTGTTCCATCATATGATGAGCGCGAGTCTAAGCTGTATTGAATAGCTACATAATCACACCAGTAACCCTTATGATGAATGACATTCATGCATGATGCAGATTCAGGCAAGAGAGTCGTCACCTGTGACCACACAGGATCTTCTGTTCCACCGTTCTGTGTGTCTTTAATGCCCTCTCGGATCGCAGATTCAGCGGTTCCAGGAGTACCAGCTCCAAAGGTTTCTGTAGGCTCTGCTCCTGAGATGGGCAGAGAGCTGACAGAATCGAACTTACTGACAGCACCACATGGATCGTCAACATCAAGCGCGAGCTTAATGAGATAGATATCTTCATCCCCATTGGATATACAAGTCTTGCTGCCAAACGCTGACATAATGCTGAATTGATCAGAGAAAGTTCCGGTAAAATATGCATTCCCATCTTCGGCAATCTTCAATGCTGATTGAGAATGAATGCTTCCTGCGCCTTCCAAGTCAATCTCGTGCGTGCACAAGAGTATGGCATCGTAATCAAAAACCATCAACGAAAGTTGTGGATCAAGATCATAAAATGTCTCTTCAAGATATGATGCATTCAGGCTGAATTCCTGATGTCGGCTCCAAATAGAATCTCCAGAAGGACCCCATCCCCTATCAAAGTAGGTTTCTTTGTTATCTTCACAGACGGAATCAAATACACGTACATTCCCCTTCTCATCTGCAATTACTCTATTAACATGTTCAATATCACAGTCAATCCCTCCCCATGACCGAGCCCACAGCATTGTCCCGTCCGCACTAAACTTGCTCAGGTAAGAACCACTATTATGCGCGACTCCATTAAAGTAGAAAACGGGCGCTGTTGCTTCATATACGCCTGAACCCGGATCGAGGTCAACCGAACCCCAGAACATTCCGCCCACAAATACCTCGCCTGATGCATTGCATGCGCATTCTTGAGCGAAACAATGACCATTATTTTGAGTCACACCGAAAAAAGGAATGACACTTGAAGGATTCAATGTGCCTCCCCATGTTCGTGTCCACAGATACTGTCCATTGATGTCCATTTTAAGAAGAAATCCATCAGAATCTTCATCAGTGTTAGTGTGGATATCCTCATTCGGTCCGGGATAAAAGTCCATAGAATCCTCGCTGAATTCGCCAACTATATATATCCCAGATGAGCTATCAACGATGAAATCCTCAATCTGAGAACCTGAGTTTGGGTTACGTGAGGGCCAAGAGGCAAGCCATTCAAACTCACCCTCGGAACTATACTTAGCAATAAATGTTGATTGAGTGACGGATTGCGCTTCAGTCCCTGTCCTTTGACTACCAAATTCCACCTCCCCAATTGCATAGCCCATAATATAGAGGGCATCATAACTATCTGTGCGCAATTGTAGAATATATGGGGAACCTCCTTCAGGAAATATCACAGACCACTGAATAACTCCCGAAGAACTGATCTTTGAAATATAAGCAAGCATGGATGAAAAGCTTCCATTTACACCTGCATATCGACCTGAAATATAGACACTTCCCGATGATGTGACGGCCAGATCTCTGACCATATCGAGGCCCCCCGTTCCCCACGTTCGGATCCAGCTGGATCTTTGAGGCTTAAGGGTTAGCAATGACTCCCTAGAGAGTTGACCATCTGGTCCGCCAGTGACCCCCAATGATATTCGAACAGTTGTATCTGACGTCACATCATTAGATGTGAAAGAGGTTGTTGCGCGGTCAGATTCACCTAATTGACCACCTTCGGGAGGATCACAATACCAAACGAATGCAATCTGACCCGAACCACTCGCGTCCACGCTGAAGTAGCCAGTAGAGCCGGCAGTAAGTGCGAGTGGACCGTGGATCTCACTCACAAGGAGTTGCTCGTCAGTGCTGTCTTTAACAACAATCTTTAAGACCTTTTCAATAGGTTCACTGTTGTCCGAATTCAAAAGCACCTTAATAGATATTTCAGTGTCATTAGATACATCAGCAGCAGTGAATTCAGCAGAGGACGAATCTGCGTGTTTAAATGATCCTGCATTCGAAGGGTCACAGGACCAGAGATAGGTAGTACCTGTGTCTCCACTCGCGACAACGGAGTAGATTTCCGACCAGCCCTCATAGACAAAGGACGCCCCCTGAATCTGACTGACCGTGAGTCGTGGCTGTTCAAGAACTATTACGTCCATGGATCGTTCAATTAGAGCAGTGGTATCGGAACTTACCTTGACAAAGATAACAAAGTCCTTAACACTACTTGAGGGGTTGGGAGAGAAAATTGCCTTCGAAGGATTATCTTCAGGGCTTTCAATAGTACCTACATCATTTGGCACGTATGACCACTCACAAGTTATACCAGTATCGTTCTCGGCAATTACCGAATATTCAGCGTTGGCTGTCCCGTAGATTACAGGAGGTCCTACAATCGAACCAACTACGAGTTCTGGTGTCGCGTCAAGAACCGTGAACTGGAACTCCCTTCGTACCGGAGGGCTGTTATCTGAGGAGACTTCTGCATAAAGGGTTACAATCGTATCATCTGTAACCTCCCCCGCCTCGAACTGAACCGTTGGCGTGTTTACCTCAAGAAGCTGTCCGCTTTCGGATGAATCTGTAAACCATCTATATGTAATGCCAGTGTCGTCGGATGCAGCGATAGTAAATTCAACCTGGTTTCCTTCTAGAATCCGCGCTGGACCTCCAATAAGTCCGGCTTGAAGGGAACCGCAATCTCCAAATGAACCACTTAAGAGAGGTACGCGAATATCGAGCAGTCGGGCCGAGAAATCAGCTAACCGGTAACCCAGAATCTCGGCTCTCACAAAGATATCCGATGTCAAGCCAACTGCAAGCTCATAGGCTATACACGGGGGAACAGCTTGCCCCATTCCGGTAAGCTCCGCATAAGGCTCGGCATTTATCCCGGGACCAACAACACCGAAGAAAAGCACTTTGACTTCCGGGCGAATATAACCACGAACCCCCATTTCAGCTAATGCCTGACCATCCAGATTATTTAGTTGAGCGCCATGGTTCTCAGCCGCTATAGGGCTCCAAATACCATCTTTATATTCTCCCCCAAGACGGACTTCCGTCCAAGCGTCAAATTCAGGTTGTAAGTGACCTTTGATTTCTGCGTCCAACTCGACTCCAGCGTAGAAATCGATAATCACCGCACCGAATACTGGTCCTAACCAGAATAATGCGGGTGGATGACTATATACCAATCGCTCCTCATGTAGATTGTATCTTCCATCCGCCTGCATGTTTAAACCCATCGTAAAATCAAGTCTGCCTTTCGCTCCACTATATAAGTAGGTCATTCCACGGAAAGGATCGAAGGCCATATCAAGCTCTATACTTGGCGTAAACTTAACAGTTCCAGCATTTAAAGCCATGCTGATCTGATCATTTCGAAACAGGTCCATTTGGGCAAGAGGGATCTCAATCGACGGGAATCTGAGTATCTCGCATGCTGGTTTTCCATATCGAGGATCAGCAACTTCCCCTGGCTCCAAGGATCCGAAATCAAGCATTGCAGAAAAGTGTCCTTCCTTTACGTAATCCTCCAATGTTGCCTGACTTGTCTCTACAACCAGCTGAGTACCCGTATCCTGATAGGAAACGACTTTACGCAGGAAAGCTTTTTCCCCTGAGCCTGCCAAAATGCTTCCAACACCTATCTCCGGCAATGTGCCCGAATAGTTAAATGTATAAGTATCATTAGCTTTCTCTACTAGAGTCATCGGCAATTTGTCGATCTCAATGGCATTCTCGGCCACCCTCACTTTGTCAAGAATGGTTATGTTTCTGCTAATTACAGCGGGTGCATGGTGCTTTGAAGCGACTTCAACCCGAATCTCGATAACAGTATCAGAGGCAACTCCATTTGCATGAAAAATGGGTTCTTGAGAGGTGTCGTTGATGAACATACCAGCTTGAGCAGGTTCAATTGACCAACGGAACGCAATGTCTGAATCTCCCGTTGCGTCGACGTTAAATGACTCAAGGGAGTATTCATCAACCATTTCGACCCCGATGATTTTCCCGATCCTGAGTTTATGAAGAATACAACCGCCTGGCCATACGCATATCGCCAGGACGATGCACAATATCCCGAGAGTAATTGCACTGATAATTATGCGTTTTGCCTTCATTCAACACCTCCAAGGCCATCCCAAGGTAATTCTATCCGGGTTTGCTAAGGATAGGCAGCACATGGACTGAGACATTAGTGACCTCTCAATGCCCTAATTAAGCTAATCGTCCAGGTCACAAATAGGTGACGGTCCCCAGATGATATTTCCTTCTTTGTTGATGTATGCAGTTTGATCTGTGTTATCGCCGATGCTGACATGGGCTAAATTACCGTAAAATGGGTTGGCAAAACTGAACTGCTGATTGATTACCCAATCGCCAGTTTTATTTATATATCCCCAGTCATATCTGTTTTCGTTAGTCTTAATCGCAACAGCCGCGAGCCCAGATCGGAACTCACTTGCCCCATCAAATTGAGGATTAATTACATAGTCACCTGTCCGGTCTATGAATCCCCATCTCGCCCCAACTCTCACAGCTGCCAAATCTTCGTTAAAGTCCAGCGCATAGTCAAATTGAGGATTTATTACGATCTCGCCAGAAGAATCGATGAAACCGTACCTATCTCCGGTCTGAACTCTAGCCATGCCTGATCTGAAATCGTTTGCCTGATCGAATTGAGGATTAAGAAGGAATTTGCCAGTTTTATCTATGAAACCATAGGTTTCACCTACTCGAACCATGGCGAAGCCTTCTTTGAAGGTGTGGGCTGAATCAAATTGCGGATTGATTATATAATCTCCCTCTTTATCTATATAACCGTAACGTCGCCCTAAATTAACCAATCCCATACCATCCGAAAAAGAATGTGCATAATCAAACTGGGGATTAACTAAATATTCCCCGTTCTTATCGATATAACCCCAACGTGTTTCAATACGAACAGCAGCTACACCCTCCGAGAATTCCTTGGCTTCATCAAATTGAGGGTTGATCACTAGGTCGCCTGAATGATCTACGTAGCCAAATCTGTCATTCAGTCTGACCAGAGCAAGACTTTCAGAGAAATCGTCCGCATAATCGAATTGAGGGCTGACAACATATTTGCCCTTATTGTCAATAAAACCCCATCTTCCCCCAGTTCCGACCACCTTCAATCCCTCAGAGAATTTGTATGGATCATGGCCAGGCTCAACGTCAACCATAGCGCCAATATAATCGAACTGAGGATTTATGACTATATCACCAGCAGCATTAATGAAACCAAATCGGTTATCCAAGCAGATCGGATAAAGATCGGGTTCGCTGCCTGGGAGCACATATGTGCAACTTAATACTCCTGCAAGGACATACAGCAGAAATAAGCATGCTAGTTTCTTCATGACTTCCTCCTTGATTATATTCCCCTTTACTGACAAGCCAAAGAATGGCTCCAAGATTATACAACCGGATGTATTTCACTGCAATCATATCACATCCGACACTTCGCTGGTGACTTCACTCGTAAAAGGAAACATCTCGCTTTCTAAAGTGGCTCTTCCGGGTTTAGAGTGGGTAAAAATGGTGTTTTAGTAAGCCAGAAAGACTGCTTTAGAGGGTGAAAAACCGATGATTTGCTTCTGGAGGCCACATTTGGAGCCGTTGAGAGGCCGACACGACCACTCAGTGCGCCTAACCGTAGGCCAGCCTGCTGGGGCTACCGCAGGAACTTGAAAGTTATACAACCCACTCTAAAGCCGGAAGCGGCTCTAAAGTTACTCGCTGTCTATTTCAGAGCTAATCAAGACCAATCTGCTTTTACGGCATGCTCATGACTACTTCAGAGCCTTCAAACAAATGGGATTTAACCTCCGGGTCATGTCCTTTATTGAGACCCATAAAGTACGAATGCTCAGTCTGACGGGAACCTACTTAGGAAAGCGTCATTCAAGCCATTGGAGGTGTGGTTATCTCCGCCACCTTCAGGGTTAAAATCAACTGTTCCCTGGAAGAAGCCCGTAACATACACACTTCCCAAGCTGCCAATGGCGACACCATAGCCGTTTTCAAAATCACTCCCGCCCTCCCAGGTCTTTGCCCATCCGAGAATGCCCGATGAATTAAACTTGCTTAGGAAAGTGCCATCCGGATTAATAGCAGTATGGTTATTAACACCATTGCCAGGATCGAAGTCCACTGTGCCATTGAAACAGCCTGTCACATACGTAGTTCCTGCGTTGTCTGCGGTCACATCCATGCCGATATCATTATTTATGCTTCCGCCCCAGGTGTTCGCCCAGGTGAAATTGCCTGATGAATCGAACTTGCTCAGGAAAACATCAGCTAAACCAAGGGTATTATGGTTGTCCACACCACTTCCAGGGTCAAAATCAACCATTGAAGACCAGAAACCACCAGTAACATAAAGGTTGCCTGTATTGTCAACGGCCACTGCATTGCCCCATTCCAATTGGCTCCCGCCCCATGTCAGGGCATATAGGAAATCACCAGATGAATCAAACTTGCTCACATAGATGTCGCTAGAGCCAAGTGAAACATGGGTTTCATCGGTGTTTCCGGGATCTAAGTCAACAGCGCCAAAGAAAGAACCTGCCACGTATGGATTCCCTGAGCCATCTACCGCTACACTCCTGCCCTGATCATCGCCACCATTCCCGCCCCAGGTCTCAGCCCAGAGGAAAATACCAGATGAATCGAATTTACTCAGGAAAACGTCACCACCGCCGATGGAACTATGGTTATGCACATCAACTCCAGGATCAAAATCAACAGTTGTGAAATAAAAGCCCGTCACAAAAGCATTTCCTGAAGTGTCAGCAGCTACACCAAAACCCTCATCAAAAGAGTTGCCACCCCATGTCTCAGCCCATTCAAAATTACCCGATGTGTCGAATTTGCTCAGGAAAACGTCGTAACTGCCTATCGTAGTGTGGTTATCTTCATCAATACCTGGGTCAAAATCCACCGGACCATTAAACGTACCAGTCACGTAAACGCCTTCTGATCCATACACGGCAACATCAACAAAACCGTTCCCTGAGTCATAGCTGGTTGCACCCCATGTTTCGCCCCAGAGGAAATTACCTGATGAGTCAAATTTGCTCAGGAAAACTCCTGGACCGTTATGTTCATCGATAATATCTCCAGGATCGAGATCAACGTTGCCGTTAAAGCAACCTGCCACATATGCGTTACCTGATCCATCAACCGCAACAGCATAACCGCTGTCCTCGCCGTTACCACCCCAGGAAAGCCCCCACATTTCTACCGGAGTATCCGTGATTTCAATCTCAAGTGGTATATCAAGTATATCAGTTAATCCATCATCGTCAGTAACGCGATACTGGACGGCATACATACCGGACGAATCCCAGGAATGGTAAACATCCTGCCCTTCCTCGTCGAACCCACCGTCATTTCCCCAGTCCCATTCGTATTTGACAATGCTCCCGTCGGGATCACTTGACCCATTATCGTAAAAATGAACCTGTCCGGATACCACCTGAATCATGGGATCTGCCGCTGCAACTGCCGTTGGTGGAAGATTAGGTGGACCACCCTCAGTAACCGACAAAATGTGGATTTGGTAAGCGGTTAAGTCAAGCCAAGCCGGTGCAGCTGCATTCAGTTCATCTTCGACCGAGATTAAGCACCTGTATTTCCCTATGGGAGCCAGCAAATTATTCTCAATGGTTGCCTCGTACTGAGCGAACCCGTCACCATCCTGCACCCACGTTGCAGTCAATGTTCCATAAAATAGCCCTGGACATTCCAGTATTGGATCAAAATTGCTGGATTTACCCTGGTGATCGTAAATATCAATCTTGAGAATTACCTGCCCGCCCTGATCCGTTAATCCCGGACCTATCAATTCCTCCGTAACGCTGATCTGCCATGGCTCACTGCTATTAGCCTTTGGGGGGAAATCGGTCATTGGATCCACAACTGGATTAACTGTTGGCGGCGCCCAGTTCGCATCGATTGCGTAACCGAAAATGAACTCGTTATCCGGCATTGCTATTTCATAGGTAGCAACGACGTCATCACCCACATAGAAAGCGTTACGTGTATTCTCATCCCCTGCGGATATATGTCGTTTGTAACCATTCAGCTTTGCATCAGGAGCTATTGTCGTCGCACCTTTGCCTTTGATATAGCCCTGCATGCCGTCAGGACCGCTTCCCATTGTGGTTATGTTGTAGAGCGTTGTGTATCCATCTGCGTTCAGCAGGGCACCATCGCCAGCCGCTCTGCTTGGAGTGTTAAGTCCCGATTCCCCAAATGTAAAACTCCCGTTGAAAATCGGGATACCCCTGACATCAAATCCAGTCTGGTTGGGGCTGTCAAACGGATGTGTTATCTGAACCTCGAAAAGAAGGGAGTCATTACCTGAGTCGGACCAGCCAAGAATCTTCATGCAGTCTGTACATGGCAACTGTTCAGTCCAGAAAAGGACGTTCCAGTGTCCGAGTGACTGCCGGACCGGGATGACCTCAACCTCAATATTCCCAGTTTCTGATCTCCGGACGTGGACAAGGTTATAAGCCCAGAGATAATGGCTTGTTTGCTGATTGGTGTTCTGATGCGTCAGCTGAGTTGATCCTGGGAAACCAGGATTACCTGATCCGGAGCAACCGGAAAGGACTGCTGTAAGCAACATTCCCAGTATAAGAATGCGAAATTGTGTAACCATCGCCTGACCTCCCAAGCCAGTGGAGTGCCTGTATTGTAGCACATGGATGCGTGTGGTTTAAACAGCGTTTCGATTATTCGGAGGCTGAGCGCTTCGTAGTCGTCACGCCGGTATGGTTGCCTGAATTGCTGGTGCATCTAAACAAACGGAACCGGGCTGAAAGGTCGTATCCAGTTTGTTAGAATCCTAAGTCAAACTGACAGATGTTGTGGTATCCTACCAATCACAGTGGTGCTGTCATATCTAATCGTTTAGTGGACCAAGTGAGGAATCGCTGGAATGCCATCTACTCTAACATGGATAGACCACGACCCGGAAGCCAGAGACAGGGCACTTCGCATCCTGTCTTTATTCCAGCAAAAAGAAAGCCGGGATGAACTCGGGTTAGGAGCCATAAGGGACTCATTTGGTGATGCTTTATTCCCTGGGACCAGCACTATCCAAACCCGACTTCGGTATATGTTGTTCGTTCCGTGGGTCTATATCGAGTTGGAAAATAAGAGGGTGCCGCCATCTGCCTTCGCTGTTAAAGCACGCCAGATGGAAATAGCCTTGATCGGTCCCCTGCTCAAAAATTATGACCATTCAGGTGTTTATGGAATAAGGGCTGGAAAGTATTTAAAAAGGTTGCCCAGTTCAGTTTATTGGAACGGTCTGGGCGTATGGGGCATCCGCTTAATCTCCTGCTCACAGGATGAATATCACAGGCATATTGATGTAATTTATCGCCGTCGCGATGCATCGCACGGACGTTACGAGAAGGATGATTTTCCCGAAGCCGAGATCCAGGTCTGGCATCCTCGAATGCCCGATCCACCCAGTAATTTTCCTGATCACCTTAATTTCGAGCTAAGCTTCGAGGAAGCAAGCTTCTTATTAGACCGACTCCTGAAGTCTCAGAAAGAGAGTCTCCTCGCCTATCTTGCGCTTAACTGCAAACCAGTTGATTGCGAATTTCCATGGCAACACCCAGACAAGAAAAACTTCTCTCCTCTCCATAAGGAGTTGTTAAATTACGGGGAATTCTTTTCAACCATCATGCATGGAGCGCCTTTTCTTTACAATCTGATGTTGGCGGAGGAGGTTAGCCTTGAGGAACTCAAGGAAGAACACCGGAATGAACTCGAAGAGTGGAGAACACGTCTGCTCGATTGCTGTTATATCAATCTGCCGTTGGAAGGATTATGGGAATTGGTCGCGGGCCGGGGACATACGATAACCAAACGGTCAAAAGATTTCATTTCAGCCTGGCATGGTCGGATTCTTGCAACGAATGGCAATGTGGTTGATGACTCCGAGAGCAGGACGCTAGTCAGAATGCGGGAACAGCAACTCAAGGGTACCCATTCTCGCTTCACGAATCAAAGAGCTAAAGACCAATGGACCGGCTATGCAGGCGTTGGGCAGATGGGTTACCGCTGGGGTAATGTTATGACTCTGCTTTCAGATCTCCATACGGGCTTGAACAGGAGGACCCATGCTGAATCCTGACGCGAGAAGCCTTTACACTGGAGCCGTTACCCCACCCCCTGGATACATTTTTGACCAGGCTATCGCAACGACTTACAGCCTCGATCCGGCTACACTGCTTTCACTGCCGACACATATCGCACTTGCCGAACGCCCTTCAGCAACCCCCGTTGACCCAATCAGACTTCTGGAATCTCTCCGTCGGCTTTCTGACCGCTTTACTGTGTATATAGACCATACCGGAATAAAGCTGCCTTCTGGAAGCAATATATTGTTCGGGTTGTTGGAACAAATGGTTATACCAGTCAAGGCTCCACGAGGAGGAGTGTTCCATCCGAAAATCTGGGTGCTGCGCTTCATACAACCTGACCTGGACAAACCCGCCTTAATCAGGTTGTTAATTTTATCTCGCAACATTACTTACGATCGTTCGTGGGACATTTCCCTTCAGCTCGAGGGACAACCAGGTGGACGGTACATTGCTGCCAATAGACCACTTGGTGAATTGCTGCAATCTCTACCATCTTTCAGTATGCAGCGGGTATCAAAAACGAGGAGGCTCCAGGCAGAGCAGCTTGCTGAGGAAGTCAGGAAGACAGAATGGGAGCTGCCCGAAGGATTTGAGGAAGTGTCTTTTCACGTCTTAGGGATGGACAACTGGTCCTGGTCCCCATCGTCAGATCGGATGGCTGTTATTTCCCCATTCGTAACCGATGAAGCTCTTTCCTGGCTGAGCGATCAGACCGAAGAGCTGACAGCGTTCATCTCCAGGCCTGATGAACTGAACAAGTTAAGTAATGAGTCCCTGAAATTAACCAAAAAGTGGTTAACATTAGACGAAGCCGCAGAAACGGAGGATGGTGAAGAACCAGACCAGCGTGATACCGTTGGTTTACATGCCAAGGTATATGTGGTTGAAAAAGGTTGGTGGACAAGCATCTTTCTCGGATCAGCCAATGCCACAGGGGCGGCTCTGCTTCATCGAAGTAACATCGAGATTCTAGCTGAATTAAAAGGTAAAAAAAGCAAGGTTGGCAATATAGAAAAACTCCTTGGAGAAGATGGACTCGGTCAGGTCCTTACTGAATATATTCGATCCAAAGATATACAACAACCAGATGAAGAAAAAGTTAGAGCACAAAAAGTACTTGAAGCGGCACGCAGCTTATTAGCCGATGCAGAATTGAAGCTGGACTGTAAAAAGGATAATGGCGCATGGCTGTTGACACTTATTTCACCACGACGGATTAAACTACCGGGAATATCCCAGTTATATGCCTGGCCAATAACTGTAAAAGAGGAAAGGGCGGTAGATATATTAGACCTGTGTAAATCCAAAATCGCAGAGCTGGGAAGATATGCGACGGAATCTGTTACGGGGCTAATTGCTTTCGAAATCGTCACGACAATTAAAAATATGTCGTTACTGGTAGTTTTGAACCTCCCGGTAATCGGTCTTCCAGAGGACCGGGATGATGCCATTTTCAAACTGGTTTTGAACAACAAAGAGGGCTTCCTGCGGTACATTCTTTTACTGCTTAGCGAATATTCTGGGGGATTTATCAGTGATGGTTTTCAATTTGGCAGAGGAAAGGGACCAATGTCCTGGGCTGATAATTTCTCAGGTGAAACCCCGATCCTCGAGGAACTTGCTAGAGCCTTCAGTCGCAGTCCCGATAAGCTTGCGGATGTTAGAGCCGTTATGAATCGCCTGAAGCGCGATCAAACAACCACGTCCGTAGTTCCACCGGAGTTTCTTCAGTTATGGGCTGTCTTCGAGACTGCGCTGTCGGAGGTGGGCAAGTGACAAAAGGATCGCATAATACTGAGGTTGTCCTCGCCAGGTTGAAGGACTTTCAACGGCGAACTGCCGAGTACGTTATCCGACGTTTTTATCTGGATTCCACGACCACTGATCGCTTTCTTGTTGCCGATGAGGTCGGTCTTGGTAAAACACTTGTCGCCAGAGGGATAATCGCACGAGCAATAGATATCCTGCGTGCAAACAATATCCGAATCGACATAGTTTATATCTGCTCTAACGTAAGCATTGCTTCACAGAATATAAACAGACTGAACGTTACGGGTGTGCAGGAATTCGTGCGCCCAACCAGACTTTCACTCTTACCAATGCACATTACAGGCATTCGGAAGAATGATATAAATTATGTAAGCCTTACTCCAGGGACCAGTTTCGATCCAAAATCGCGTGAAGGAAGAAATGAGGAACGAGCCCTGATTTACTACTTGCTTAAACGCAAGTTAGACGTCAGCCCGGCTGGTTTCAGACGATTGCTGCAATGCCGCGTGAATGATGAAAATTGGCATTGGTGGACACATGTTTGGGAACCAGAAAGTCTTGATAACAGCATATGCGAAGCATTCGTAGAGAACATCACTTCGAATCGGGATCTGCATAATCGCATTATAGATTTCTGCGATCAATCAAGGAGGTCGGTGCAATGGGACCATCCGGAACGCTTGGAACTGGTTCTTGAATTACGATTCCGCCTTGCTGAAATGAGTGTCGATATGCTGGAGCCGGATTTGATAATTCTGGACGAGTTCCAGCGGTTTAAAAACCTCCTCGATCGCACCAATCCCGATGCCCGGCTTGCCCAGAAGTTATTTAAGTACAAGGGGGTTAAAACATTACTCTTATCGGCGACACCATATAAAATGCTTTCCCTCGATCACGAACAAGAGGACGACCACTATCCTGATTTCCTTAACACACTGCGGTTTCTATTCGATTCTGATGAAGCTGTTGAAGAAATCAAAGGAGAAATTCAAGCGTATAGGCACTCCCTTTATCTTGCTGGATCAGAAAATGATTCTCACATTTGTCGTGACCGCGATGCCCTCCAGTCAAGACTTAGCCAAGTAATGTGCCGCACGGAAAGAGTTGGGATGACCCGCTTTCAGGACGCTATGCTCTCCGAAAACCGAGAGAAACCCGCTTTGCAGCCATGCGACCTGCATGATGCTGTTCTCGCGGATAGTATTGCAACAAGTGTTGGAGCTCGAGACATTATCGAGTATTGGAAATCAAGTCCCTATCTGATCAATTTTCTAAGGCGGTATGAATTCCGTAAAAAGTTAGAAGAACAATGTGAAAATGCTCCGGATGAACTGATCACGGCTTTGAGTAAAAATGAAAGCCGACTCTTGCATAAAGCAGACATTCAGGCTTATCGAGAAATTCTGCCAGCCAACCCGAGAATGCGAGATCTGTTTTCGATTACGATCGATCGAGGGCTTTGGAAGATTCTCTGGTTACCGCCTTCAATGCCGTATAGCAAACCCGAAGGTCCTTTTGCCGACATCCAGGACGTCACAAAGTGTCTTGTATTTTCCTCCTGGAATGTTGTCCCTGACGCTATTGCTGCTCTCTGTTCCTATGAGGCTGAGCGTAGGATGCTCTCGGCATTTCCAAGGCAGATTACCCATGATCAGCTCCATGAAAAGCTACCACCGCTCCTTAGATACGCTCGAAGTGCGGAAGGCCGCCTGACAGGTATGTCCGTGTTTACTCTTATATACCCTAGTCCCAGCCTGGCGAAACTGGTGGACCCGTTGATGATTTCGTTGGCCTACCAGGGAGATGGCCTTATTCCTGCAGACGTTCTGGTTGAAAATGCTGCGGAGATAATAGAACAAGAGCTTCACAGGTTTTTAACCGATATCCCTGACAGCGGACCAGATGACCAGCGTTGGTATTGGGCGGCACCTGCATTGTTGGACGGGCAAGGGTTTGCCGGACTAAAAAGTTGGATAATCGATGATGAAGGGGGATGGCCATCTATATCCACAGATGGTCCCGGTGAGCGAGGGGAGCGTTTCAAGGATCACCTGGATCTTTTCCGTCAGGCCATGGATAACTGTATCGATCCACCCCTTGGACGCCCCCCGTCAGACTTGATGCAGGTTCTCGGGTTAATTGCAGTCGCAGCGCCAGGAGTATGCGCCTTACGTACTCTTCACAGGCAATCCCCTTCCCTCGATTGGGACTCATCGGCTTTGCTTTATGGCGCAGTTTTGATATCGGATGGATTCAGAACATTGTTCAACGTTCCTGAAACTATCGCACTGCTGCGTGGAGATGAACCCGAGACATCCTATTGGCGACTTGGACTGCGGCATTGCCTTGAAGGCAATATCCAGTCGCTCTTCGATGAACAAGGGCATTGCCTTGTAGAATCGCTTGGTGTCGTTGACGAATCGGAATCCAAAAGAGCCACGGCTATTGGTGATGCAATTGGTTCCTCACTTTCCATCCGCACCTCGCAATTGCAGCTTGACGAGGTTATTATCCATCCAAGGCTGCGCAAAATTGAACTTGATGGCTATAATACCCGGTGCCGGTTCGCACTGCGATTTGCTGAATTGAAAGATGAAATGGGTGCTACAGTAGCCAGGGCTGACGCTGTCAGGGATGCTTTCAATTCACCTTTCAAACCGTTCATCCTTGCATCGACATCAATTGGGCAGGAAGGTCTGGATTTTCATACATGGTGTCATTCTGTGGTCCATTGGAACCTGCCTAGCAATCCCGTTGATTTAGAGCAACGGGAGGGAAGGATCCACCGATATAAGGGACATGCGATTCGGAAGAATATTGCACGGGCTTATGGCTTGGCTGCCTTACGGGAAGGTTGGGACAAGAAAGGCGATCCATGGAGCTACATGTTTAATCAGGCAAAGATGGACCGCCCAAGTGGTGTAAATGATTTGGTCCCTTATTGGCTCTATGAAATTGAAGGTGGCGCAAGGATTGAACGACGTGTTCCCATTCTTGCATATAGTAAAGAAGAATCGCATTTCCACCGGCTTAAGGAGATGCTTGCCATCTACCGCCTGGTTTTCGGGCAACCCAGGCAAGAGGACCTCCTTGAGTACCTTGCAGACCGGATTGGTGGGAATAAAGAGTGCCGTGATGTCGACAAGTGGCGGATCTCGTTGGAACCGCCCCAGCCTTAATTCTTCTTTCGATAATAACCCATCTCTAGCAAATGCTTCCTGAGCGTATTAAGCACAGAATTTCTAAGCTTCGCCTTTTTAACCTTTATTCTGAAATGTTGAATGGCCCCATAATCAGCATTATCGAGTATTGATCCCATAATCCAGCTTTCCTCAGGATCCTGGAAAAACTCTACCGCCGTATTCTTCTTGTATTTTGTTCCTGTCTTATCGGTGAAAACAAATTCAATTATTCCATCCACTCTGAATATCTCTTCAATAAGTTTCTTGGCACTTAGGGGCAAGTCGTCCGGTGATTTACCCCGGATTTTCCCCCATATAGTCGCATGTGTTTCTTTTGGGATTCTCATGTTTATTGATTGCGGTTTGGGGTGAATTGGCGCAAAGATTGGAAATTCCCTGACCTTACGTGAACTCATCTGTGTGCTTCTGAACTTGATCCATTCCTCTTTGATGTTCTGGAAATATTCACGCTTTTCGGGGTCTTTCTGTAAATCATCCAAAACCTGAAAAACTGCTTCCCTGATATCTCCACTTGATACCGTACCAGAGGCGTCATCATACATGTTGAATAACTTCCGGATAACCTTGGGCATCATTTCAGAGGCTGCGATCATCTCATTCTGGTTGGCGCTGACGCACGCCATTCTGATTGATTTCGCGATTTTGGTGGGATTGAAATTTTCCAATGAGCCATCGGATTTCCGAACAGATTCAATCCTGTTCTTGTATTTGAAATAATCTGCAGCTTCAGATAAGGCTTCGCTTTCATTTCTCCGGATGGCATATGCGTAATACGCTAAGGTGGAACTGTCTATACAATTCCTATCGATAATGATCACAGGTTTGCCTTTTGAAGCAGCGGTAGAAATCCCGATAGCTGTCCCTATGGACTCTTTCCACATATTTGCTATGACCAGATCTGCATCGGCAATTGATTCCTGGTCAAGTTTTACCACCTGGAATGGAGTTTTGCATGAGGAATTTTCTAAGTTCTCAACCGGGCAGATGAAGTCAAAGGCACCAGCTGCTAAGGCCTTTATCTGCTGCCTCCATTCTTTTTGCTGTCTCTCATTGCATCCCGAAATAGGCCCAGCCAGATAGATCTTAGGTGTATGGGTTATAGCCATATTTCTAACCTCCGAGTTGTTTCCACCTTGCCCTCTGGCCACTAATGAGATTACCAGTTTTTCAAAATAAAGGCAATCGACTAAAGCCTTTACGGCCATCGAATCAGGACCCGACTGCGGAGTCCACATAGCGCCTAATGGTGACATCACCATCAGCGGGATCGATCCGCTACGATAGATCCACAGAATATAAAGATAACCAAGAAAACCGGATGCGATCCCCCAGAGAGAATACTGTCTTCATTGCAAAGCTACCAATCCATGTCCAATGGAATTAATTATATGGACTTGAGGCGCTCATTGCCGCCCTCAAACTCTAGGCAAGCCATTCCCTGTCATAGAGAGCGCTGCATATTGGAATCATCCTTGTCACCTAAATTAGAACAGATTGACCTTTATTGCTTTCCAATCACCCTGTTTGCTGGTATCATATCCGTATCCTGCATGGCAATCTGATGGGAGGTGCAGAAGGGTGCTTGCCCTTCAGTTCTGATGACCGCAACCAAGGAATTCCTCACCCTCAAAGAGGTCGCTAATTACCTCCAGCTCAACGAACGCACCCTTTACAAATGGGCACAGAAAGGCTCTATACCGGCAAGCAAACTCGGCAGCACCTGGCGATTCAGGAAATCAGATATCGACAGTTGGGTCGAAACTAAGAAGAACACTCATAAAGTCAGGGTCAAGCGGGTGAAGAAATGAGCGCGTTTAAACAAGCTATTTTCTACATTACAGGATGGAGGAAGGGTTATGGCTCGTCTTGAGGATCTGAAACGGGGATCACTTGTCAAAGGCGTTATCCCTGGGGAAACCATAACGGTAATCGATGCCCAGTGGCATGGTTCCAATGTCATCGAACTGACCTATAAGCATGCTGATGGCCGACTCGGTAATGAACTACTTTACCGGGACCGTGAGCCGGTAATTGAGATTGCTGAACCAGGACGAGTTTGGAGTTTTGATGGAGACGGCGCCCTACTACGATTAGTATCAGAAGCCTATCGAATTCGACTTGCACACCTATTCGATCCACTTCTGGCTGTCCATACATCTATTCTTGAACCACTCCCTCACCAGATAACGGCTGTATATGAGGAAATGATTCCCCGTCAGCCGTTACGATTTCTCTTGGCAGATGACCCAGGTGCTGGCAAGACCATTATGGCTGGTCTCTTTATCAAGGAGTTGATAATCCGAGGTGACCTTGAAAGATGTCTTATCGTCTGTCCCGGCAATCTCGTCTTCCAGTGGCAGGATGAACTCTGGCGTAGATTCCAACTTGACTTCAAACCAATCTCGAACGAGACCATCGAGAATTCGAAAAGCGGCAATCCATATCAGGAAATGAACTTGGTTATTAGTCGACTCGACCATATGAGCCGAAATGAGGATATCAGAGCCAAGCTCGAACAAACCGAATGGGACCTGGTCATCGTTGACGAAGCCCACAAGATGTCAGCTCACTATTTCGGTCAGGAAGTCAAGGAAACCCAGAGATACAAACTAGGAAAGCTGTTAGGGTCACCCGACCGTACACGGCATTTCCTCCTAATGACAGCCACACCCCACAATGGCAAGGAAGAAGACTTCCAATTATTCATGTCTCTTCTGGATGGAGATCGCTTCGAGGGCAAGTTCCGGGATGGTGTCCATACAAGCGATACGTCAGATATTATGCGTCGACTTGTTAAGGAGCAACTCGTTAAGTTTGATGGTACACCACTATTTCCTGAACGCCGTGCTTATACGGTTTCATACAAACTATCTGATCGTGAAGCAGCGTTGTATAAACAGGTTACAGCTTATGTGACAGAGGAAATGAATCGTGCCGACCGGCTTACCGCAGAAGGAGAAGGTCGCCGTGGCAATCGCATTGGTTTCGCACTGACTATTCTCCAGCGACGGTTGGCCTCATCCCCTGAAGCAATCTACCAGTCCCTTCGCAGGAGGCGTGAAAAGCTGGAAAAGCGTCTCAGAGAAGAACGAATCTTAAAACGTGGTGCGGATATTCTTGAGGAATCACCAGAGCTTGCTGATGTGACTGAAGGTCAAATCGAGGATTTTGACGATACTCCCGATGAGGAAGTCGAGAAGATCGAAAATAAAGTTGTCGAACAGGCGTCTGCAGCCAGGACAATTGCCGAACTCGAAATAGAAATCGAAACTCTGCGCATTCTTGAGGATCTTGCTCAACAGGCTCGAAAGTCTGGAACTGATAAGAAATGGGAAGAGTTATCGAACATACTCCAGAACAATGAAGAGATGTTCGATGCACAGGGTCATCGTCGTAAGCTGATCATCTTCAGTGAGCATCGGGATACACTGAATTACCTTATTGATAAACTACGGATATTGATAGGGCGTGATGAAGCAGTTGTCACGATTCACGGAGCTATGGGTCGCGATGACCGCAGGAGAATTCAAGAGTCGTTTACACAGGATAAGGAAGTCCAGATACTCGTCGCTACCGATGCAGCTGGTGAAGGCATTAATCTTCAGCGTGCTCACTTGATGGTTAACTATGACCTCCCGTGGAATCCGAATCGCCTGGAGCAAAGATTCGGACGCATCCACCGTATTGGTCAGACTGAAGTCTGCCACATGTGGAACCTTGTCGCTGTAGAGACACGCGAAGGCGATGTATTCCATCGGCTACTTGAGAAACTTGAGGTTGAACGAAAAGCTCTTGGTAACGGCGTTTTTGATGTGCTGGGTCGCGTTTTCGAAGGCCATAGCTTGCGAGAGCTTCTTATTCAAGCTATTCGATACGGAGACCAACCTGATATTCGAGCTCGGTCAAATCAGGTCATCGATTCAGCCATGGATCGTGAGCATTTACGTGAGCTTCTTGAAGAGCGGGCTCTGACTCACGATATTATGGATTCAGTTAAAGTTCACAGCATCCGTGAGATGATGGAACGTGCGGAAGCCAGGAAACTTCAACCCCACTTTATCCGTTCGTTCTTCATTGAGGCGTTTCGACTGCTTGGTGGAACAATCAAAGAGCGGGAACCCAAGAGATACGAAATATCCCATGTGCCGCCATCCATCAGGAGCCGCGACCGAATCATTGGTATAGGCGATCCCATTCTTTCACGTTATGAACGTGTCTGTTTCGATAAAGACCAGATAGGTTTGATAGGGAAACCACTTGCGGCATTTGTTTGTCCAGGACATCCCCTGCTTGATGCGACGATTGATCTGATCCTTGAACGGTATCGGGACCTGCTTAAGAAAGGGGCGGTACTGATTGATTCAAGTGACCAGTCCGAGAATGCAAGAGCGTTATTCTATCTCGAACACTCGCTTCAGGATGCTCGAACTGACCGTGAAGGGAAACGCCGTGTAATATCCAAGCAGATGCAATTCGTCGAAATAGATGGTCAGTCGAATGTACGGACTGCCGGTTATGCACCCTATTTGAACTACCGACCAGTTACAGCAGAGGAGCTCAAGCTCTTGATTCCGGCTCTTCAGGAATCTTGGTTGACAGGTGACCTTGAATCCCGCATCCTGGCACATGCAGCTGAACACATCGTACCGCAGCATCTTGAGGAAGTCCGGCTCCAGAAGGAGGGTATGGTTCGTAAGACAATCGCTGCTGTCAAGGATCGTCTGACGAAAGAGATCAATTACTGGGACCATCGAGCCAACGATCTGAAGGCTCAGGAGCTTGCAGGTAAGTCGAATGCACGGCTCAACTCCGGCAAGGCTCGTCAACGTGCAGATGATCTTGAAGTTCGTCTACAGCGACGCCTTAAGGAACTTGAAAAAGAGGCTATGATATCTCCAGTCCCGCCGGTTGTAATTGGTGGTGCACTGGTTATTCCGCAGGGGTTTTTGGAAAGACTCAGAGGTGAGCGTCAGACTGAGCCAGCGACATACGCACGTGAAACTGCCAGAATCGAACAGCTTGCTATGCAGCGTGTTATGGATCATGAGCGTCAGCAGGGCAGAAAACCTCTCGATATATCCGGAGAGAAGCGAGGCTATGATATCGAGTCCGCAAATCCCGAAAGCGGAGCGCTCCTGTTTATTGAGGTTAAGGGGCGTGCGAAGGGTGCGAACACAGTCACTGTCTCGAAAAACGAGATTCTCACAGCTCTTAACAAGCCAGATAATTTCGTACTCGCGATAGTCGAGGTCGAGGGCGATACTGTACATGATCCAGCATACGTCCAACATCCTTTCCAGAAAGAACCGGACTTTGGTGTGACAAGTGTTAATTATAATGTTGCTGAATTGCTGAGACGAAGGAGTGCGGGAACGTGAGTTCAACAATTAGTGATATTACGTCAATAAGTAGAAGAATAAAGCCTACATATTATGATGAGGTGCAACGACGTGCGCAAAGAAGGTGGGAGCAGCTTGAGGCTGATCCTGAATTACTTGGGCCATGGAAACAGCTTTTTGAACAAGTTCAGAGCCCAAGACATGTACTTTCGGAATTGCTTCAGAATGCTGATGATGCCGGTGCCAGGCATGTATGCGTTTTATTAAATGAACATTCTTTCGAGTTCGAACATGACGGACTAGATTTCGATGAAGAGCACCTTGCTTCCCTCTGCCGGTTTGGCTTTTCGAATAAGCGCAAACTCTATACTATTGGATTTCGAGGGGTAGGATTCAAATCCACATTCAGCCTTGGTGATAATGTTGAGGTCCTTAGCCCGTCTTTAGCGGTCTGTTTTAATAAGAAGCGATTCACAGAGCCAAATTGGTTAGATGACGCACCAACCACCGATTTAACTCGTATTTCAGTTGGGATCCAAGACCCTTTTCGAAAAGCCGAATTGGAGAAGAATTTACAGGAATGGGTCAATAGTCCCACATCATTGTTGTTTTTCAGAAGTATATGTGAATTAACCATAAATGGCGTCACATTGCGCAAGGAGGCAATTGGAGAGGGTCCCGTGGAAGGTTCTGAGAGAATCAGGTTGACTGGCACCGAAGTACATGACGTTATTGTCTTTCGCTCTTCGGAAGAACCATTCCCAGATGATGCAGTGGCGGAAGTCCTTCATGATCGAGGGATACCAGATCTTGACCTTCCACCGTGTCAAGTGGAGTTGGTCGTTGGTCTTCCTGCTGAGCAAAGGTTATATGTGGTGCTTCCAACTGGTGTCCATATTTCATTGCCTTTTTCATGTAATGCTGCTTTCCTCCAGGAACCCAGTAGGTCAGCGATCAAAACACCTTCTATATCGCCAACTAATCGATGGCTATTAAAGCGTCTTGGCAATCTGGCCGGTCTGGCTCTGAGCTCCTGGCTGATGAACACAAACCTCAGCATCTCGGATCGAGCTCAAGCTTATTCACTTCTACCAGGCTTCCCTGAGAAGGGCGACTCACTTGGGGCTGATGTAACAACTGCCATATTTAGAGGATTCGTCGAAACTACTCATGGGAAACCACTTCTTTTATCAGCAGATGGATTGTTGGTGTCAGGTGATAATTGTATCGCGCCACCGATGAGAACTTACTCTATATGGCCACCATCTGAATTATTAACCATTCTAGGCGATGGACAAGAACACATATTGTCGGAAACTGTTGAGGACGAAGCGCGAAAGAAGCTAAGCTCGTTGAGATGGATACAGTCTATAGGTTTGAATTACCTGATTGAGCAGCTTGCGAATCGTGATCACGTTCCACGTCCTGAATCATATGATAAGTTGCTCATTCTCTGGGAGGTAGTTCAGAGGAATCATCCGTCTGACTATTACGGATCATATCGCCAGCGTTTGTCGATTGTGCCGGTTGACGGTCAAGAATCACTTATGCCATGCTCAAATGTCATTAGACTTCCACCGAAGAAAGAGACAATAGGACAAGAGCCTTGGATGTTTTTAATGAGTTTGTTGTCAGTAATTGATCCCAAGTGGATTTCCTATTTGAGCAACTCAGAACGAGACGATCAAAGCATTGAAGACGCAAGGCAATTACTCCACGCTATCAACCTTGATCGCACAAGTGATACTAATACAATCGCTGCCAATGCTTGTAGAATACTGTTTGGTAAATCCGAAATATCAATTGAGGATTGCGTAAAGATTGCGCATCTGATGGCCACATTAGATGCAAAAGTACCTGATGAGTTCCGCAGTGTCACAAAAGATAATTGCCTGCGAAACAAGGATTATGGCGTCATTGCTGTTAGGAATTCCGATGTAGAGGACCTGTTCCCAGAAGAATGGGTAATGAGTAACTTACTCCACGATGCTTATTTTAGTAATTATAGCGCATGTACTGAGCAGCGATGGAAAGAGTGGATACAAACAGAGAAAAGCGGATTCTATCCTTTCGTTAAACTGAATATGCATCGGACTTTTAGGTCATACAGTCTAAAGAGAGAAGTTAGGCAGTTTATTAAGTCAAGAGGTGGACCAGATCAAATAGACTTTTATGTTCAAGTGCAGAGAGTTGAAGTTTCTGATTTCGGATTTCCACAAGAGTTGATCCAGTTCTGGAATGCGAAGGCAAGGGAAGACGTTGCGATTTGGGCTAAGATTACCGAGAGAATTATGTCAGCTCAACCTTGGTATTGGAGAAATTGCCTTAATGCGACTTTGGTAGAGTCAAACTTTTCACATAGTCGGTATTTGTGTGAGGTTAAGGCTGAGTGGATTGAGTTTCTTTCGGGTACCAAGTGTTTGTTTGATATGCAGGGACGAGTATGTGTGCCTTCCGAGCTTTATCTCCGCACACCAGCAACTGAGCCATTGATGAACGTTGAGCCATTTGTTCGTGCTGAAATCGATAAAGAGGCAACAAAGAACCTGCTTCGGCTTCTTGGTGTTAGAGACAGCCCAGCTGGTCTAATCAAATTACTGGAACGCATTCGTGCGCTGGCCAATGCACCTAACGCTCTGGCATTGCTCCGTGAGATTTCCAAGTGGTACGACGCCATTGACCGTGCGATTGTTCGCTGTGATACCGAGGCTGTTGATGAAGTGGCGCGGGTATTTCGTGTAGAGAAGTTGATTCTGACTGAATCAGGGGATTGGGTTTCCATCAGTGAGGTATTTCAGTACATTAGTGAGGATGACCCGCCTGATACGCCTGTAATTCATCCGGCAGCACAGGGACTTTCACTTTGGACCCGAATAGGTGTTGCTGAAAGACCTTCAGTTGAACTTATTCTCCATTGGCTGGATGAACTCCAATCTGAGAGCACATTAGACGGGTCAATTGCCCGACGAGTCCGTTCAGTTCTTAAACGATATCCAGTACAGGTATGGGAGCAATGCGGTCATTGGCTTTCTCTGGATAATGTGTGGAATCCTGTTAATAGATTCAAATATAGATTGACTATGCGCAGACTGACAAAGTGGAATGATTTATTCCCGAGCGTTAAGAATTGCACCGCTGACCTGCAGATGCTTGGCGCAGAAATGTGCGATTCCTGGCCATTCTCATGTCTGCAAGATATCGGTGGGGTTATAGAACATCACTTGGTCGAAGCACCTCGCGATCTTCCTAAGTCGATTCGTAAACCTTGGCTTGCCACACTCGGAGGTAGGCTGCAGCGAATAAGTCTACCTGATGATGAGTTGAACAAGAATATCAGAGATATAGCTACCCGTCTCGTTAATACGACATGGCAACCTTTCAAGTTGATGAAAGTTGCCCCTTATATACACAGCACCCAAGCCGGTTCGCCTTATTCCCCTGATGCTTTATGGGTGGATTATACTCTATATGTAAAGGACGGTTCGATTGCAGGATCTTTTACACCAGTTGTTCACGAACTTGCTCGTTTCTTCAATCAAGAGGCGATTGTTGAAGCATTAAAGGCCTGCTTTGAGCGCGATGATGCATTCATTGACGATTATATGAAACGCAACTTCAAATTGCTAGAGGATTACCTAGAATCAGGTTATTCTTCGTCCGATCAAGACACCGAGGAAGATCATGGTCAAGAGCCTTATGTTGGAGAGGATTTGCCAGTTGAGGAACCAGAAGATGGAGAACCAGTGGATGAAGAGGGTGACGCCCTGGACGATGAAGAAGAGAATGAGGGATTAACATCATTAAAAGGACGTGATAAGGCTCCCCGCAAACCAAAAGCCCCACCTCTTATGGAGCGTTATGCATTGAGTAAAGGATTCCATTGGGAGGCCTCTAGGAATCGTTTTTTGAACCGTGACGGGTCTTTCATCTGTAAATGCGATCCTCCCTTCAACTGGGTAAGATATAATAGTTTCGGGCATCTGATTATGCGCTACTGGGCCTCGCAACAATGTCTGAATACGAGTGGAATTGAACTGGATTCAGAGGTCTGGGAGTTGATTATAGGGGATCCATCAACGACAGCTCTATTAATTGTGGATCCTTACGATAATCCGCAAGTCTTAACAGGCGAGACACTTCTCAGAATGAAGGACCATGGTGAGATTACGCTCTGCGCTGCTAAATACCGGATAAAGATGGAGTATGATCGCTGAATGAACCGTGAAACGGGTCCACAATGAGATCCGTTATTTGAATTACATAATGATATTCTGTCATTATATCAGTAGATAGGTGAACACATTTGACCGTAACAAAAGAACAACTCGAAGCCTGGATGCGAGATTCTGAAGGTGAGAATCTTGAGTTCAAAGAAGCCAGGACTGGTTTCGATTCACATGAGCTTACCAGGTATTGCATCGCTTTGGCTAATGAACGCAGTGGCCGTTTGATACTTGGTGTCACAGATAAGCATCCAAGAAGAGTTGTCGGTACTGATGCATTCCGAGGGGCTCTTGATAAGCAGGTCGAAAAGCTATTTGACCGTATCCGGATCCGAATCCGTGCTGAAGAAGTCCCACACCCGGAAGGTAGAGTTGTTGTATTCACAATTCCCAGTAGACCAGTAGGAAAAGCCCTCGAATACAAAGGTCAGTTTCTGATGCGGGTTCGTGACGGTCTTCGCGGAATGACTTTTGAGGAGGTTCAACGGATCGGCGCAGAGAACACCCCTGACTTCTCTGCAGAAATAAATCGACCTGCTTCTATGGCATCACTCGATATCGGTGCCATTATTGAGTTCCGCAGACAATGGGTCGCGAGTTCCGGTAACGAAGCTTTAAACACAGTGAATCCTGAGCGTCTATTATCCGACGCTGGCCTTATCGTTGATGGCAATATTACCAATGCGGCTATGATTCTGTTCGGCACTGAAGATTCCCTTGGACAACTTTTATCAGTCTCTGAAGTCATTTTTGAGTATCGCAATGATGAGGCCTTGACTCCGGTTAATCAGCGTATCAATTTCCAGCGGGGATTCTTCCTTTACTTCGATGACCTGATCGATACTATCAATCTTAGAAATGATGAGCATAATTACATAGATGGCCTCTTCAGAAAAACCATCAGGACTTTCAACGAGCAGGTCATCAGGGAAGCTGTGCTCAATGCAGTAAGTCACAGGGAATACCGAGCGCACGGATCCATTTTTATAAGGCAATACCCGCGTAGAATGACAATTTCCAGTCCCGGTGGATTCCCCCAGGGAATAACCATCGAGAACATCATTGAAAAACAGGTCCCGCGCAACAAGCTCATTGCCTTAGCTTTTGAGAAGTGCGGCCTTGTCGAAAGATCGGGACAAGGCGTAGATAGAATGTTTAGGATGTCGATTCAAGAGGGAAAATTACCACCGGATTATTCCGAATCGGATGATTATGAGGTCCGACTCATTCTTAATGGCGCAGTACAGGATGAAAACTTCGTACGGTTCCTTGAAGTACTTGCGGCTGAAACACAGGAAATCTTTTCTGTGGAGGATTTCATTGTCCTGGATCAGGTTCGCAGAACTCAGAAGGTGGAAGAACGTTATCGGGATCAGATACCTCATCTCAGAGATGCAGGGGCAATTGAATTAACTGGAAAAGGAAGAGGAACAAAGTATATTCTATCAAGGAAATACCAGAGATTTGCAGGCAGGTCTGGGCAGTACACAAGACAAAAAGGTCTTGATAAGGAACAGAATAAAGCCCTTCTTGAAAAACACATTGTTAATAATCCGGGATGCCAGTTAGCTGAACTTCGTGGTGTTCTTCCTGAAAAAACTCAGTATCAGGTCCAGAAGTTACTCCAGGAATTAAAGGGAGAATATCGGATACACGTCAAAGGAGAACGCCGATGGGCTAAATGGTATCCTGGCCCAGAACCCGGTGAACAAGATGAATGAGTCTAAATGCTAAAAAGCTATAAAAGCTTTTATAAAGGCGTTTAGACGGCATTTAGAGTGTCAATAATGCTGAACTTTAAGGGCTTAAACTTGTACAAATAATGATGTTGATTGACCTTTAAAAAGCGTATATACAGCGTATAGAGCGGAGATGTGACCATGACCTACAAGAAGAAACTCATTGAAGTTGCACTGCCCCTGGAGGCGATCAATGTCGCGTCTGCCAGGGAGAAGTCCATACGTCACGGGCATCCCTCAACCCTCCATCTCTGGTGGGCGAGGCGACCTCTGGCCACCTGTCGAGCGGTACTGTTTGCGTCGCTGGTCGATGATCCGTCCGCGCATCCCGAGAAGTTCAAGACCGAGAATGCCCAGGAGAAGGAGCGCCAACGTCTGTTCAGGATCATCGAGGATCTGGTCCTCTGGGAGAATTCCAATAACGAAACGGTGCTTGAAGCTGCCAGGGAGGAGATTCGGAAGTCCACGGGTGGGAATCCGCCTCCCGTACTCGATCCTTTCTGCGGCGGCGGGTCTATTCCTTTGGAGGCTCAACGTCTGGGGCTTGAGGCGCACGGAAGCGATCTCAATCCTGTCGCAGTGCTGATCACGAAGGCGCTTATCGAGATTCCCCCGAAGTTCGCGGGTAATCCTCCGGTGTCTGGGTACGCCGGTTTTCAAACCGGCAAGTGTGCCGACAAGAATGTCGGCGCACCCAGCGGGCGAACTCCCAAATTGAAGAATATGCCATATCAAGGCGCTCAGGGTCTTGCTGAGGATGTTCGATATTACGGCCAGTGGATGCGCGACGAGGCGTATAAACGTATCGGGCATTTGTATCCGAAGGTGAAACTTCCTAAGGAGTCCACTACGGCGGACGGAGGCGAGGCTACGGTTATCGCGTGGTTGTGGGCTCGTACGGTGAAGTGTCCAAATCCGGCATGTGGAGCAATGATGCCGTTGGTGAGGTCGTTTGCGCTTTCCACCAAGGCAGGCAAGCAGGCTTGGGTTGAGCCAATTGTGGATAAGAAAAAGAAGATTGTTAGATTTGAGGTAAAAACTGGAAAAGGGATTCCGCAAGATGGAACAGTTAATCGAAAAGGAGCCCGATGTATTGTCTGCGATTCACCAGTGCCGTTTACCCACATTCGTTCAGAGGGTAAAGCTGGTGGAATGCGTGCGGAATTGATGGCTATTGTTGCAGAAGGTGAGCGGGGAAGAATGTATGTGGAGCCTCAACAGACGCATGTAGTCGTGGCCGGGAAAGCAAAACCGACCTGGAAACCGGACGCGAAGTTACCTCATAATCCACGTGACTTTAAGACTCCGAATTATGGTCTGAATACATTCGCTGATCTCTTCACTCCCCGACAACTTGTTGCCCTCACTACATTCAGCGACCTTGTCTCCGAGGCCCGTGAGAACGTGCTTACCGACGCGGTCGCAACGGGTATGCGGGATGATCGAGTATCGCTCGATGATGGCGGGACTGGCGCGACAGCGTATTCGGAAGCGGTGGCGACGTATTTGGCATTTGCAGTCGATAGACTGGCTGACCGCAACTCAACAATATGTTCATGGGATGTAAGTAGAGATAGTCTAAGAGGGACTTTCGCTCGACAGGCAATTCCAATGGTATGGGATTATGCAGAACCTAATCCATTGAGTGGTGCAATGGGTAGCCTTGATGGTGCTATAGATTGGATAAGTAGATCAATAGATTTAGCACCATCCCATCCCGACGGTTCAGTCAAACAACTTGACGCAACAGCATCAATAAATGGCATTGACCATCCCCTTATCTCAACCGATCCTCCATATTATGACAACATCGGATATGCCGACCTGTCAGATTTCTTCTATGTTTGGCTCCGCCGTTCCCTCATTAAGATTTACCCATCTCTATTCAGCACATTGCTGACTCCAAAGGCCGAAGAGCTTATTGCGACACCATATCGTTTCGGCGGGGACAAAGAGAAGGCTGAAAAGTTCTTTGAAAACGGTTTGGGAATGGCCTTTTCGAAGATTCATGAAGCTGCAAATTCAGAATATCCCTTTACTGTATATTATGCATTCAAGCAGGCTGAAAAAGATGATGATGATGAAGGAAATGGACATGCTCCGATAGCCTCCACCGGTTGGGAGACTATGCTTGAAGGCCTTCTGAAATCGGGCTTCTCTATTACAGGCACATGGCCAGTGCGAACGGAACTGGCGAACAAGATTGGCATGGGAACGAATCTTCTCGCATCTTCTATCGTTCTTGTCTGCCGACCTCGACCTGATAACGCTCCTCTCGCTACCCGTCGCGAGTTCATCAATGCTCTCAAGAAAGAGCTTCCCGACGCCATCCTCACCCTGTGGCAAGCAAACATAGCCCCTGTCGATCTCGCGCAGGCGTCGATTGGTCCCGGAATGGCCATCTTTTCCCGATACGCGAAAGTGATGGAATCCGATGGCAAACCGATGACCGTACGTACCGCTCTGGGCTTGATCAACCAGGCGCTCGATGAAGTGCTGACTGAGCAGGAAGGAGAGTTCGATTCCTACACAAGGTGGGCTATCGCGTGGTTCGAGCAGAACGCACATGGCGAGGGTCTTTACGGCGAAGCGGAGACTTTGAGCAAGGCGAAGAACGTGAGCGTAGATGGTCTGGCGCAGGACGGTATAATCAAGTCCCGAGCCGGCAAGGTTCGACTCCTGAAACGCGAGGAGCTGGATCCCGACTGGGACCCGAAAACCGACAAACGCCTCACGATGTGGGAAGTCACGCAGCATCTTATTCGAGCACTTCAGGAACAGGGGGAATCCGGCGCGGCGGAACTGCTTCAGAAAGTCGGCGGTGAACTCGGCGAGAAGGCACGCGATCTGGCGTATCGCCTGTATCAAATCTGCGACCGTAAGAAATGGTCATCGGAAGCTTTGGCATATAACAGCCTGGTAATCGCCTGGTCTGGAGTAAAGACGGCTGATGTAAAGACGGATGCGTCCGGAGAGCAACAGAAGCTTGGGTACTAAAGGAGAAGAAGATGGCAGTCACTAATCACGAACGAGTCGGGAAAGCGCTTGCGCTACTGAATCAGGGACTTGCGCCTTATGTCGAGCGCGAGATGAAAGCGGTCCACAAGGATAAATGGCTTGAAGAAGCCAACGCCGCTCTGGGTGAAGATCGCGTAACACCGAAGAAGAAGGGTAAAGCCATCAACTTTGACACTCAGGCGCTTCTGGTTCTGATCTGGAACCAATGGAACGACGTCTTCAGCAAAACTCTCGGTTATACCGAACGCTCGATTGTGAGTGAGCTTCGCGAGATCCGCAACAGGTGGGCGCATCAGGAGGCGTTTGCCACCCGCGATGCAGCCAGGGCTCTCGACAGCATCTATTACCTTCTAAGTGCCATATCAGCGGACGAAGCAGCGGAAGTCGACCGTCAGCTTATGGACTTGAACCGCCTCAGGTTCGAGGAACAGGCGCGATACACACAGAAGAAAGCCGCTGTTGCTGCGACCGAGGGTTCTCCTACAAGCGGATTGAAACCGTGGCGCATGATCATGACTCCCCATCAGGATGTAGCTGAAGGGAAGTACATGCAGGCTGAGTTCGCGGCTGATCTCTCACAAGTTTATAGAGGAGACGCGACGAGCGAGTACGGCGATCCGGTCGAGTTCTTCCGTCGCACGTTCCTGACTGAGGGTCTCAAGACACTTCTCGTTGAAGCACTGAAACGAATGAGCAAGAGTGGCGGCGCTCCGGTTCTCAAGCTGCAGACCAACTTCGGTGGCGGCAAAACCCACTCGATGCTTGCGCTGTATCACATGTTCTCCGGTATAGAAGGATCAAAGTTGCCAGGGATAGAGGGAATACTCAAGGATGCACAGGTCACGAAGATTCCACCTGTCAAGCGGGTGGTAATGGTTGGCACGGCAATGTCACCGGCTGAAGTTCGTACCAAAGATGATGGTACAACGATTAACACGTTTTGGGGTGAACTCGCATGGCAGTTATTGGGTAAGAAGGGCTACAAACTGGTTGCCGACTCTGATAAGTCAGGTGTCAGTCCGGGTTCCGATGTTCTGGTGAATGTGTTTAAACAGGCTGCGCCGTGCATCATTTTGATAGATGAATGGGTTGCATATATACGTCTGCTCTATAACAAAGAGGACCTTCCGGGAGGGAACTTCGATTCCAATTTCACATTCGCGCAGTCACTGACGGAAGCCACTGATGCGGTTCCAGGTGTTCTGCTTGTCGCATCGTTGCCGATGTCGGATATCGAGAAAGGCGGCGAGGGAGGTCGTGAAGCTCTGGGCAAACTGGAGAATGTGTTCGACCGGTATGCGTCACCGTGGCGTCCGGCAAGTGCAGAGGAAGGATTCGAGATTGTACGTCGGAGGATGTTCGAGCCGATCACCGATCCTGAGCTTCAGAGAGCTAAGGATGCCGTTGTTCGCGAGTTCTCGCAGATGTATCAACAACAGTCTGGCGAGTTTCCAAGTGAATGTCGTGAAGCGGACTATAAGCGTCGGATGGATGCTGCGTATCCGATTCATCCAGAGCTGTTTGACCGACTATTCAAGGATTGGTCAGGACTTGAACGATTCCAGCAAACTCGTGGCGTACTGCGTCTCATGGCAGAGGTTATCCAGACACTGTGGGAGAGGAACGATCCAAACCTGTTAATCATGCCTGGTATGGTGCCGATTGATGAGCATGACGTGCAAGCGGAGTTGACCAGGTATCTCGACCCTGTGTGGAGTCCGGTAATCGAGAAGGATATTGACGGTCCTCATTCATTACCGCTTCAGCTTGATCATGAGAACCAGGGCATATTCGGTCGATACTCAGCATGCAGGAGGGTCGCTCGAACGATCTATCTTGGATCAGCGCCAACCCTTGGCAGACCGAACAAAGGACTTGAGGATAAGCAGATCAAACTCGGTTGCGTCCAACCTGGAGAGAGTGTTGCGACTTTCGGTGATGCGCTTCGAAGACTATCAGACAGGGCGAATTACCTTTATGTCGATGGACGTCGATACTGGTTTGCTCCACAGCCGACAGTTACAAGGCTTGCCTTGGATCGTGCAAGCCAGTTTGATGAAGACATGGTGATGGAGGAGATTCGGAAGTATGTCAAAATGGCAGCATCGCAGAGAGGCCAGTTTTCAGGAGTTCATGTATGTCCAGCATCATGCAGTGAAGTCCCCGATCAGCATGAGACCCGGCTCGTTGTTCTTGGTCCGGAGTTTCCGCATATAGCAAAGGACATTTCCAGTCCTGCGAGAGTCGAGGTGATGAAGATTCTCGACAGCAGAGGATCGAGTCCACGACAATATCGAAATACGATTGTGTTCCTTGTTGCTGAAAAGAAGCGGCTTGATGAACTGGTTCAGGCTGTCAGAGCTTTACTAGCGTGGAAGTCAATCGAGAATGAGAAAGACGGATTGAATCTTGACGCTTTCCAGACAAACCAGGCAAAATCGAAGCGCGAGGAAGCGGATAAGACTGTTAAGTCGCGAATCCCCGAGACGTACAGTATTCTCCTGGTTCCTGAGCAAGATAAGGAAAAGACAGAAGTGGAATGGAAGGAAATACGTCTACAGGGTGATGATCATCTTGCCGAACGAGCGTCGAAGAAGCTCAAGAATGAAGAGCTGTTGATTCCTGAGTTTGCGGGAACTCGTTTAAGATTGGAGTTGGATAAAATCCCTCTATGGGACGGAAACCACGTCAGTATAAAGCAGCTTGTGGAGTATTTCGCCAAGTACCTGTACCTGCCTCGACTGAAGGACGTTACCAGTGTGCTTCTGGAATCTGTACGGGAAGGCATGAATCCGATGCTTCCATTGGACGAAGTTTTTGGGTATGCAGATGCGTATGATCAGCAAAAGGACCATTACATCGGCTTGCGGTCCGGTCGCCAGGGGAGCGTCACAATCAGCGGCCTGCTGGTCAAGCCCGATATCACGAAGAAGCAGTTCGACGCGGAGAAGAAGCCCCCAACGGAAGGTAAAGAACCAGAACCTAGACCCGATGACAAAGGGATTCCCCCGATAATTGACGATAGCGGAAAGAAAGTTAAGGTAAAAGCTAGTCCGGTTTCGAAACGGTTTCACGCGACCGCGACTCTTGAACCGACACGACTTGCGAGGGATGCAGGTGAGATCGCGAGAGAAGTGATACAGCATCTTACCAGTCTCGTGAGCGCCAATGTCGAAGTGACGCTGGAGATTCAGGCCAAAGTACCAGATGGGGTTCCCGATAATGTGGTCCGGACGGTAACCGAGAACTGTCGAACGCTCAAGTTCGATAGCTTTGAGTTTGAGGAAGAATGATCTCTCTCTGAATGGATGATTCCAGCACATACGAAAGCTTATCGCATCTCATTCCCTGGGTATGTATCGATCTGGAAATCGTAAAGGATTCTGATGAGCTGATATCAGCAGGAGTACTTTACAAAGAGAAGGATAAAGACCCCGTCAGTTTTACGTACAAGGGCAAAGAAAGCCATAAGCTATTTAACCTTCTTGAGCGTTTACACAATTCAGGTGCTGTTCTCATTGGACACAACCTACGAAGGCATGATCTTCCCTGGTTGATAAGAAATGATCCGGACTTCATCCAACCCAAGTATTGCATCGACACACTTGAGCTTTTCCCGATTGCTTTCCCCTCAGTTATGTCGTACGCACTCGACAAAACCTACAAGGAAAAGCCCTTCACAAATCCTGTCGACGATCCCATAATCAAGGAGAAACGGAAAGAAAAAGGTAACCATCCGGCACTTGATTGCAGAGGTACGATGCTTTTGTTGGAAAGCATACTCGATCAAATAAATCAATCAAGCAGCCCTGCGCTTCTTGATGCGTATCGGATTTTTCTTGGGACGGATGGGCAATTTGGAGCTGGCTACAAGAAACTACTTGGAGACGGAAGCAGCCTCGATTCATTTGTTGCTTTTGAAAAAGCACTCGATGGCAATTTCTGCAAAACTGCATTTGAGGAACTGAAACAAGAGCCACTAAGTGAGGCTAGATCCCGTTGTCTGGCGTACATGCTGTCACTCATACCAGCAGGTATTGACCAACGACCACGTCCTCCGAGACCATGGGTACGACACACTCATCCCGAGGTCGTAGAGCTTACAAGGCGTATACGTGGAACAGATTGTGGGCTATGCGATTATTGCATGGAGCGATTTAACCTGCTTGAACAGATCAACAACCTCTTTTCATTTGATGGTGAAGCCAAATGGAGAAATGAAGGGCAGCAAACCATTACTGAATCAGTCATGTCTGGCAAGAGCGTACTGGGTGTCCTACCGACCTCTGGGGGTAAATCCCTTACATTCCAACTTCCAGCACTGATAAACGCGAATAACACTGGCGCACTTACCGTTGTCATTAGCCCACTAAGGGCCTTGATGGACGATCAGGTCAATCAACTCCGAGGAACTCACGGTCGAGATGATGTCTGTCAGATCAGCGGGAAACTCAACTCGATTGAGCGTCAGAAAAACCTTAGAGCAGTAAAAGCTGAAAATACTGATGATGAAAATGCTGTTCCGGCTCACATCGTATACATGGCTCCAGAACAGTTAAGGTCGATCAGTGTCATCAGAGCCTTGGCTACTCGAGGAATTGGCCTGCTGGTAATCGATGAAGCGCACTGTATGGCGAAATGGGGCAAGGACTTCAGAGTTGAGTACAGGTTTATACCTGAGTTAATTAAACGACTTTGCGGAGAGTATAGTATACCCAAGCCACCAGTTCTTTGTCTTACGGCTACTGCCAGAAAAGATGTTCTTCAAGAAATCAAAAGGCGTTTTCGAAAAGGCCTGGAAACTGACATCGAGATTGAGGACCATGGACATGCCCGGGATAACCTTGAATTCAACTGTGTTCGCTTTGCCGAAGGATCGGACGAGAAGTTCGAACACTTGCTGGAGCTGGTGACTCCACATTATGAAAATGATGAAGCATGCCTTGTATTTTGCAGCACCAGAGATCAGACAAGAGATATATGCAGGAAACTCCAGGATGAAGGCTTGACTGAAACTGCTTTTTATCACGGTGGTTGTGAAAGGGAACATCGCGAAGAAGTACAGGACGGTTTTATCAACGGATCACTTCGACTCATCGTCGCTACTAATGCTTTCGGAATGGGAGTAGATAAAAAGAACGTAAGACTGGTTGTGCATTACGATGTTCCTGGCAGCCTTGAAAACTATGTTCAGGAGGCAGGACGTGCAGGTAGAGACGACAAGCCCTCCAAATGTGTTCTCTTCTACGATCCGACTGACCTGGATACTCAACTGGACCTTCGGCGGCGAAACCAGTTAAGGCTCGATGAGCTGCGGTGGATAATACTGACCCTTCGATCCAGATATAAGCAAGCAGTCAAGCGTGGCGAAGAGTTCCCAAATATTGTAATTTCAGCACTCGACCTGATGACTAGCAAGGTCAACCTGAAGGAACTGATCGGTCTATCAGATGAAGATGCCTCTGATGGCCTGAGGGGAGTCAGGACTCATTATGATGAAGAAGAAGGATCGATTTACCAGAAGGTCGCTACAGCACTGGGCATCTTAGAGGAAAGTAGACATTTGGAGCGCCACGAGAATGTATTCCAGCCGATTCCGGTTCCTTTTCGCGTCAATGTATGGGATAAAATTGAACAAATCATCGATAACGCCCCGGTCGATGAGAAACTTAGATCTGTTCTTCGGTCACTTGCTGAGTATCTGTTCGACAAAACGACAGCACGTGATGAAGGAGGAGCGGTTGATCTTGAATTACTCGCATCGCAATTGCAGATAGAGAGAAGTGCGGTTAAGGATCATATCGATAACCTTCGTAGTATCGGTGTGTGTAACTGGGGAAAGGAATTCGAGATACAGTGGGACCGCTACAATGCCCGGAAGTTACTCGAAACCAGCCTCGCCCTGTTTAAGTTTCTGATTAAGGGAATCGAAGATGATCCGGAGATTACTTACTCAATTGGTGATGAGCTTCAGCCTATATACATGAATCGGATTCGGTCTGCGTCCAATAAACTGGATGATGGCGGTTATAACAGTAATAACCGGGTGGTCCAGGACTTGAAGGTCCTTTCCGAATGGGGCTTGTTCACCATTGACCAGCGTCGACGTGGCGAGATGAAGGTAAAATGGACGGGTGATTTATCCATAGCAAAGGATCGCTTATCCAGACTTTCTGATGTCTGTTATCAGGTGATCGAACACCTCGAACTTCATCAGGACCGCAAGGGTTACGTGACCAGCAAGTTCAACCATTCGGCCTTCAGTAAGTGGAAATCATCCCAACCTAACTTATATAACCAGGAAATTCCGAGCGAGGCTGCTATCGAGGATGCACTTCTGTTCATGCACCAGCGAGATGTAATCGATGTGGTTGATGGCTTTGCGATTCTGCGTAAAAGGATGAAACTGATCCCGTCACCAGAGCGGATCGGTGAGAATTACATGCCTGCGTACACCGAGTATCAGACTTACTCGAAATCCACAATTGCCCAGGTTAAGACCATGGGCCGATATTCTGAGTTACTTGCAGAAAGTCCCGATCTTGCAGAAGCTTTCCTAAATGACTATTTCCAGATCGGATGGGATTCGTTTATTAAAAACCACTTCCCTGAGAAAGAACGAAAGAACCTCCACATCCCAATAAGACTTGAGCATTTCGAGCAAGTCTTCGGTTCATTAACAGATGACCAGCTCAAGGCAGTAAAGGCAAAAACACAGCAAAACCATTTAATTCTTGCCGGTCCAGGTAGTGGAAAAACACATGTACTTGTCCTGAGGATCTTCTATCTTATAAAGGTGAGAAATGTACCTGCAAGGAGTATCGCTGTTCTTGCATACAATCGCCATGCAGCAATTGAGTTAAGGCGACGGATAAAAGGCCTTCTTCCATCGGACTGGGTTGATATCGGTGTTCACACATTCCATGGCCTCGCGTTAAGGCTCATTGGCAGGGATCGGTTACATGAGCTTCAATCGGATGCCAAGGAAAGCAATGAGAAGAACGATGTATTCGGTCAGCTTCTCACTGAGCTTGCAGAAGCTCTCAAGGGTTATTCAGGTGATTCC
>Ga0214473_10000595_pt1 | contig 50468 bp, 33 predicted proteins | sample RVTome_7_FD_203509 | JGI IMG/M metagenome (GOLD analysis project Ga0214473, IMG submission 203509) | Soil microbial communities from uranium-contaminated site in the Upper Colorado River Basin, Wyoming, United States - RVT98D197 | ecosystem: Environmental > Terrestrial > Soil > Contaminated >...
GAAGAACAAAGGTGACACTGCGCACGCCAGGCTTCAGTCCGCGCGCCCGGAAGAACAGTACCGCCGCCGCATATCCAATCCCAACTACAATGAGCAGATCAATAGAGAGCATTCCTTCGCAAGATCGTTCAGGGAACCAATCTGGTTCCTAATTCATGGAGTCCCAAATCCAGACTCCATCCTCAAGCTTCTCGATCCAAGCATGTTTCCTGCCGTATCTGAGGCTGCTTCCTGAGTTGGTGATGTCATGTTAAATCCTCCGTTACTGGAGCGCTATGTCGAATGGCATCATCAGGATTACACTCTCGCGCTGCAACAGCTCAATGCGCTGGAGGGCCTGAGTCAGGGCTTGGGCTCGCTGGGGCTCGGTTTTTCGCAGGAGATTGAGCAGGGGGGCCAGGGTTGGGTGGCCGGCGAACAGGCTGGTTGCGCCCGGCAGGGTGACGTCCGCAGGTTGTTCGCCCTCGCCGGAGAACTGGTCTATGAGCAGCGTGATGAAATCCTTGGGCTCGGGGAGCACGTGGACTTCATAGTCCTTGAGCGATACCTTTGCGGCGGCATAGTCGATTGCCTGCTGCAGGCCGCCGATCTGATCGACCAATCCCAGGTCCAGGGCCTGTTTGCCCGTATAGACACGGCCGCCGGCGATTTCGTCGATGGGTTTGCGGAGCTTGTCGCCCCGGCCCTTCACCACGTGGCCTTTGAAGGTCTCGTACACCTGTTGCATGTAATCGTGGATCACCTGCCTCTGCGAGTCGCTGAAAGGCTGGGCGCTGCTGAGCAGGTCCGCGTTGGCGCCTCGCTTGTAGCCGACCCAGTTGACGCCGAGCTTGCCCCATAGGTCGGTGGTCACGAGCTTGCCGCCGACGACGCCGATGGAGGCGGTGATCGTGGCCTCATCGGCAAAAATGGCATCCGCCCCGCACGACACATAGTACCCGCCGCTGCCTGCAACGTCGCCCATGGACACGATCAGCGGCTTCTTCGCCCCCACTCGCCGGGCGGTGTTCAGGATGACCTCGCTGGCCTCCGCCGAGCCGCCGGGCGAATCGACACGCATGACCACCGCTTTGACGGAATCACTCTCAGCCGCCTTCTCCAGGGCGTTCTGGATGTCACCGCTGAAGGCGGCGTTGAACGCCCCGAATAAGCTGGGCTGACTATAGCCTGGCAGAATGGGGCCCTCGACGTAGATCAGCGCCACTACATCCTTCTGCGATGCCGCCGGGGTCTTGAACATCTCGGACAGGAGGGAGAAGATCGCAAGCGGGTTGGCGAGATTGATCGCGGCCCGTTCCTGCCGGCCGTAACGGTTGTTCACTGCCATCTGTCCCCCCAGGTCGTCTTTGACATAGGTCAGGAACTCCTCTCTCGGTTCCACGGCGTCGATCAGTCCCTTTTCGAGGGCCTGATCGGCGATGTACGGGCCATGATCGATCAGGTCGCGAATCTCCTCCGGCTTCTTGCCCCGCGACCTGGCGATCATGTCCACGAGCGAGCCGTAGAAACCGTCGAGGATCCAGTTCAGGTTCTCCTCCGCCGCAGCGCTGGGGCTCGTCCGCGTCAACATCTCGACGGCGGACTTGTAGTCGCCCATGTGCAGGTAGTCCGCCTGGACCCCGATCTTGTCCAGCAGGCCCTTCACGTGGACCGATTGCCCGTATATGCCCGTCAGCCACAGGGACGACTGCGGCGCGACGCTGAGGCGATTGCCCGCGCACAGCAAGGCGTACGTGCGGGTGTCCATGGCTTCGGTGTGCACGTACACCTTCTTGCCGGCGGTCTTGAGACGCTCGATGGCCCCGCGGACCTCCTCCAGTTGTCCGAGCCCGAACTGCATGCCGCCGAAGGTCAGGATCACGGCTTTCACCTTGCTGTCGGCGCCGGCGCGGTCCATCCGCCGCACGAGGTCCTTGAGGGACGTCATCTCTCCCGCCATCAAGCCGAACGGATCGGCGACAGGCGACTCGCGCAACATGCCGCTGAGGTGAAAGTGAGCCACCACCGGCGGCGCCGAAACCGCATCGCTCGTCCCACCTTGTCCCGAAGCCACACTCACCGACGCTGAAAGCACCAACAGTCCCACAACACTCAACCGCAACATCTCCGCCACTAACCATCTCATGATTGTTCTCCTTTATGTCCCTTCCTCTGTTTTCGCAGGGAAGGGCGCCGGCCCCACAGTGTGCTTCTTGTCGTCACGTTCGAGATATTCGATCAAGCCTTTCTCGCCGGCAATTATGCCTGAGATCCGGGAGGAAATCAAACAATTGACAGCAGTGGCTTGTCAGCGGATACGCCCAACGGCAGGGGCGACGTGGCGACTACGGCCAGAGGGTGTCTTCGAGCCACTGGGCGGCCAGGATGGCGAAGTCGCGGAGATCGACGCGGTCGGAGGCATCGAGGTCGGCAGGGGAGGAGGCAGGGTCCTCGATAGTGCCGGTGCTGTTCGTAGCCAGCCAGGCAGCCTCGGCGGGCGAGAAGGCGTAGTCGTAGACGCGGAAGTCGTCGATCAGGCCGTCGTAGCGGCCGTACCAGCCGGAGCCGATCTCGAAGGAGGTGACGTTCGTGATCGGCGAATCGGTGCCGGTACGGCTGTCATACAACTCGCCGTTGAGGTAGATAGCCATTCGGCCTCTCTGACCGTCAGGACCAGGGTGGATGCCCTTCGCAAAAATCCAGTGGTTCCATCGGCCCGTCCATTCCTTCTTGTCGCGATGCCGGCCGGCGAGGCGGTTGTCGATGGACCAGGGATAGCCGCAGTCCCAGCGATACTGGCCCGGGTTCTGCCAGCAGCCGAGGTTGATGGAGATTGCCGGATTCGACTTGCCGTACTCATAATTCGAGCAGCAGATCGTCTCGTTCAGGTGCGAGGAGTCTTCGCCGAATTGCCAGAACGCAATCGTAATCGCTTCCCTGATTCCCGCGAAAACGCGTGCGGCGTCCGGGATGGTCACGGCGTCGCCTTGATAGGCAAAGCGGATGGCCTGCCCATAGGCGCCCGGCCCGTAGGTGGCCCTGCCCTGGACCTGGCCGTGGGCCGTGCCCGCGCTATCATTGGCGTTGCCGTCGAACGCGTACCAGAGCACCGGCTCATTCGGCTCCACCACCGCGTACGAGTGGACACGCGTACGCAGCCAGTCGGCCGCCATCTGCTCCACATCCTGGTAGTCCACGGCACAATCACCGTTGAGGTCTGCGGCGGGTCGGCGGTCCTTAAGACACAGGACGGGATACAGGCTGATATCCGTGATGCTGATGACGCCGCTGTAGGATTGATCGGCGTCGATGGACCTGGGACGAATGCCAATCACCATGCCTCGGACATGTGCCAGATCGACGTTGTTGAAATCGTCCAGCGTGATTCGCCATGGATGCCAGTTCGTTCCGTCGCCGATGTCCTTCGGCCCGACGTAGGGCACGATCTGTTCGTGGGCGCCGTCGGCAAGGCCGACGAACAGGTCGCCCGTGGCGGGGTCCGGCAGGTCTCCACGCAGAAGGACCTGCAGGACCTTCGCGCCCGCTTGCGTCCAGTCCTGCGGAGGATTCAACAGGTGGAACGCATACGACCAACTGGCCGCACCGTAGTAATAGTCAAAGTCCATGAAAGCATCGCATGTTTGCGAACTTGCAGGCCCGAGATACGCCTCAGGCAAGCCCGGACATTTCCAGGAGTCCTGCAAAGATCCGTTGTCGGGATAGATTTCGAAGTCGTCGACGACTAGGCGATCCGACACGGTGAACGACCACACGTCGCCGGGGTGGACAAGATTGGCATCTGTCGGTGTGGCAGCGTCCACCCGCCAGTAGTAGGTTTTGCCCAACTCGACCCCGGGCTGGAAGCTGTTGGTCTCGGCCGGCTGGACGGCAAAGAGGGCATCAGCCGCTGCCGATATGACTTGCGATTCCACGGTGCTCAAATAGATCCGCTGCTCGCCTCCCGGGCACGCGGGGATCCAACTCAACTGAACATCAGGCTCGATATCGATGGCCCCGCTTGGCGGATTCGGGCAGCAGGCTTTGGGCCCGCACTCGCGCGAGACTCGGGCCTGGACGCTCGCCAGGTCAAAACCGGGCGATCCGCCGCCCAGATCGATGCCCACGATACGGACGCCGCGTGCCACGAATGGGACCGGTTGACCGGAAAGATCGATCTCGATCCGCGAAATGTCCGGCCGGTTGGTCCACTCGGCCTCCGCCAGGGCGACTACGTATTCCTGGTCTGCGCCATCCGTGAGGAATACGAGGGCCTGCTCTCCCATCGTGCCGGATTCCAGAAGAAGGATGTCCATTCCATTGGAGTCGGCGATCCGGCCTGGGAAGGCCAGGTTTACCCAGTGGTCTTCCGGGATCGTCACGGCTGAAAGCTCGGACGGCGGCGGGCCCACCAGCCAGTCCCCCGGCACCACCGGGGCCCCGAGTTCCGATCCGGGACCGAGCCAATTGCCGGTCGTGTCCATGCCCCGCCAGCAACCGTCGTCCCCGTTGTGGGCATCCAGCATCCGCACCGGGTACTCCCAAATGGCCTCCTCCGGCTGTGCCAAGGCCAAGCCCGGCGAGACAGCCGAGACGCACACGGTCAAGAGCATGATAAATGCTGCCCGGCGAGAGTCCGGCATGCGTTCCTCCAGTCCTGTCCCAGGCGACAGGAGATCATTGCAGTCCAACGTATCGACAACCTGATTATACCATTTTGGGGCCTGCAGTTCAAAGCGCCGCGGGCCGATTCATCAAATCTGATATGTCATCGAACATGAGAACAGCCTTGATCGAGACGGCGTTTCTGCGTACACTTGACTGTCTATTGTGCCGATGGCCAGGCAGCAGCCGGAAGCGATCGGTCGGATCCGATAACGGTGGGCGAATATAAGGCGATAGAGCATGAGCGAGTATTCAGTGAATCCAGCAGGCGAGAAATTTGCACTTCCCAGGCCGGAAGAATATGCACGGGAATACCAGCGTATCGAGGCCCTTGCACAAGCCGCCGGAAAGGACGGTAAGGAAATCATCGTAGTCATGGGCGTGGGCTTTGTCGGCGCGGTCATGGCCGCCATCATCGCCGATACCGTCGACAAGAAGACCGGCAGGCCCGGTAAATTCGTCATTGGTTGCCAGCGGCCAAGCCCCCGAAGCTACTGGAAGATCCCGATGCTCAACCGCGGGCAGTCTCCCGTCAAGGCGGAAGACCCCGAGGTCGATCCCATGATCGCCCGTTGCGTCAATGAGAAAAAGACGCTCGTGGCCACCTACAACGCCGACTGCCTGAAACTGGCTGATTGTGTCGTCGTGGACGTGCAGTGCGATTACACCAAGCATGAGCTGGGCAACATGTGCACGGGCGAGGCGGAAATGAGCGCCCTGGAAGCGACCATGCGGACCATCGGCGAGAAGATCAAGCCCGATTGCCTGATCCTGATCGAGACGACCGTCGCGCCGGGCACGACGGAGTTCGTCGCCTGGCCGATCATGAAGAAGGCGTTTGCCGCCCGCGGAATCAGCTCGGCCCCGCTGGTGAGCCACAGTTTCGAGCGGGTCATGCCCGGCCGAGAGTACGTTTCGAGCATTCGGGACTTCTGGCGCGTCTGCTCCGGCTGTACGCCGGAAGCACGCGACCGGGTGGTCAAGTTCCTCAAGGAGGTGCTCAATACGGAGAAATTCCCGCTTACCGTGATGGACCGGCCCATCGAATCCGAGACCACCAAGATCGTCGAGAACTCCTACCGGGCGACGATCCTGGCGTTCCTGAACGAATGGAGCATCTTCGCGGAACGCAACGGCGTCGATTTGATCAAGGTGATCAAGGCGATCAAGGTCCGGCCCACACACAGCAACATGATCTTCCCAGGCCCCGGCGTCGGCGGGTACTGTTTGCCCAAAGACGGCGGGCTGGGCTTTTGGGCCTATAAACACATCCTCGGTTTCGAGGACGGCGACAACGTCTTCAAGATCACTCCCACGGCCATCAATATCAATGACACTCGCGGCCTGCACGTGGCGGAACTGACCCGTGACGCGCTGCGTAACATGGGTCGCTATATCGCGGGTGCCCAGGTGCTCATCTGTGGCGCCAGCTATCGCCAGGATGTCGGCGACACTCGCTACAGCGGCAGCGAAATGGTCGTTCGCAAGCTCACGGAGATGGGCGCCGAGATGCGCATTCACGATCCGTACGTCGATCACTGGTACGAGCTGGAGCAGCAGGATGTCTACCCCTCGCCGGGGCACTCGTGGTCCCGCTTCTTCCGCAATCAGGAGGGGCTGGTGCACGCGACAGTGCAGAAAGACCTGCCCCAGGCGATCAAAGGGGCCGAAGCCGTGATTCTGGCCGTGCCGCACGAGCCGTACTTGAAGCTCGATCCCGATGACGTGGTCAAGTGGGCCGGCGCGCCGCTCGCAGTGATCGATTGTTTCGGAATCCTGTCCGACGACAAGATCCGGCGCTACTTCGAGCTCGGCTGCGAGGTCAAAGCCCTCGGCCGCGGCCACATCCAGCGAATCAAAAAGGAAACGAGAGGAACCGCGTAGCATGGGCGTCTCGCCCATGAATTCCGAAGCACGAAGCACGAAGCTCCGAAACAAACGGTTCGTTTGTAGTGTGCCCGTAAGGGCATAAGAAGAAACGCCTTACGGCGTCACTACGAACGCTGTCGCCGGCTCGGCCCCGGTTCGAATTCTGATATCTGGATTTCAGATGTGACCTCACGTGACATGCGGCCGGATGACACAGCGTGGCGATGAAATGAGTAAGGCGTCCCCGGAATTCGTCCCCGGAATTCGTCCCCCGGAATTCGTCCTGTAGCTTTCGCGTCCCCCCGTTCAATGGCGTTCAGGATGCGTGTGACATCACTCATACCGGCTCCTCACCGTTCCGGGCCTCGGATGGGCATATTTTGTCACAAGCGTGGAGAGATTTCAAGTCTCTGGACCACAAGAACACCACGGCAAAGGATTGCACGGTGGAGTCGGGGCTAATGGAACAACAAGGGCGGACGCCTCCGTTGCCCGCCGGCCCTTTTTTTGCGCCTGCCTGGATAGAGGGCAACCACGGGGGGTGCCCTACGGCTGTACGGCGCGGTTGTAGACTCGCACGTCGTCGATCACATCAAGGATTGTGGGACGCTTGGCGCTCCCCGCTGAGCGCGTGTCCCCAACAGGACCCCGGCAGGAGGCGGTAGCAGCGAAGCCAGTTGAAAGCAAAGGTGGCCAAGTCTGAAGCATCCGTTCGGCCGTTCCCGTCGAAATCGCTCAGGGAAGGCCCAGGGCCCAATGCCGGGATGATGACTTCATTGATGATATCATCTGGGGCGAGGGCACAGTCGTAGATGCGAATATCATCGAGCAGGCCCCGCCAGTAACTGTCCGGTCTTCGATCCTTGCCCGTGCCGACGTACAAGCCTTGTTCGGAGCCCGCCAGATCAGCCTGTGTGTCCCCGGCGACCTCGACGCCGTCTGCGTAGAGGATTCTGCTTGCCCCGTCCCGCACAAGCCCTACGTGGTGCCAGACGTCATCGGTGATAACGGCGTCTGAACGCAGCGCGCGGCCGCCACGTCCATGCGCTCCGGGTCCCTTGAGATCCGTCATCAGCGTGCCGTCAAGAGGGTCGGCAAAGAGCCAGTCTGCAGCACCTGCCTGCGCGATCACGGTCTGGCCGGGCAGGCCGCCCTTGACCCAGGCAAACACGCTGAATGCCCCCTGCGCGGGATTCAGGACGAAGTCCGTTAGCACATAGTCGTTGACCCCATCAAACAGTAAGGCGCCGGCCGATACGCCGCCGGTTTGCCGCCATGCAGGATTTCCTGCCAGAGTACCGTCGTGAGGCCCGGCGCTGTCATGGGCCACCTGAGCGTCTACCTCATCCAGCTTCCAGTGGGCCACGAGGTTTGGCACAGCGGCTCCGTCATCGGCCACAATCGGTGACAAGTAATTGCCGCTAATGACCGCCCGGGCGGGACAGTCGGGCCCCTGCCAGGCCACCGAAAGGTGGTCATCACCCGCCTTCTCCTCCTGCAGCGCCATGATGTAGTACTTCTGCCCACCGGCAAGGATGACCGACGCGGACTTCTGCTCAGGATACTTGTCCCACTCTTGCCACCCCGTCCAGCCAGGCACGTTGGCAATCATCACAGCATTGGCAGGGTTGTCATCTGTGCTCAGCCATAGCTCCCCATTGTCATCACTGGCAATCCAGAAAGTGTACTCGCCCGAGGTGTTGGGATGCAAATAGCCGTGCGTCCGGCTCCCATAGTTCTCCAATCCCGTCTCCCAGAAATCGAAGGCAGACAGCTCATCGCGCCGGGAGGGGTTATCCGGGAAATGCGCGTTGCCTCTCAGGTCCTCAACAGCACTCCCAACAATGCCTTCCCATATCTCGCGCGTGACTGTGCCCTTCTTCGGCGGCGCAGTGTACGGCAGGCTGGCCTTGCCTGCCTTGAAGAGCGCCCGGACTTGATCGAGCCTCAGGGCCGTATCGTAGATGCGGACATCATCGAGCAGGCCCTTGAACCATCGCTCGCCGGACCCGGAACCCACGAAACCATCGCCGAGGGTCACCGGCCCGGAGGCGGTCAGTCCTTCGTAGGCAGCCAGGCCGCCGTCCACAAATATGGCCAGCGACGCCACCGACTTGGCCACAGCCACATGGTGCCACTCGCCACTGGGTAGGATGTGGCTCTGCGCATCGAGATCGTCCCTGGGCCAAGTGGCCTCATTGATGGCCACCCGCGGATGCCCGTTCATCAGGTCAAAGCGAACCGAGCCGGGTCGCCAGTCTCTGTGCTCGATCAGGGCGGCCAGTCCCGTGCGGATAACGTCCTGCTTGACCCAGAGGGCATAGGTGAACTCCACGCTGTCGCGGATCGTCGGCACGCGGATCGCGTCGCCATCGCCATCAAGCTGCAGCGCGCCGCCCATGCAGCCGCCAGTGGGCCGCCATAGAGGAACACAGGAGCCGGACCCGCAAAGCACCTGCCCGTGGTTCCGGCCTACACTGTCATGCGCGGTTGTGCCGGCGGTCTCGTCCAATTCCCAATGAGCCACCGGCGCCGGTTCCTCATTGGACTGGCCGTTGGTGCGCCACTGAGAGGCAAAAACGGCGAAGTCCTTAAGATCGACGCGGCAGTCGCCGGTGAGTTCTCCGACGGCTGGCCCCGCACACGCCTCCGCGAGCAGATCGCCGTCGTACTGCTGGTTGTACATGTCGAACCAGGCCATGCCGCGAAGACTCAGGTTCAATGAGAACGGCGTTTGGGCCGGATTGTCGAAATACAGCCGTACCGTCGCGCTCTCGCCCGGCTCGAAGGCGGGATCGTCCCAGTCCCTGGACAGATTCACCATCCGTTTGCCCTCGGGTGTCGTGGCGTCATAGTCTCTCAGAGTCACCGACGCATTGCTGACACTCTCGACGACCAGCATGACCGGGGCCAGGATGGAGCCCTGTGAGGTGTTGGTGACCGTGACCGTCACCATGTACAAGCCCGTTCGCGGATTAAGTTGACCCTGGGACACGACGAAAGTCAGAAGGTGGTCCAGCGGTGCCAGGGCCTCTTCGGCAAGCTCGACGTTGACGACGTGGACTGTACGCGTCGCCTGGGCCGCGTTGCCGGAGACATCGGTGGCCTCATAGGTCACTGTATAGGTTCCGGGCGTGCGATCATCGACCGCATCACCGCCAATCACAACGACTACGTCTTCATCGCGAAGATCCAGGGCCGAGGCCCCCGGTTCCACGTACCTGTCGCGTCCCCACGTCAATGACATGGCCCGGTCGCCATTGAGCGTGATCAGCGGCGGGGTCGTATCCTGGACCGTGATCGTGACGGTATCGGTGTCCGTGCCGCCCTGGCCATTATCCACGGTCAGCGTGAAGGTATGCACGCCCGGCCGCAACAGAATATCCACGAATAGAGTCGCGCCGACGACAAGACCGTCGGCGTTGGTCCATCGATAGACAACGGCGCCGCAGCAGCCGGGCCCGGCGGACGCCGAGCCATCCAGAGTGACCTCTGCACCGGCGGGACTCGTGCATTCGACCGTCTGGTCGGGACCGGCATCGGCAACGGGCGGAGGACCAGCCGGCGTGCCCATCGCGCTGAGCAAGACTTCGATTCCCTCCGGCGGCACGTCCAGCCCCTGAAGTCGGACCGTCCATTGCCCCGCCTCTGGATTCAGAATAACGTAGGTTTTGACCGTCACGTCGGTCGCCTGGGCGATACGCAGATCGCTTGTGATCCGGACGCCCGTGTTCGCGGGTGTCGCCGCCTGGTAGATGCCTGCCCCATAGACGGGACCATAGGTCTCGAAGTACCTGACACTCGAATGGGTCGTCGTGTTGTTGATTAACCAGCCCGATGGGGAAACCAGGTCGAAACCGACGTCGTTGCCGTAGGAGTACGTCGCGGATATGCGAATGCTGGACATGCCCCCCGGCGCCATGCATGTGCCGTAAACGACGCTCCCTCCGCCGGGCACTTCGGGACTGGGTGTCGGGTCAAACGGAATGAAATGGAGTTCGCCTGGAGGAGGACAGATATCCCCATGCTGACCAACCTCGCCATCCTCGCCTCTTGATGCCAGAAAGTCCTCCAAATGTCTCTTCTGCACCTCGGCCAGTTGTTCCTCCTTGCTCAGATACTCTATGCGTTCCTCTGCCCGAACGCTGGCTGGTCCCCCTCTCCCGCCCCTCCCGGGATCATTGATGTCGACAAAGACATTATCGGCAGGATACACAAACGGGTTCTGCCCGAGGTAGATTCCACAAGAGGCGCCTCCAGAACCGCCACCGCCCCCTGCTCCCGTGCCACCATAGCCTCCGCGACCACCCTCCCTGCCTGTGCCGCTTATATACATGAGCGACCATACTGCTTCTCCGTGGCGGGTAACGCATACGGTACTCATGCATCCGGAAGCTCCTCCCTTGCCCGGTTGGCCTTCAGCGCCACCTTCTCCGCCGCGTCCACCGGCTTCCCCGTCACCGCCGCCGCCAGTAGAGATCACATTGCGTTGAATAGCGGGCGAGGAACCACTCAGCATGATTCCGAAGCTGCCGCCGCCCGGGGCGCCGCCTGTAGCCCCTGAGCCTGGGCAACCTCCCCCGCCTCCTCCTCCACCCGCGCCGCCTGGGAGGTAGCCTGCTACTAAGCCACCCGCGACGCCAAGATTTGGCCACCCAGCTCCACCCCCGTTACCGCCGTAGCCTCCGCCCTCGCCGGGCTGACCCTTCTTTCCGAAACCGCCCACCCACATATCAGCGATGATGTCTCCCTGGTTTGCCCCCCCGCGGCCGCCCGTTCCAGACCAACCGTCGTGACCTGACGAACCGGCAGTCGCATCCAGGAATTTCCATAGGTGGGCTTGGATGCCCTCTTGTTTGCACGCCCATTCGAAGCCTATTGACAAAACCAAGCCCACTTTCGGGATGCGCTTGATGAGGTCGCTGACAAAGCTCACCTCTGGGTGGGATTCATCGTACGACATTCCCCCCCGCCCCCAAGTTGAAACTGAATAGCTGTAAGGGGCATCATGGCCGCTGGTGTATCCCTTAGTGGGATCAGTGCAATCCACACGCTGGCATTCGATTCGCTGCGTTTGTGTGTTGAAGACGCATTCCCGCTCGCATCGCCAATACACGTCTCCTTCATCGCTCTCCTCAAAAGACCACTCCGAGGCGGCCAGGGCATTCGGCACATACCCCTCGACCGCGTAGCTGTCGCCCCCTCTTCCGCCTTGTCCCTGTGGGCTGCAACCTTTGGCTGCGCCGCCTTCACCGCCTCGGGTATGTAGGTCGGACTTCAGAGGCCAGAACTTGTCATATAGCGCCTCAATCTCGTCGGTCTCTGGACAGTAATTGCCCTTCTTAAGGTCGTGACACATTATGGCTGTGCCAGGCGTTACGCCTTTGCTGCAGCTAAGGCAAGGGAGCCAAAGACACCAGTCCGGTCCATCTTCCCCGGGCTCGCCTGGGCTCCCTGCGTCTTCAGCAACGCCGTCAATGCCCTGTCTGCCGTTTCCGCCTTTGGCGGCGAAGATCTGGTTGTTGACAATCGCGAGGTGTTCATCGGAGCCCTGGACGTGAATGCCGATGGAGTTCTCGCCGGCGCCGTTATGCCCGGCTCCGTCGGCGCCGTCCTGGGATATGATGGTCAGGCCATCGATGGTCGTGCTGCTGATGACGTCGCGGACGCTCAGAGCGATGGCGGCTGCGCTATGTATGGTCGTGGGATGCGCGCGCGTAATGCTGGCGGCCGCATTGAACCAGTTCTCCGGAAGCTCCCTTTTCCACTCGCCGACGACCCTATGGGTGCCATATTTCCCCTCCGGTACTATTCCCAGGGCCCTCACGACCGACTCGGCCTGGAATCCGCCATACAGGCTCACACCATCCGGAATGACCAGCGTGGCGGAAGGGTAGTAGTCCCCTTTGTGAATATGGATGTCCTTGTGAGGCTCTTGCGCCGTCGCCAGCTCCAGGGCCTTCTCCAGGGTCTGCACGGGCAAGTTCATCGATCCGAGGCCCCCCAATAATCTCAGCACGTAGTCCAGCATGCCCGCGTCCGTCTGTATGGCAGGGTCCAGGTGCGGCACCCAGTCGTCATGTCCTAAAGTCGAGGATACGAAGACTGCGTTTCCGGGGTCTTCCAGGGTCATAATGATGACCTCATCCTCATTTGTGCCGCCGCTGCCCTTTACGGTCAGGTGGAACGTCATGCTCTGCACCCGTGGCGGGGCCGTGAATGAGGCAGTTGCCGTGGCGACGCCCGTTGGCGGCAGGACCGAAGGGCCGTCGATCTGGGTCCAGTGGAACGAGACCGCCCGCGCCGAGCCTGAGCCGTCAAGGACCACATTCTCCCCGAAGCGAACGCATCTGTCCGGTCCGGCGTTGGCTGTTGGCGGAAGGGGCATCGGGATCAAAGCCTGGATGACAATCACCACTGTATCGGTGGCGGTCGCCCCGTCGTTGTCCATCACCGTCAGGGTGATTGTATGCGTGCCGGAAGGCAGATTGACATCGGCCCGTGGATCCGCACTGTAGGCGAGCTGTTGTGTGCCTTCCGTCCAGTTGTAGCTTACGATCGTCCCGTCCGGGTCGGTCGAGCCGGAACCGTCAAGAGTGACGATCCTCGTGTCGTTATAATCCACCGTCAGCGTTTGGTTCGGCCCGGCGTTGGCTGTCGGAGGGATATTGGGCGGTGACTGGACCGTAATGGTCACAGTGTCCGTGTCCGAAACCCCATCGTCGTCGGTCACGGTCAGGGTGATCGTATGCGTGCCGACCGCCAGCGTCACGTCGGCCGAAGGACTCGTGCTGTAGGCGAGCTGCTCTGCGCCTTCCGTCCAGTTGTAGCTCTTGATCGTCCCATCGGAGTCGCTGGAGCCGGAACCGTCAAGCGTCACGGCCTCCCGGCCATCACGATTCAGGTCCACAACCGTTCGGTCCGACCCGGCATCTGCGGAAGGTCCTTTGTTGGGCAATGCAATCACAGTCTTCTTTACGGTATCCGTGTCCCAAGCCCCGTTGTTGTCCGTGACTTTCAGCGTAATAACGTGCTCTCCAACAGCCAGCGAAACCGTAGGATTGACGCCGGTGGCAAGCTGAACCGCACCTTCGGTCCAGACGTAGCTCTGGATCGTCCCGTCCGGGTCGTAAGAACTGGACCCATCCAGCTCGACATCCTCAGAACCGTTACCGTCCGTATCGAAAACAGCCGCGTCCATCCCGGCAACAGCAACGGGAGGTTGGTTCGGCGGCGAGTTCACTGTGATCGCGACGGTATCCGCGTCCGATGCCGCATCGTCGTCGGTTACGGTCAGGGTGATCGTATGAACGCCGACACTCAGGGTAACCGTTGGATTGACGCCGGTCCCAATCTGCGTGGCGCCTTCTTTCCAGACATAGCTCTGGATCGTGCCGTCGGGATCGCTGGAGCCCGATCCATCCAAGGTGACCGGTTCGCTGCCGTTACGATTCGTGTCTGTCACCGTCTGGTCCGGGCCTGCATCGGCAATGGGTGGTTGGTTACTGGCGACCACGTTGATTGTGAGGTCGTCAAACAGGGAGACTTCGGTGCCGTCAGCCGTCAAGCGGACACTTGTGATCTCACCCAACTCTAATCCGGTCGTATCGAAGGTTCCCGAGCCGGATACCGAAAAACTGGCGGAATCGAGTGTCCCGACGAACTCGACCGTGGTTCCGTCGTAACCATCGTCCGCGGCGTACACGCTTGCCCAGTCCACATACTCTCCGGGGAGCGTATCGAAAGTCACCTCGTCTTGTGTGCCGCCGTTGAGGGCCAAGTAACCTTCCCAGAAGCCCCAGTTTGAGGAAGTGAACGTGTGGTTGAAGTAGGGGTCCAGGGCTCCATCGAAGTCTTCCACGTGTTGGGTCGCCTGGACGCCGGCGGTAACGAACAGCAACGGTGCTAAGAGGCATAACGTAGTCTTCATTTTCGAGTCCTCCGAAGGACCTGCGCCACGTTGAGGGTTTCCGTTTGATCGTCTGCTTGCCTGCCCCTGATGATAGCAGAGAGAATCCGACATCTGCACAAGATTTTCCTCGTTCTGCAGAAAAATCGGCCGGTGGTCGCGCGTGACCGCCCATCCGTCGCCGTCCACATCCTGCCGGTGCGGCCTCCAAAGCCTCTGGTCGTCTCGTCAAGGCTTCGTTCTCGGCCTTCACCTCCCTTCTGTCAGGCCGGAGTGATTGGCGCCGCGAGCATCTGCAGAGAACAGAGACATCCCCCGGCTCGGCAGATCGCGCCGCCCGAATGGCGAAGGCAATATGCCGCCTGACCGACCGGCGTTCCGGATTGTCCCGATACTCGTCCCTCGGTAGCTATCTCAATACTTGATGATGTAGTTCAGGACAATGTAGGGCTGCATATTCTCATGCGCCGAATCTGAGCCTTTTGAATCCTCCGATATGCTGATATTGGTGTCCTGTACGGATGCGCCGGCGGTAGTGCTCCCCAAAGACACGGACAAAGCGTCGCCCTGCACAGTGATGCCGGTCCGACGCGAATTTATCCCTATGTGTGTCGCAGCACTGCGTACGGTTATGCCGGTAGTATTGGAACCCGTCCATGTGCTTCCTCGCTCGCCACTGCCAGAATCGTCAACACGGCCTTGTCCCGTGTGCTCGTCAAGTCTAATACTATGCGCGTGCCCGGGATCATTGATGGAGTGGCTGTGCCCGGGATCATTTATGGAGTGGTCGTGTCCTGTATCAGTTATGCTGTGGTTGTGCGGAGAAACAGTGACGTTGTGGTTGTGTGGGGAAACGTTGATCCCATGGCTGTGACTGGAGGCACTGACATCGTGCTTGTGGGACGGCATCTCGGATTCCGAGAGACTGACTTCCGCCTGGCCACCTGTCTTTCCAAGGGTATCGCAATAGTAGGTGAAGGGTTTTTGGCCTACCGGCACTTTTCCCGCGAGATCAGGCACTCGGAAGGCGTCCTTCTTGGCGTTGCTGCCGTACGTGAATTCGATGACATCGAATAGCTCAGGGAGAGCGGATGTATCGTAGAGCGCACCGTCGCACATCAGCCAGCCATCCGGGGCCGTGCTTCCGGCATATGCGATGATGGACCCTACAGGCATGTCCGCGCCGAACTCACTGGGCGCCACGCCGGCAAGGGCCGTTTGCCCTACCTGTGTGCCACCTCTTTGACCCAGTAGAACCATGAACGAAGCCAGAGCCAGAACCAGTATGATTATTCGTGCCTTCATTTTCGTCCCCTTCCAACTGAAAGTCTCCATCGATCGTCGCCAACTGTCCCATTTGGTCAGGAATCTCACAAAGAGACGCCCTCTGTACCGCCACCTCTGTCTTGAGGTGGGGTCCCGCGAAACACGCTGGCGGGCCCCGCACCCCAGGATCTAACCCAAACCTATTCGGAACCACTCCGATCATCTGTTCCACTTCGCCCTGTCCTTTCCCGGTAAATTCGGGAAGAATTCGCGATCTTGTGCGAAATCTCACGGTCTGACGACACGGTCGTAGATCCGCACGTCGTCGATCAGGCCCTTCCAGAAGGTGGTAGGGGCCATCGTCTTGCCGGCACCGATGACCAGATTGCCGGAAGACCCTGCGAGGCTGTCCTGAGCGTCCTCGGCCACGAGCACGCCGTCCATGTAGAGCCGGCGGTTGGCGCCGTCCCAGGTAAAAGCAATCCGGTGCCAGTTGCCGTCCGTGATGATCGCCTGGGAAGACAGCCCGCCCCCCGCCTGGACACTCTTGGACAACTCGGTCGTCAGTGCACCTGTGGCAGTATTGGCCATCAGCCAGTTGGCCCCGCCCAGTTGGGCGACAATCACTTGGCCGGGCCTGCCCCCTTTGACCCAGGCCAGGACGCTGAAGAAGGGGCCGGCCGCCGGGCTCAGGGGAGACTTGGCCGTGACGAGGGTCGTCCCGTTCAATTCCAGCGCCCCGTCAATCCTCCCGCCCTGCGGCCGCCATTGCGGCAGCCCCACGATCGTGCCGTGGTTGGTGCCGGCGCGATCGTGGGCTACGATGCCCTCCGTTTCGTCCAACGCCCAGTGCGCGACCAGGGTCGGGTCGTCCAACTCTTGCCCCCAGTAGCCCATGAGGAACTCCAAGTCCAGTGCATCTACAACGCCGTCTGCAAAAGCCGGTGCTATGTCGGCCACTGGATCGTCCTGACCCCACGACTCAATAAGGGTAAGCAAGTCTTGGATGTCCACACTCCCATCCGCGTTGAAGTCAGGTGGTGGACCGTGGGCAGGTTCGTACACGGTGGCGGTTGCGGGGCATGGGTGAGGTCTATCCGTCCCCCCGATCACATATATCCTGTTGTCCACGACGTCGGCCGAAAAGACCGCTCTCAAAAATGGCGTGTCGGCCTCTCTCGTCCACCTATCCGTTTCCGGGTCATATACCTGCACTGCTTGATAGGGTGGGTCTCCACTCCAGAGCCACCCTCCAATTACGACTATCTTGTCGGCCAATACCACAGAGACCATCTGACTGGTGCCTACGAGCATGTCCGCCTTCCGCGTCCACGTGTCAGTTGCCGGGTCGTACTCTTGCACGTAGGCTCTCGCCTTGACATCCGGCCGTCCTCCAACGGCATAGATCTTTCCCCTCACTACGTTGGCATTCAGTAACGCCACACCGAGAGGCATATCCGCCTTCTGTGACCAGCTATCCGTCGCAGGATCGTACACTTCCACAGTTGTGAGACCCACGTATCCTTTAGGAGGATATCCGCCGATGGCGTAGATCTTCCCATTGACCGTACAGGTTGCCAGACCCCACCTCGGTGTTGGCATATCGGCTTTCCGCGTCCATGTGTCCGTGGACGGATCATATTCCTCAACGATTGGCAGACACAGGAGAGGACTACCCCGATCACCACCAATAACATAGATTCTTCCACGCACTACGGCGCTCGATGGGGACGTCCAACCTCTCGCGGTTGGCATGTCGGCCTTCTTTGCCCACGTGTCGGCAAGGGGGTCATATTCCTCCACGCTCGACAGGTATCTAAAGTCGGTCTCGCTCGACCCGCCTCCTATGACGTAGATCTTGCCGTTGACCACAGCGGACGTGTGGCCCCACCGAGGCGTCGGCATGTCGGCTCTCTGCGTCCAGACATCTTGCACGCCCGAGCAGAGCGACGCCATGCTCAAGAACTCGCTAATGACAACTCCGAACCCAATGATTCTCATTCTGGGACTGCCTCGGCGTTTCATGGTTCTGTCCTCCAAAAGGGGTTTGTCTTGTCATCTGGAGGTAAACACAGCAAAATCCGGCGATCTTGCGCAGAATCTTGATTTTTTGCCCTCGCAGCGGGATCGCCCCAGGCTTGAAACAGGCGTGGTGGGTGCTCGATCATCCGATAAGTTCTTGCAAACAAGGCGGTTATGATGTAAAGTGAAACCAGCGGCTTGATGGTAGACCGGGTGGAAGAACCTCGAAAAAGGACGGATCTACGGGCGGAGAAGACCTCTCCGCAGGTCGTCGGCAGGGGAACAGATCATGGGACAGAGAGACTACACAGACATGGGCGGGGTGGGGGCAGCCTTTCTGACCACGCACTGGTCTCTCATCCAAGAGGCAGGATCGGACGAGCAGGGGCGCGACTACGCTCTGATCGGACTGCTGTTGGAGCGGTACTGGAAGCCGGTGTACTGCTACCTCCGCCGCAAGGGATACGATAACGAAGAGGCCAAGGACCTGACGCAAGGTTTCTTCCACGAGGTGGTTCTGGGGCACGATTTGATTCAGACCGCCGAGCCCTCCAAGGGACGCTTTCGCTCTTTGCTGCTGATCGCTCTGAACCGCTACCTGATCAACGTGCACAATTCCGAGACGGCACGGAAACGCATCCCGAAGGAGAAGCTGGTGTCGCTGGACCTGGACGAGTCCTCGGACTTGCCCGAGCCTGTGGCCAAGTCCAGCCCGGAAGACTCCTTCAACTACGCCTGGGTATCGACCCTGCTGGAACGCGTCCTGGCGGAGGTGGAAGCGAAGTGTCATGAGGAGGGCTTGAGCGCTCATTGGCACCTCTTCCACGACCGGGTGCTTCAGCCCATCCTGGAGCGAAGCAGTCCGCCGTCGCTGCAAACGCTCTGCGAGCAATATGGAATCGGGCAGGCGGGGAAAGCCTCGAATATGATCGTGACGGTCAAACGGCGCTTTCAGGACACGCTACGGCGGCGCCTGCGCGAGTCCGTCATGTCGGACGGGGAGGTCCAAGAGGAACTGAGGGAGTTGAAACGGTTTTTCCCGGAAATGGCGCAAGATGCGAAATAGTTGCTGTATTATGCGATAGGGAGCAGCCTGCGGCATCGGCAGGGCTTTGCTCCCGGGCGTTTCAGTTGAAGTGATCGTGTTGCACAATCATGGGCAGGACACGAATATACGGCTTGGACCCCGATCAGGTGGGCCGTCTGCTGTCCTTGGGAACCGATGGGGCAGGCGGCGAGCCTGGGTCGGGCCCTGAGCCCACCGCCGCCGGACGAGCGGACTTTGAACGTCCCGGCGCCTGGATCGGGCGGTACAAGCTCCTTCGCGTGCTCGGCGAGGGAGGCATGGGGATCGTGTACTTGGCGGAGCAAGAAGGCGCGATCAAGAGGCAGGTCGCGCTGAAGGTCGTCAAGCCGGGGATGGATTCGAAACGCGTGATCGCCCGTTTTGAGGCGGAGCGCCAGGCTCTGGCCCTGCTGGATCACCCCAACATCGCCCACGTGCACGACGCCGGCACGACCGACAGCGGCCGACCGTACTTCGTGATGGAGTATGTAGAAGGTCCGCCCATCACCGACTACTGCGACCGCCACAAGCTGGGCATCGACGAGCGGCTTCGCCTCTTCCAGCAGGTCTGTCTCGCGATCCATCATGCCCACCAGAAGGGGATCATCCATCGAGATATCAAGCCGTCCAACATCTTAGTCTATGCAGAGCCCGAGAGGGCCATTCCGAAGATCATCGACTTCGGCGTGGCCAAGGCGATCAGCCAGCCCTTGACCGAACGGACCTCGTTGACGGAGGACAGCCACTTGCTGGGCACCCCCGAGTACATGAGCCCGGAACAAGCAGACCTAGCCAACGAGGACATCGACACCCGCTCGGATATCTACTCGCTGGGAGTCCTGCTCTACGAACTGTTGGCCGGCATCTTGCCCTATGACTCCGAGACGTTCCGCCAGGGTGGAGTCGAGCACATCCGCCGGGTCATCCGCGAGACAGACCCCAGGACACCCAGCACCCGCCTGACCAGGCTCGGCGAAGAGGCCAGGAAGCTCGCCGAGAGCCGCCGGACCGAAGTCGTCGCACTGGCCAAGCGCCTGCACCGGGAGTTGGAGTGGATCCCGCTCAAGGCGATGCGCAAGGCCCGCTCCGAGCGGTATCGCTCAGCCTCCGAACTCTCTGACGATATCGAGAACTATGTCACCGGGCGTCCTCTCATCGCCGGGCCGCTTGGCACATGGTACCGATTGAGCAAGTCAATGCAACGGCACAGGGCGCTCGTGGCCGCGACTACTGCAATCTTGGTTGTGCTCATCGCGGGGATAATTACTTCGACCGTGTTTGCGGTCCGGGCCGAGCGGGCCTTGTCTCATGCGCAGGCCGTGTCCGACTTTCTCTTAAGGGATGTCCTGGACGCCGGGCGCGACGGCAGGCTATTAGAACGGGACTTCGAGGATATGCTGGAGAACGCCACGAAGGGACTCGAGGGCAAGTTCAAGGATCAACCGCTGGTTGAAGCGGAGATCCGCTATACCCTGGGTCAGAAATACCTGGAGGCATTTAAGCCCGAGGGCGCCAAGCTACATCTGGAGCGGGCCTATCAAATCCGCCTGCAACAGTTCGGCCCGGAAGATCAGCGCGGGCTCCACATCGCAATGATGCTGGGCTGGGCCCACAGTCATTTGGGACACTATGATGATGCCATACGGATGTGGACCGACCAAATCGACACCTTACGAAGGGCGTACGGTGACGCGCATTGGCGGATAATGCTTTTGATGACAAGCATTGGCGAGGCGTACGGGTCCTTGGGCAACTACGAAGAGGCAGAGGCCTGTTTCGACGAGGCCCTGAAGCGCTGGGGGCAATTGCGTAATCCATCTGCCTTTACCGGTCGGCTCGCCGCTATTCAAAAGGGACGGGGCGGGAATTACCTGGCCCAGGGACGTTATGCGGAGGCAGAGCATGCCTTGTGTCAGGCCTTGGAGCTGAAGCTGCCATCCGGAGTGAATACGTTGTCATGTATGAGGGCGCTGTCGGCCGTCTATCGAGAACAGGGACAATATGAGAAGGCGCAGCAGTTGTGCGAGACGGCGCTGGATACGATGCGTGGGGAGATAGGCGATGACCACTATGAAATGCTAAACGCCAAATGCGAACTTGGACGCATCCTCATGGCCCGGGGTCTATTGCCTGAAGCGGAGAAGCTAATCTCAGAGGCGTTGCGTAATAAGCGTCTCAAACGCAGTGTCGTACATGAAAATGCCTTCTCATTCATCAATGCCCTTGCCGTGGTACGCACCAAGCAGGGTGAATATGCCGATGCCAACGACTTGTTCGCAGAAGCCCTGGAGGGCAGAAAACACACGCTTGGCGAAAGCCACCCGCAGACGCTGGAGACCCTCAACGATTTGGGCGTCCTCCGAAGAGAGCAAGGCCATCACGAAGAGGCGCAATCCTTGCTTCGCCAAGCTCTGGAGGGCCGACAGCGCAAGCTGGGCCCGGACCATCCCGCCTGCTTCGAATCCATGCACGAAATCGCCATCCTGCATGTGCGGCAGGCCCGCTACGAGGACGCCGAGTCGTTGCTTTTGGAAGCCTTCCACGGCCGCCAGACCAAGCTCGACCCCGAACACCCCCACACCCTCGACTCGCTAAAGCAGCTTGTGACCCTCTATGAATTGTGGCCCAAACCCGGCGAAGCCGCCAAGTGGCGAGCGAAGAGACCTCATAATTGATGATGCCGTCCTGATTGCCGTGGGGACTACCAGAATGGTAGATATTGAGCATGGAGATCAGGGACAAACGGATTGCGGTCCTTTCGCCGGTGGCGTGGCGGACGCCGCCGCGGGCGTATGGGGCGTGGGAGACCGTGGCGAGCAACATCGCCGAGGGGCTGGTCGCGCGCGGGTGGAAGAACGTCACCCTTTTTGCTACGAAGGATTCCATCACGAAAGCCCGGCTGGTCGGGTGCATTGAGCGTGGCTATGAGGAGGACAAGTCGCAGATCGGACTGGTCTCGACGTGCCTGCACATCTCAAAGGCCCTTGAGCGGGCAGGGGAGTTCGACCTGATTCACAATAACTTCGACTACCTGCCCCTGACCTACCTGCCATTCATCAAGACGCCGATGCTCACGACCATTCACGGCTTCTCCCACCCGGACATCCTTCGCGTCTATCGCAGCTTCAAGGACACATATTACGTCTCCATCAGCGACGCCGACCGGGACCCGGAACTGCCTTACATCGCGACGGTGTACAATGGAATCGACCTCTCGAACCTGACATTCCGGGAGCAGCCGGGCGACAAGCTGGTCTTCCTGGGACGAATTCACATGGACAAGGGGGCGCATCTGGCCATCGAGGTCGCGCGGCGATGCGGCCGGGACCTGCTCATCGCGGGGATCATCCAGGACCAGCTCTACTTCGATACCTTCATCCGGCCCCACCTGAACGACTCCTCCATCCAATACATCGGCCCCGCCGACCCGGCCCAGCGAGACGAGTTGTTCAGGCGGGCCTACGTGACGCTTCATCTGAACACGATCCCGGAGCGCTTCGGGCTGGTCATGGCCGAATCCATGGCTGCCGGCGTGCCGGTCATTGCCATGGACCTCGGCTCCTGCCGCGAAGTCATTAGCGATAGAGAGACCGGCTATCTTGTCGGTACCGTGGACGACGCCGTGGCGGCAGTGGAGCGGGTGGGACAGATCGACCGCCGCAAATGCCGGGACCGTGTCGAGGAGAAATTCTCCATTGATTGCATGGTCGCACAGTACGAAAAGGTGTACGAGGAAATCTTCCGCCGCGAGGCCGCAAAATCGTAAATCATAAATCGCAAATTATGAGGGGGGTATATGGGAAAGAGCTTTGTCGCGCGGTATGAAGGCAATCCGATCCTGACGAAGGATGACATCCCGTACCCGGTGGCGACCGTCCACAATGCGGGAGTCACGAAGTACCAGGGCCGGTACATCATGCTCTTTCGCTCGCACCTGGACACGGGGCGATCCATCATCGGCCTGGCCGAGAGCGAGGATGGATTCCATTTCAAGCCCCGGCCGGAGCCGTTCCTGACGCCCGCCAGAGAGCCGCCTTTCGCGGAGTACGAGGAGTACGGTGTCGAGGACCCGCGGATCACGCTGCTCGAAGGTGCGTACTACATTACGTACAGCGCGTACTCGCGACACGGCGTGCGGATCGCAATGGCCAGGACACGCGATTTCCAGTCCGTGGAGCGCGTCTCACTGATTACCCAGGCCGACTACCGCAACACGGTCATTTTTCCGGAGAAAATCGGCGGCAGATACGTCCGCCTGGACCGGCCCCACTCGGAGATCAGCCCGTGGTCTATCTGGATCACCTACTCGCCGGACCTGCGGTACTGGGGCGACTCAAAGGTCGTCATGAAGCCCGTGAAGTACCATTGGGACGAGATGAAGATCGGCCCCGGCGCGCCGCCGATCAAGACCGGCAAGGGCTGGCTGAGCATTTATCACGGCGTCTTTCCCACGATGGATGGCGCGGTCTATCGCCTCGGCGTCGCCTTGCATAAGCTCGACGACCCGGCCGAAATCCTCGGCGTCTGCGACCGCTGGATTCTCCAGCCCGAAGATCCTTGGGAAATCGTCGGCTACGTCCACAACGTCGTCTTCACCTGCGGGGCCGTCCCTGAGGACGACGGCACCCTCAAGCTCTACTGGGGCGGCGCCGACAAAGTCATGTGCGCCGGTACCGCCGTCATCGACGAGCTCGTCGACGCCTGCCTGATTTGGTCCCGCCCTGCAATGTAACCGCGATCCATCTCCACGAGCGAGCCGGCATCTCCGCCGCAGCAAACCGCTGATGATGCCGATCAGGGTGTGGTTGCGGGCACCGGCTCTACGGATCTCTTCGCATCCTTCTCCATGCGGTGCCGTGCCTCCGCCAGCGGCTGGGGTGCCGCGACTTTGCGGTAGCCCAGGGCCTTCATCACCTCGAGGACCTCGGTCCACGTCGGGAAAGGCCTGGCGTTGGCTTTCTTGTACTCCTCGATTGCCATGAGGAATTCGAATTGCTCGTCGGACATATGACCCTCCTCGGCAGCTTTGCGATCGTCGCTGCGTCGTCGGCCCGGGCCGCGACAACGGTCGAGGCCAAGGCGTCTGTCTACGACGCTCTGGCGACGATCCTTCCCGCTGCGCCGTTCCACAAAATTCGGATCGCTCGTGTCCACCGGACGCTGGCGCCTGTCGCAGATCATCTTGCGCCGGTCCTGTCCACTGCGGCGGTCAATCGGGGGCATATCGTTTGCTTCTGACATAGTGGGCACATCCTGTCTTCAGCTCCGCGGCTCCACCCCGGCCGGGGTAGGAGACGCGAACACTGGATGTCTGATTGTTTCGGTCGTTTCACTGGATCAGATCTCGTCATCGAACATATCGGCGTCGAGATCCATATCCTCATCCTCGTCCATCGCGAAGTCATAGAAATCGTCGTACGCGTCCTGCGACTCGATGACGACGTGCGCCTCATCGAGGAAGTCCTCGGGCACCAGGATCGCGATCCCGGTCTTGTTGCCGGCGGGATCGATCTGCTCCCTCACGATCGCGGGGATGTCGTTGAGTCGCAGCAGCGTCTCATACTCCCTGGCCTGTTCCATGTCGTCGACCACCGCGACGATGACCACGTCCTTCAAGTTGCTCTGAGATTTGCCGTTTTTGTCCATGCGCCTTTTCATTTTCAATCTCCGTGATACAGCGGCACCTTCTATTACCGGCTGATGACCTGATCGGGTTCGGCATCCACGGCCCCTGTTCGCCGGGGCCTGAAGCCGGCGGCGGGCCTTCACTCCGGACCGCCGGGCTGAACCCACCTTGCCTATCGGCGGTACGGATGCCGAGATTTAGGATTCCGGGCTTTTTTTTCTGGCAACTTGGCCATGCCCGCGCAAGAAGGGCGAAACGCCCCGTGCAGCGCCGCGCGGTATGACGCCGGAAAGTGTCAGCTTCTCTTCCTCGCAGGGGGGCACCGTCGCGATGGGAGTCTGTAGGGTGGGGCTTGCCCCACCGATTCTTCTCGTGATGCAGATTGCGGTGGGGCAAGCCCCACCCTACGAGCTGCTCAGTCGGGCCATAGCGACGGCATTTTTCTGGGATACAGGTATCCCTGTGGGGCCGATATAGCGGTGACCGGCACGGAGGCAATGGCCGTTCTCGCCCACGAGATAGGGGGCTCAAGAATTCTTTGCAGGAACGTTGGGATCTCGGGAGTCCCATAACGGACGGACTGGTGGTCCTGAAAATCGGACTTCGCACCGGATTTTGTGGACTTGTGCCGGGCAAAGACCCGACTAATACAATTGATAACGCTGATACAGGCGTGAAATTTTTTCCGCGTGGAAATCAAGCGTTGGTGGATGGATGCCGATAGCTTGGGTATGCGGTGATGGTGTCGTGTAGGCAGCCGTGGCGTCGTGTTCGCCGGTCGTGGCTGGAAATCCACCAGGGCAGTCGTTGGGGACTGCATAAGGGGTGAGGACTTATGGGACCGAGTGACGAGGGGATGCACATCCGCGTCTTCATGCTGGGCTGGGAGTTCCCGCCTTTCATCAGTGGCGGGCTTGGCACAGCGTGCTATGGTTTGACCAGGGCCATGGACCAGCTCGGCGTGAAAGTGACATTCGTGCTTCCCAAGATGGTCCAAAGCGAGTACTCGACGCATGTGAAATTGCTGACCCCAGGCACGAGGCGGCGTCAGATTCGCCGCGCGCAAAAGAACGTCACGTGGCGAAATGTGCGGTTTCGGTCGATCCGCTCGCCCCTGCAGGCGTATGTCACGCCGGATGCGTACGTGGAGACAATCGAGCGAACTCTGGGCTTGAGGCGCGAGATCGAACGCCATGTCGTTGGCCGGGTGGAGCTGCGGGGCGGATCAGACTACAGCAGCGACTTGTATCGAGAGGTGCACAGGTACGCATCGATCGCGGCGGAGTTGGCGAGGGACGAGGACTTCGATGTCATTCACGCCCACGACTGGATGACCTACCCGGCGGGGATCGCCGTGGCGGAGATGACCGGCAGGCCGCTCATCGTGCACGTGCACTCGACGGAATTCGACCGCAGCGGCGAACATGTCAACCAGACAATCTACGATATCGAGCGGGAGGGAATGGAGCGAGCGGAGAAGGTGTTGGCCGTGAGCCATTTCACGCGCAGCATCATTCTCAGCCGCTATGGCATCCCGGCGGAGAAAGTGGAGGTCGTCTATAACGGCGTGGACCGCAATCGCGCCGTGCCGATGGCGAACATGAGCATCCGGCGGGACGAACGGCTCGTGCTCTTCCTGGGACGCATCACCATGCAGAAGGGGCCGGAGTACTTCCTCCAGGCCGCGAAGAAGGTCCTGGAGGTGATGGATAACGTCAAGTTCGTGATGGCCGGCTCGGGTGACATGATGTATCGCGCGGTAGAGCTGGCGGCGGGACTGGGGATCGGCCAGAAGGTGCTCTTCACGGGCTTTCTGCGGGGAGATGACGTTCGCCGGATCTACCGGATGGCGGATTTGTACGTGATGCCGTCGGTATCGGAGCCGTTCGGCATTGCGCCGCTGGAGGCGCTGGACAACGACGTTCCGGCGATCATCAGCAAACAGAGCGGCGTCTCGGAGGTCCTGCGGCACGTGCTGAAGGTGGACTTCTGGGACGTCAACGAGATGGCGAACAAGATCGTGGCGGTGCTCAAGTATCCGCCTCTGCAAATGACGCTTCGGAACCACGGGAATTTCGAGGTGCGCAAGCTGCGATGGAAGGACACCGCTCGAAATTGCGTGAGGATTTATCGGGAGATGCTTGTCCCGGTCTGAGCCGGCCGGGAGAGATCAGATAGGACGACACGAGGTTGACAAAGGACTGAGGAGTCACATGCCTTCGGTTTGCTTCTACTTCCAGGTCCATCAGCCGATGCGGCTGCGGCATTACACGGTCTTCGACGAAGACGAGCGGTATTTCGACGAGAGCAAGAACGCCGCGATCTGCAAGAAGGTGGCGAACAAGTGCTATCTGCCCGCCAATCGGATGCTCCTGAAACTCATCCAGAAGCACAAAGGCCGGTTCAAGATCGCCTACAGCCTGACGGGCGTCCTGCTGGAGCAACTCGAGATATACGCTCCCGAGGTCCTGAGCACGTTTCATGCGCTTGCAGAGACCGGATGCGTGGAGTTCCTCGCGGAGACGTACTACCACAGCCTGAGCTTTCTGTACTCGCGGCAGGAATTCGTCGAACAGGTAAACAAGCACGTCGCCGCCATGGAGAGCCTGTTTGGACAGACCCCCACGGTGTTCCGGAACACCGAATTGATCTACAACAACGAGCTTGCGCTGCTTATCGAGGCGATGGGGTGCTTCGATGCGGTCATCACGGAGGGAGCGGACCATATCCTCGGCTTGAGAAGTCCCAGCTTCGTGTACCGTCCGAAGGGCTGCCGTCACGTGAAGCTCCTGCTGAAGAACTATTCCCTCAGTGACGACATTGCGTTCCGGTTTTCCAATCGACAGTGGGCCGAGTGGCCCCTGACCGCCGAAAAGTTCGCTCAGTGGGTCAGCGCCGTCAATGGGAACGGCAACGTCGTGAACCTGTTCATGGACTACGAGACGTTCGGCGAGCATCAGTGGGCGGACACGGGCATATTCGATTTCATGCGTCAGTTGCCCGACGAAATCCTCAAACACCCGGACAACAACTTCAAGACGCCGAGCGAGGTGGCCGCCGGCTACGACGCCTCGGGCATCGTCGATGTCCCGCACGTGATCAGTTGGGCGGATACCGAGCGCGACCTGTCGGCCTGGCTGGGCAATCCCATGCAGTCCAACGCCGTTCACGAGTTGTACCGCCTGGAACGCAGGATCAAGCGGGTGAACGATCCTTGCATAGTATCCGACTGGCGCAAGCTGCAGACCTCCGATCACTTCTATTACATGTGTACGAAGTTTTTCGCCGATGGCGACGTGCACAAGTACTTCAATCCATACGACTCGCCGTATGACTCCTATATCAATTTTATGAACGTCCTGGACCAGCTCCAGAAGCGCTGCGCTCGGCAGGAAGCGATGAATGAGATCGGCGTCCTGTCGCCGAGAAGGCCGGCGGAGTGTGTGCCGGTGGCGGGCTGAGGGGCGCTGATGTGATATGGGGTGGCGAGGCCATACATTGTAGTCCTTGTAACGGCCAAGAAAGCATTTCATGCTGATCGCGCAGAAAACAAGCAGCGAAGAAATCGTGCGTATATCCATCCCCGGCAGGGCCCTTGAGGAACTGCTGGGTAAAGAGTGGCTGCTGACGAACCAGCGGGGCAGCTACGCCGCATCGACCGTTCTGGGATGCAATACGAGCGGATACCACGGGTTGCTGATCGGGTCGCTTACGCCGCCGATCAACAGGACCATGGCGCTCTCGAATTGCCTCGAAACGGTGACCTGCGGCAGCCAGGTCTTCCAGTTGTCGACATTCGAGTTTGGCGATAAGCTGATTCCCGGCGGCTATGCGTGCCTGCGCGAGTTCTGGCGTGACGACGCCGTGCACTTCCTCTACAGCCTCAACCCGGTCGAGGTCCTCAAGACGATCCGGCTCGCCCGCGACAGCGACACTGTCATCGTGGAATACACGTTTCGCAACATCCGCGAGCCTGTGGAATTTCTGCTGCGCCCATTCGTCGGCCTGCGCGATTTTCACATGCTTCAGAAATCCGACGCGCGATTGACCTGTGACGACTCCGGCTCAGGTCTGTTGATACGCCACGATACGCCAACCGCAGGCGAGCTGCTCCTGGACTGTCCCGCGCTGCGGTTCGAGAGGGACGCGCAATGGTGGTATAACTTCAGCTATCGCGTCAACAGGACGAGGGGGCTTGCGTGTGCCGAGGACCTGTGGGCGCCGGGTTCTTTCCGGGGGCAGGTCGGATCGACGAGCCACATTGTCTTTCAGGCCCGTTTCGGCGAGCATTTGCGGCCCGGCAGAGAGCCGTCCGTGGATGCCGACCTGGTCAGGAGCGAGTTGGTCGAGCATCAGGGCGACTTGATTCGCACGGCGAAGGCCCAGAGCCGGATCGACCGGGTCCTGTCGTTGGCGGCGGATCAATTCATCATCACGCGTGGCGACGCGGCCGGCGAGCGGATCTCGATTCTCGCCGGGTATCCCTGGTTTGCAGATTGGGGCCGCGATGCATTCATCGCCTTGCCCGGGCTATTGCTGGCCACCGGCCGCCACGAGGAGGCCAAAAGCGTCCTGACCACTTTCGCGGCGGCCGCCGACCAGGGCATGATCCCGAACCGTTTTGACGACCGCAGTCACACGGCACATTTCAACAGTGTGGATGCGTCCCTGTGGTTCATCCACGCTGCCTTTGAGTACCTCGATGCCACAGGGGACCTCCCGGTGTTCTCGCGGGAGCTACTGCCCGTGATCCGCTGGATCATCGATTCGTATCACAACGGCACGCGATTCAATATCCACGCGGATTACGACGGTTTGATCCTAGCCGGTGACAGCAGCACGCAACTGACATGGATGGACGCCAAGTGCGGCGATGTTACGTTCACCCCTCGCTATGGCAAGGCGGTCGAGGTCAACGCGCTCTGGCACAATGCCCTGTGCCGCATGAGCCGATTCTGTAAACAAAAACACCTGCCGGATGCAAGCCGTTACGCGCAGATGGCAGCGAAAGTCGGCGGCAGCTTTGCTGTGGCGTTCTGGAACGAGGAGCAGGGGTACTTGAACGACACCGTGATGCCGGACGGCTCTGTTGATGCGAGCCTTCGTCCGAATCAGATTCTTGCCGTGTCACTACCCTACGGCCCGCCTCTGACCCGGCAGCAGCAGCGAGCCGTCGTGACTGTCGTGGAACGGGAGTTGCTCACCCCCTACGGGCTTCGCACGTTGAACAGGCAGGATGCACGCTACAAGGGCCGCTGCGAGGGATCGGCGTACCAGAGGGACGAGGCCTATCATCAGGGGACCGTCTGGGCCTGGCTGATCGGCCCGTTTGTCGAGGCCTACCTGAAGGTCCGTGACTTCAGTCCCGAAAGCCGGCGGGAGGCCGCGCAAATGCTCGAGCCATTGACCCGGCACTTGACCCAGGAGGCCTGTCTCGGCAGCATCTCCGAGATCTTCGACAGCGACCCGCCCCACACCCCGCGAGGTTGTCCCGCCCAGGCCTGGAGCGTCGCCGAACTCATCCGCGCCTGCCGAATGGTAAGGCCGTAATGTGGCGAGGCCATCTTGGCCTTGTCTTGTTGTTCCAAGGGCGCTCGCGCCCTCGCCACGAGGAGCCAACAGGCCGTCGCCCGCTCCGTAGAACGGAGGAGCGAGGCATTCTCCGCCAGCCATAACGCATCCTGTTCATCGCTTTCGCATCACTATTTGTCGAAATCTTGTTTTCTCGCGCGGAATCCTGAAGGCACCCAACACAAGTCATGGAAACCCAAAGAATCATGTCTCGCGCGGAGACGCAGGGACGCAGGGTCCAGAAAACGTTTCGATCCCCCTTTTCTCTGCGCCTCCGCGTCTCTGCGTGCGTGAGTCTGGCTGCCGTCGGTTCCTCTGCTCACGATCATGACCCTCGCTCGCTCCTCGATCGCAAACAGGCTTGTGTCGCCAGCAACCACAGGACCATGCACAGAACCGAAACCACGCAGACAATCGCCACACCCAGCAGCTCCTCCACGCCGGAATACGAGAAATGCAAGCCCCACTCAGAACCCCGTCCCGGCTCCCAAATTGCATCCAACCATCCGTTCATGGCCCGACCCTTTCAATCTTGTCTCCACCACTACATGCGCCATCCGCCACCCCTTTGGGCCACGATTTTCAGAAAATCACGGCCGATCCTGTCGCTAAACCGCTGCTTGCCCCGCTTCCACCAGCAAGGCTTCGCCCTTGAGCAAAACCCATAATCGTTCCAGGGTCGATCTCGTCTTCGCGCGCAGTCGCCAGGACAAGAGACCATCACTGCTCCGGGACGACGACGATGGTGTCGCTTCCGCGAATCGGCTGGCCGCCCCAGGTTTCGCCTTCCAGGACGACCTCGCCGCTGGTCCACGTGGCCCCATCGCATTGCGTTTGGACCTGGACGACCAAGTCTTCGTCGCCGTCGCCGTCCACGTCCTCGAAGTGGCCCATCCAGTTGGACTTGCCGCGCACCGCCACGCGCGACCCCGCCAGACTCACCGTCGTCCAGTCCACGTCGGCGGCGTCGAAATCAGCGGTCGTCAGGATCGCCACGGGAATCACGCCGCAGGAGCTGGGATTGATCGGATTCGGGGCGGCCGTCCCAGGTCTGATGTCGATCTGAACCGAGATCACGTCCATGTAGCCAAAGTCATCTATAGTCAAGCAACTGCCGAAACGAGGGACACTTATAATGATGTACGCAATGCTCTGCGCGCTTAACGAAAGGAAAGAGTTCTGACCTGGGTAGTTCGGCGGTCCAGAAACAGCACCTACCAGATTGTCACTGGCGTCATATGCTTTGAGATCGACTGTCTCGACACTGGTATACCAGAACTCCACGTAACTGGTCGTACCGGCCAGGAAGTCCACCCTCATGTAGTCATATTCACCGGGCCATATCACAGCATCCCCTGAATGAGGCGGGTATTGAATGTAATTGTATCCCCATATGCTCCTATCCATGATAGTGACATAGGGCCCGAATGACAAGTTCGACAAATAGCTCCCAAGGTTCTCTCCGGAAGCAGATACACCGGTTGTGCCGTAGTAGTAATATGTGTACGGAATGCCTTCGAAATCCTCCACGATAATATCCGCCGCCACACATGGGCTTGCCAGAATCGCCGCCATCACACTCATGATTGTACCAGTTCTCCAACTCATCGTAATTCTCCTTTCTCCCAATCCGAAAACCTCAGTTCCTCTGAATCTGGACGCGGAACAACGGCGTTCCACCATCGCAATCTATCGTTGCCTTTCGTAGGGTGTGCCCCGCACACCATTCGCTCATGGCTTGGCCCTTTCACTTCTGTCTCTACCCATATATGCGTCATCTGACGCTGTTTTGGGCCAGGATTCTCAAGAGATTGATGAAAAACGATGTGGCAAGACCTCATTCTTTCGATGCCTCCGACTTCCACAACTTGACCGCATCAAATGTTGTAGCAGCGACTGTCTTCCCATCAGGGCTGAACGCAACAGAAAACACTCCGCGATCGTCAGCAGGCAGGGTCAGTAATTCCATGCCGCTGGCCGTGTCCCACACCTTGATTGCGCCATCCGCGCTGGCTGAGGCAATGCGATCACCGTCTGGGCTAAGGCTAATCTCCATGATGACACTTCTGTGAGCTCGCCAGGCACGGAGTTCCCGACCGGAGGCCGTGTCCCAAATCCTAATCATCTTGTCCACGGTGCCGCCGGAGATAATCCGAGCACCATCGGGGCTGAATGCCAAGCAGAACACACCACCCGGATGCCCAGGAAGGGTCGCTAGCTCGGCAGGGCTGTTTGCATCCCAAACCTTGACCGTTCCATCGCCACTCGCGGAGGCGATGCGCCTGCCATCAGGACTATAGGCGACGCTGGACACATAAGTCTGATGTCCGCGCAGGCTTCTGATCTCAGCTCCAGTGGGGGCATCCCACATGCGCACTGTTCCATCTGCGCCCCCAGAGACGAGGCGTCTGCCGTCGGGGCTAAACGCGAGGCGCCCCGCAACGCTTTCTTCATGCCCCCGAAGCACATTCTGGACTGTCATATCCGGTACACTCCAGATCTTAGTGGTTCGGTCATGGTCGCATGAGGCCATGCGGGTCCCGTCGGTACTGAATGCTATCGATGTGATGCGATCGCCCGTTTCCAGCGCAAGGGCAGCTACCTTGCCGGTTTTCGTGTCATGTACCTTGATTGCTCCCACGCCGGATGATGCGATGTATCGCCCATCCGGGGAGAACGCCACGCACCCGGCGCCCTCCTCATACGTAGCCAATGTCACCACCTCGACGGGCTTGGCCAAGTCCCACACCTTGATCGTTCCATCCCAGCTACCTGAGACGAGGCGTTTGCCCGCGGGGTGAAATGCCAAGGAACTCACTCTCCATTCGTGTTCCTCGAATCTCTTGATTTCCGCTCCTGTCTCGCTATCCCACACTCTTATGGCCTGATCGTCACCGCCGGAGGCGACCAGCTTGCCATCCGGGCTGAATGCCACAGAGGTCACCCCGCTGTGCCCTGTCAGTGTCCGTAGTTCCTCCGCCATCTGCGCGTCCCATATCTTCACAGTCTTGTCTCCACCCGAGACGATCTGCGTTCCGTCTGGACTGAAGGCGATATCGCGCACGACGTCCCCGTGTCCCCGGATGGTCTTTAGTAATTCGCCGGTCGTCAGATCCCATAGCCTGATCGTCTTGTCCTTGCTGCCCGAGGCAATTCTCTTTCCATCCGGGCTAACGCGGTGACATGTGAGGGGGCTTTCGTGGCCCTTCAGGGTCCTCAGTTCTTTCCCGGTCTGCGCATCCCAGACCTTAAGAGTCAGATCTTCGCTGCCGGAGACAATGTGCTCGCCGTTCGGACTGAATACTGCGCCCACCGGGCCCTCATGTCCACGCAGGGTCATAAGCTCTTTGCCACCGTCGGCATCCCAAACCCTGATCGTTCGGTCTTTACCAGCGGAGACTACGCGCCTGCCGTCAGGACTGAACGAAACGGTGTAGACATCTTGTTCGTGGCCCCGCAGCGTCATCAGATTGGCCCCGGTGTTTGCATCCCATATTCTGACCGTCCGGTCCCTCCCTGCGGAAGCTATGCGCCTTCCATCCGGGCTCAAGGTTACCTCGTTAATCAGCTCTGTGGCCCCGAGAGTCACGTCATGAACCAGGTCCGTATGCCCCCTCAGCGTCATGATGGACTGACGCGTAATAAAGTCGAGACGGTTCCACTCCCACCCGCGCAGGTCCGAAGGGCATAGCTCCAATAACGCACGCGCGCCGTTGGTATCTCCGGCCCTGTAGTGCGCATCAGCCAGGGCAACGCGATTGCAGTAGAAGGCCCTGCGATACTCCTCTGCCTTCTCTTCGGCAAGCCTTCGTTGCTGCTGTTCACCTTGCTCTGCCCGTTCGGCACGCGTGCGAGCCACGGTCTCGTTCTCATGTGCCTGTTCGGCCTGCACGCGCATGGATTCGGCCCGGAAGTACATGGCGGTGCTGACGATGAGTCCGACCACAATTGCCGCTGCCACCAAGGCCACTGTTGCCACCGATCCGGCGTGTCGGCGGACGAATTTTTGGACTCGGTAGATTGTCGTTTCGGGGCCGGCGAGGAGAGGGTTGCCGTTGAGATAGTTGCGGATGTCGCCGGTCATCTCCGAGGCGGATTTGTAGCGGCGACAGCGATCTTTGCGCATGGCTTTCAGCGGGATCCATTCGAGCTCGCGATGGAGGCGGCGGGCTAGAGGCACGGCCTGTGTGCCGCGGCTGGCGGCTATGGTCTTGGCCTTTTCGCCCAGGTTTGTGAGGCGAATGCTTGGAGAGGCAGGCTCCTGCTCGCGGATCGTCTGCTGGATTTCGGCTAAGCCCGCTTTCGCAAAGGATTCGCTCTCGAAGGGCAGGACGCCGGCGAGAAGCTCGTACAGGACTACGCCGAGCGAATAGATGTCCGAGCGGGTGTCGATGTCCTGCGTGGCCAGGTCTACCTGCTCGGGACTCATGTACTCCGGCGTGCCGAGCAATTGGCCCTGGAAGGTAACGAAGGTCTTGTCTGTCAGAGGCTGTGTGATTGCCTTGGCAATGCCGAAGTCGATGATCTTGGGCACGGCCTGGTCGTCGTGGATGGAGACCAGAATATTCGACGGCTTGATATCCCGGTGGATGATTCCTTTCTGGTGGGCGTGGTGGACGGCCTCGCAGACCTGCTCGAAGAGCCGCAGTCGCTGCTCAATGGTGAGCTTGTTGTCGTCGCAGTAGCGGGTGATGGACATGCCCTTGACGTGTTCCATGACGAAGTAGGGCCGGCCGGTCTCGGTGCAGCCGGCGTCGAAGACGTGAGCGATATTGGGATGGTCCAGCACGGCCAGGGCCTGCCTCTCGGCCTCGAACCGGGCGATGACCTGTTTGGAGTCCATGCCGGGCTTGATGATCTTGAGGGCCACTTTCCTGCGCACCGGCTCTTTCTGCGCGGCCAGGTACACCAGTCCCATGCCGCCTTCGCCGATCAGCTCCAGAAGCTCATACCGGCCGATGGCCGTGCCGGGACCGTCGATCTTGGCGGGATTGTTCAGCGTGACACCGGCCTGGCTTTCGCCCATGGCGACCCGCATGAGACACTTGGGACAAAGCCCTTCCGGGGCATTCTCAGGCAGCGGCGTCCCACACTCGCGACAGCTATTGTTCTCGACCATAACAACCTCCTTTGAAACACCGATCCGCTATAAGGCTAAACGCCGGTTTCTCTTCTTTCTGGTTTGAGCCACAGAGGCCACAGAGAGCACAGAGGTTCAGAGTAAGGGACGAAGGTCAAAAGATACGAAGATGGGAGAGTTTCGCCTCCCTGCCTTCCTGATCTTCGCTCTTCTCTGCGTCCCCCGCCTTCGCGGGGGCAGGCTCTCGGCGCCCTCTGTGGCTTCACAAGACCCGAAGCCTGTTTCCACGGTTTACTAAGGAAGATTTCGCGAAAGGTTACACGGATTTTCGGGATTGCGGATTTTGGATTGGCTTGTCGTGTGCCCGTGTAGGGCGAGCGTCCCCGCTCGCCTGAGAAAGTCGTGCGGGGACGCACGACCTACGAAGAAACGCCTTACGGCGTCACTACAAGCTTCTCTTCAATCCGCAATCTGCAATCGGCTCAGTCGGCCAGGGCGGCGAACAGGTCGCGGATTTCCTCGTCCACCTGCTCCGGCGTCGAGACGGTCTGGGCGATCTGGTCGCGGACCAGTTGGCGGTATCTCTGCCGGAGGCGATGGACCGCGACCTTTACGGCCCCCTCGGTCATGCCCAGCCCGGCGGCAACGTCCTTGTACGAGGCCGGACCTTTGCCCGCCGGGAGGTGAGGTTTGAGGGACTCGAACAATTGCTCTCTGCCTTCCTCGGCGAATTCGGCCTTCAATCTCGCCATCGCGTTGCTCAGGACCGTGAGCGACCAGGATTTTTCAAAGAGCTTCTCCGGCGTGAGGTCGTGCGCGGGCTCAAGCCTGTATCGGGTCTCGGCGTCCTCGACGTCCAGGGAGAGGATCTCCCTGCCGCTGCCTCGTTTCTGTGCCCCGGCGCGGTCTCGCTCGTCAGCCAGAAAGTGGTTGAGAGAGGACAGCAGGAAAGAGCGGAATTTGCCCTGTTCCGGGCTGGCCCGCTGCAGACTGTGTCTTTGCAGCAGCGCGGCGAAGAACGCTTGCGTGCAGTCTTCGGCCTCGTGCGTGTCACAGCCCCGTCGGCGAAGGTACGTGTACAGGGGAAACCAATAGGTTTTGCAGAGCCGCTCCAGTGCTTCCCGCGAGCCTGCCGAGCCGAAGGCGCCTGCTGCCAGGACCATGCTCCAGTGCGTGGTCGAGAACCGGCTGCCCATCTTGTCGCCCGGATTGGAGGGTGTATGCTCTGACATTGTCCGGCCCACTCTTTCTCAGAGGGTGTGTGAGAAGTCGATTCATCGTAGCATGGGCATCTTGCCCATGAGTCGCAGGGCCATTCCCCGCTTTCGCGAGGACAAGCTTTGGCCCTGCCTTCACGGGCGAGACGCCCGTGATACACACGGGCAGGATGCCCGTGCTACTTTTCACACACCCTCTCAGTCTTGTCAACGCCCAAGCAGATCGGGAATCAGGCAGCCTTCGCAGGGGCAGAAGGCTCGGAGGTTCTGCTCCGGCGTGCCGGGCGGGACTTCGCAGCCCGGCTGCAGGATGAATCTTCGGCCTCCCATTTCCAGGCATCGCCGGGCGGCGTCGGCCACCTCCTGCGGGCTGCCTTGCAGCAGGACCGCCGAGGGATCGAAATTGCCGGCCAGCGTGATATCCGGGCCGACGAGCCTTCTCGATTCGTCCACAGGGACCATCCAGTCGATGTCGATGATGTCACAGCCGGTCTGGGCCATGAGGTGAATGCTGCGGCTGATGTCCCCGCAGACGTGCAGCTTCACGGCGGCGCCGGCCTCGTGGATGGCGTCGAACAGCCTCTTCTCAAAGCGTAGGACATAGTCCTGGTACATCTTCGGACTGATCAAGCTGGCGACTGAATCGCCGACGCCGATCATGTCGGCGCCGGCGGCGATCTGTGCCCTGGCGAAGCGGATCTGATTCTCGATAATGACCTCGGCGGCTCCAAGGTACATACTAGGCGTGTCGATCAGGTCGAGGAACATGCCTTCGACGCCACGAAGGTCCGCGAACACGGCTAGCGGCCCCTCTGCCCAGCCGAGGACGCTGTGTGTCCGGCCGACCGCCTTGGCCATCTTTCGGACGCTCTCTATACGCTGCCTGGGACGATCCGCGTTCTCGATCTCGAACGGCCTGACGCGGCCGATGTCCTGCGGATCCTGGATCAGGACTCTTCTCGGCCTGCCGACACCGTTTTCGGGGTAATCAAACTCCATGCCGTAGGCCGACGCCTCGCGCCAGGGATCGCTGATCGCGCTGACCTGATCGAGATTGAAAGCCTTCGCCACCGCTAATTGCGCTTCAACAAGCACGTCTCCGTCGAGATAGTAGTCTCGATACGTACGACCGATAAAATTGGCTGCCCAAGACATGAATATGGGCGTGACAGCAGGGCGGTCGTACCGGTTGCCCCGGAGGATCGCATAGATACGTTCTTTCGGCGTCATACCTGATCCCATCCAAGACCACTGCGGATTCATGCCCCGAGGGGCGTCGAACCATGATAAGCCCAGCCGGCACGGAATTCACGCGCTTTTTGCTACACTGCGGTGGCGGTGTGCGACCACATTTTGTGGGGAACAGACCCCCTTTGTCATGCTGAACGAAGTGAAGCATCTGGGTAACGAACGTAATCAACGCTCGTTCTCATGCTCGGCCCGGATCCTTCGCTGCGCTCAGAGCCTGCCCTGAGCGTAGTCGAAGGGATGACAGGGTCCATGCAAGGGATTGGCGTCAGTCATGGCACTATGGCGACCCACGAAAATCAGTCGCACCCGCCTCGAATTTGTTGCAAGAAATGGGTTGGCGGAGAGACGGCGGGTCTGGTAAAATTCCGGACCTCAGAGACATTGGGAGTGCACGAATGCGCCGGAATCATAGTGTGGCCAATGCAAAGAAGTCACTTGGGGGACTACGCGGAGGCAGGTCGGTCGGCTCTGTCCTTGCGCTATCGGGAGGTCCATCGATATGCTGAAGATAGGAATTATGGGCTTCGGGTTCATGGGGCGGATGCACTACCGCATCTGGAAGGGAATCAAGGACGCTCAAGTCGTGGCGATCTGCGACGCGAATCCGAACATCAAGGAAGACACGAAACGGGCGGTCGGGAACATCAAGGGCGCCGAAGGCGAGATGGATTTTACGGGGATCGAGGTGTATCGTGACCTCGAACAGATGCTCGACAAGGTCAAGCTTGACGTGATCTCGCTGACGCTGCCGACGTACCTGCATGCGGACTGCTCGGAGAAGACACTGTCACGAGGGGTGAACGTGCTTTGCGAGAAGCCGATGGCGTTGAACACGGCGGATTGCGACCGGATGATCGCGGCCGCGAGGCGCAGCGGAAAGGTGCTCCAGATCGGGCACTGCGTGCGGTTCTGGCCGGAATACGCCAAGGCGAAGGAGATCGTGGACAGCGGCGAGTACGGCAAAGTGGTCGCCGCCATGTTCCAGCGGCTCGGGGCCCCGCCGGGCTGGAGCGTCGACAACTGGTTCATTGACGAGAAGCGCAGCGGCGGCGTCGCGCTCGACCTGCACATCCACGACACGGATTACGTGCAGTACCTCTTCGGCATGCCCAAGTCAGTGTGCAGTCACGGGGCCAAGGGTCCGACCGGACAGTTGATCCACATGCTCACCGAATATGAATACGGCGAGGACAGGCTCGTGCTGGCCGAGGGCGGCTGGGGGATGACCGCTGCCTTCGGATTCGAGATGAGCTTCAACCTCGTGCTCGAGAAGGCGACGATCGTGTACGACCTGACGCGAAAGCCGATGTTGCGCGTCTGTCCGGCCGAGGGCAAGGAATTCACTCCGCCGGTGTCCGATGGCGACGGATACCTGCACGAGATCGAGTACTTCGTCAAGTCGCTGCGGGGCGAGATCGTCAAACCGATTCTCACCCTGGAGCAGTCGCGCAACTCCGTGAGAATCGTCGAGGCCGAAAAGAAATCCATAAACAACAAGCAGAGAGTCATGATCCGGTAGCCGGCTTTCTGCGACAGGATGGGAGATAGACAATGAAATGCAAGGGTTGGCCTGTTGGCGTCTGCAGTTGGTCGCTTCGAACGGATGTGCCGGGCGTGGGCAAGGCGATGAAGGACCTCAATCTGCAGCACGTGCATCTGGGGATTCGCGGGGCCGTGGAGGACAGCAGCGGCAAGCAGCTCGACACGATCCGCGCCCAGCGATGGACGATCACGAGCACGATGATCGACTTTCCGCAGGAGGACTACTCGACGCTGGAGAGCATCAAGGTCACAGGCGGGGTGGTCCCGGACGATTCCTGGGAGCGAAACCACGACCTGTTCATCGGCGCCGCCGAGGTGACGGCCGATCTCGGCGTGAAGTACCTGTCCATGCACGCCGGGTTCATCGACGAGAGTAACAAGGCATACGCCAGGAAAATGTACGCCCGGATCCGGAACTTGGCGGACATCGCCGAGGATAACGGCATCACATTGCTGCTGGAGACCGGGCAGGAGATGGCCCCCGAGCTGAGGGGTTTCCTGGAGGAGTTGGACCACGATTCCGTCGGCGTCAATTTCGACCCGGCCAATATGATTCTCTACGATAAAGGCGACCCGATCGAGGCGGTGCGGGTGCTGTCGCCGTGGATTCGGCATCTGCACGTCAAGGACGCCGTGCGGACGAGCAAGCCTGGCACCTGGGGCAGCGAGGTTCCGTGGGGCGACGGCCAGGTCGGCGTCGCACGGTTCTTGGGCGTGCTCCAGGAAGTCGAGTTCGAGGGTGCCATGGCGATCGAGCGGGAGGCCGGCGACAATCGCGTCGGAGACGTCAAGCTGGCCATCCAGCGGCTGAACGCGGCGTGCAAATAGAACATCCTCTGAGCGATTAAGGAGAGACACATGATTGCCGGAATGGACTCAACCTTGTATCTGAAACTCAGCGCGTTGATGTTCCTGGAGTACGCGATTTGGGGAGCCTGGTACCCCGTTCTGGCCGCACGGCTGTTGGGACCCCTGAAGTTCAGCGGCAAGCAGACAGGCTGGATCTACGCCGCACTGCCGCTGGCCTGCATCTTCATGCCCCTGCTGGCGGGCCAGTTGGTGGACAAGTACGTCAATACGGAGTGGATCCTCGCAGGCGCTCATCTGGTGGGCTTCCTCTTGATGTTCATTGCCGCATCGAGGAAGGACTTCAAGTCGCTGTTCACGGTGATCTTCCTGTACTCGCTCTGCTATGCGGCGACGCTGCCGCTGGTGAACTCCCTGATGTTTTACCATCTGGCCACGAACAACGTCGATATCAGCAAGAGTTCACCATACATTTTCATGTGGGCGCCGCTTGCCTGGGCCCTGGCCGGTTACTTTCTGACGGGGTGGCGCTGGGTCTTCAAGACCGGTGAACTAGGTCGGGACTGCCTTTTTCTGGCGGCGGTTCTGTCGGTTGTCATGGTGGTAATCTGTGCAGGCTTTCTGCCGGAAACGCCTCCGGCGAATACAGGCGGGACACCGATTCTGGATGCCATCAGCATGCTTCGCATACCCAGCTTCCTGGTGTTCTTCCTGATCTCGATGGCGGCCGCGGGCATGATGCAGTTCTACTTCCTCGGCACGGCCCAGTTCATGCAGGACAACGGGATTGCGCCCAAGAATGTGCCTGCATCCATGGCGATTGCCCAAGCCGTGCAAGCTGCTGCCACACTGCTGTTGCTCGGTCCGCTCGTGGCCGGTGCCGGCTACAGATGGACGCTGATCCTGGGGGCGGCCTCATGGCTGGTGCTGTATGTGCTCTATATCATCCCGAGACCTCCGGCGGTCATTGTGGTCTCGCAGGCTTTTCATGGTCTGGCGTATGTCTTCTTTATCATCGCGGGGCAGATGTTTGCCGGGTCGGTGGCCCCGGAAGGGACCGGCGGGTCCATGCAGGCGCTGATTTTCACCGCTCAGACCGGTCTTGGCCTGTTCCTGGGCACGCAGCTTGCCGGCGTCGTGATGGACAGGTTCCGGGTGGGCGGGCGATTCCAGTGGCGGCGAGTGTGGATGGTGCCGGGCGCGATCATGCTCGTCTGCGTGATTGCGCTGGTCCTGTTCTTCCGCGGCACTCTCTAACACTGATGCGTGTTCAACTCGGAGATGCACAGTCCTGGGTGGCAGCGTCAAGGCCGAAGGCCTTGGCGATGGTTACACTGTATCCGGGACAGCCATCGCCAAGCTGCGCTTGACGCTGCCACCCGGCAGGCTATGTGCCTGTTGTCAGCGTGTGAACTTCAGGAACTCCGTCGTGAGGGCCTTGGTCAGGGGGCCGGGGGTGCCGTTGCCGATGGTTGCATCGTCGAATTTGACGACCGGGACGATGTCTTTGGTCGTCACGGCGAGGAACAATTCATCGGCGGCCGCGGCCTGCTTGGGCGTAAGGCAGCATTCCTCAATCGGCATCCCGACATTCGTCGCCGCCTTGACCACGAACTTGCGCGTGATCGACGGCAGGATATTGGCGGACAGCGGGGCGGTCTGCAGGGCTCCCCTGGCAATGCCGAAAAAGGCGGAGCTTGTGCCTTCGGTGATGTATCCCGCCTCATTGACCAGAATTGCCTCGTCGCAGCCCTTTTCGAAGGCGTACTGGCGGGCCAGGACGTTGGGCAGCAGGTTGAGGCTCTTGATATCGCAGCGTTTCCACCGCAGGTCCGGATGGGTGCAAACAGCGATGCCCCGGGCTTTCTCCTCGGGATGATCCTTGACCTCGCTGACGATCAGCAGGAAATTCGGCTTGAGATGGGAGTCCCAGACGTGGTTTCTCGGTGCGGACCCCCGGGTTACGTGGCAGTAAATCTTAACGTTGGGCAGGCCGGTTGCCTTGAAGGCCCGCTCCACTCGCTCACGGACGTCGCGAATATCGACGCCTGTGATGCGGATGGCGGCCATGCTTGCGGCGAACCGCTCCATGTGCTCGTCCAGGGCGAAAAGCTTACCGTTGTAGCTTCGCAGGACTTCGTACACGCCGTCGCCGAAGTACAGGCCGCGGTCATAGTAGATAGGATCAAGGTTCTCGATGGGTACGAATTTGTCGTTCACCATCGCCAGTTTCATGCGGGCACTCCCGAAAAAGCATTCATACGAGTCCAGGGCACACTTGGGGATAAGATACAAAAATGTGCCGGAAAAGTCTTTACAAAAACCTGCGGCGCTTGTAGCATATAGGTTTTTCCAGGATATGACCTTCTGAATTTGGAGCTTGGGAATGTACGCCGTAATCGAGCAAGGTGGGAAACAATACAAAGTGACCGAGGGCGACCGCCTGGATATCGAACTGACCGATGTGCAGCCGGAGGCCACGGAAATCGAGCTGAACAAGGTGCTGTTCATTGGCGACGGCGAAAAAGTCCGGATCGGCAAGCCGTACATCGAAGGGGCCAAGGTCGTGGCCAAGTTCCAAACCACGGCTGAGCAGGGTCTGATCAAGGGCAAAAAGCTGTACGTCACGCATTTTCGCAAGCGAAAGGACAGCCAGCGAAGGATCGGCCACCGCCAGAAGTACCTCCGCGTAACCATAGCCAAAATAGAAGGTTAGCTCCGCGGACGTTACCGGTTGCTGCTATCGCCGTTGGCCGGGATGCTCGCAAAAGCTCCTCCCGGGGTCGGCGACTTTGGGGTCGTTGGCGTACCCTCTTTTAGCGGTTCTTCTTCCCGAGATATATCTCCATTCCGCAGCGGCCGCAACGGAAGTGCAACTCGTATTCCCGGCCGTCTTCATCCTCCAGAATCATCGGCTCGGCAGGACTGCCGGAGCCGGGGCCCGAGCACAAACCCAGCTCCCTTCGCAGGCAGTATTTTGTCGTCATGACCAATTGTCCGGTCAAATCCACGCCGGACTCGGCGGCGGGCGAGATCATCTCCACGCCGTGCCGTTGGTAAAAAGCCCTGGCCTTCGCGTTGAGCACATTGCCCATGCAGCTCAGGTGCTTCTCCGGAAAGGGCGTCTCGTCTCTTCGCACGCCGCCCGTCGGACGAGGACGGTTCGCCTCGCGCATCTGCAACAGTCGCAGCAGCAGTCCGCGTTTGGCGGTGTTCAACTGTGATACCGGCAGGAAGTACACATCATGAGTCTGGATTTGCAGATCGGAGCATTCGAAGATCGTGTTGCCGAGCTTCGTCAGTTGCGTGAGGATCGTCTGTCGGGCGGCCTCTTTCTTCTGGGCCGGCTGCCTTTGGCCCGCAATCTCGACTGTTGCCTGATTTCCGTCCTCATCGATTCCGGACAAGACGAGGCCTGATGGCATCTCCTGCAAGAGCATGGAAAGGCCGATCTTGCGTTCCGCGAACCGACCGGTGAACTGGCGAGTGAAGGTGTAGTCGAAATTGCGGTAGATTCTCTGTCCCTTGTGGATACCCTGCATCTTCTGCGGGTAGACTCGTTGGCCGTCGACACGGTTCACGAAGGTTCCATCCAGATTTTTCTGCCGGCCGAAGAAGCAAATGCCGTCCGCGTTGTGCAGGTCGTGAGCCCTGTCGAGGCTGAAGCAGGATTCCTCCACGCGAGTGACGGTTCCCACGTATTCGCCGATGGATTTGGGTGTATCCATAGACGCGACAGAGGCCGCCGGTTCGGTGAGTCCGTAATCGGTGAACCCGCGATTGAAGGTCTTTTCGAGATTCGGCTGAAAGTCCAGGTGCACGGAGCCTGACGAGCTTCGCGGCAAACCCTTTTCCGACAGGATCGAATCGAGCTTCCGGCGATAGAAACCGACGGTGTTCGCGACGTACGGAAGGTCTTTGAGCCGGCCTTCGATCTTGAACGAAGTAATCCCGGCGTCGATCAACTCTTCCAGATGATCCGCAAGGCTCAGGTCCTGCAACGAGAGCAGATGGCGATCCTTCACGATGGTCTTGCCGCGGCGGTCCTTGAGGCTGTACAACCGCCGGCAGGGCTGGGCGCATTGCCCGCGATTGCCGCTGCGTCCGCCCAGCGCATAGCTCATGTAGCATTGCCCGCTGGCCCCGACACACAGCGCGCCGTGGATGAAGCATTCCAACTCGATCCTGGTCCGGCGGCGGATGTGCCGGATTTGTTCGAGAGTCAGCTCGCGGGCCAGGATCACGCGAGAGAAGCCGACGTCTTCCCAGAATTTCACCCTCTCGGCGGTCGCGTTGTGCATCTGCGTGCTGGCGATCAGCGCAAAAGGCGGCAATTCCAACTCCAGCAGCCCTACATCCTGAATGATCAGGCCGTCCACGCCCGCGTCATAAAGCTGGTGAATCATCTTCTCCGCCAGCGCCAACTCATCATCGTGCAGCAGCGTGTTCAAAGCCACGTAGACTCTCGCGTAGTACTGGTGTGCGAAGTCCGTGACTTGCTGAATCGTGGAAAGAGTATTGCCGGCGGCCTCGCGGGCACTGAAGCGTTCCGCGCCAATGTAGATCGCATCCGCCCCGCATAGAATCGCGGCACGGGCGGTCGGACCATCCTTCGCGGGGGCCAGTAACTCGATTTTCTCAGCCGTCACCTGATGATGCTCTCTGTTGACCGGCACAGGGGCGCGAATCGCTCACATTCCTGTTCAGCATTCCCCATGCCGGAAGTCTCATGTATTGTACGCGGGGAGGCGGGAAAAGGTCTATTAGATAGGGGGTTATTTCCGCTGGAGGACGGACCGCTCTCAGGCTCGCCCTGCGCGCGATTGAATGATCGCCTCGGCTCGCTCTCGCCAGGCGGCCGGGCCGTTCGCTCGGAAGTACTCGAACGATTCGTCGTCCACGAATTCGCCCAGCAGCGATTTGCGGTCGGCGGAAGCGGGGACGGCGTCAATGATCTCTCTCCGCATGCATTCGAGTTCAGCCAGGAATCGGCCGTGCTCCTCGGTGAACATGGTTTCGAGCTTCTGCCGCAGGTGGCCGGCGTAGGCGGGGCAGTAACCCTCCGTCCCGATCGCGATCTGCAGATCGCCCCTCTTCACCACCGCCGGCACGAAGAAATCGCAATGCTCCGGATCGTCCACGACGTTACACAGGATTCCCAAGGATTGGCAGTCCTGATAGACCTGTTCGTTCACCTTCGCATCGTTGGTGGCTGCAACGACGAGTACGGCCTCGGCGATGTACTGCTTCGAATATCGGGACCGGATCAACTCGGCTCCATGCTGCGCGCACAGGGCGGTGAGCACATCGCCGGTTTCCTCTGCCACGACGACCAGTCTGGCCCTGGTCTCCAACAGTACCTTGGCCTTGCGCACGGCGACTGTGCCGCCGCCAACCACCACAACGCGCCGGCCGCCAAGCTCAAGGAATATCGGATACTTCGCCATACCTGCAATTATAGCACATTCGTCTGCTTCGCGATACCGAATTCTCCTCAATCTGGGGGAATGGGTGTACGCCAGGGTTTTGCCCGGTCGAAGATGGAGTGTGGGTGGCAGCGTCAATCACCACTTTCTTGTCGTGCATGCGAGGAAACTCCGGGCATTCGCACTGACTCTCGTCGTATTGTGCGGAAGGGGCTGGCATTCCCGGCCGGTTTTGGTATCTTGGACTCTTGGCGTGGATGGACTGGGTTGGGGGCAGTTATAGTTATGGATATGGCGCAATAGCACGGCAACATGGCAAGGAAATTCACCCTTCAGTCGCGAACGGCGGCGGGGGATATCGATTTTGCGAACGACTTGAACCAGGAGCAACTGGCGGTGGCCACCGCTCCGGGCGGACCGATGCTGGTTGTAGCCGGGGCGGGCAGCGGTAAGACGCGGGCTCTGACATACCGGCTGGCCTGGCTTGTGCACCACGGCGTGGACCCCGGCAGGATCATGCTGGTCACATTCACCAATCGGGCGGCTCGCGAGATGCTCAGCCGGGTCGAGGTGCTCGTCAAGCAGAAGACCCGCGACATCTGGGGCGGCACGTTCCATCATATCGCCAACCGCATCCTCCGGATGTACGGCAAGCAGTTGGGGATCTCGCCGGATTTTACGATTCTCGACCGGGAGGATGCCAAGGACTTGCTGGCCTCCTGTATCGAGGGGGCCGGCGTCGATATCCGCCAGCGGCGGTTCCCGCAGAAGAACGTGCTGGCGGCGATCTCGAGCTTTATTCAGAACACGCTCGAGCCGCTGGAGGCGGTGATCGGCAAGCGCTTTCCCATGTTCATCCAGGAGTTGGACGGCATCGAGAAGGTGCTCATCCTGTATACCGCCAAGAAGCGGGAGCGGCAGCTTCTCGATTTTGACGATCTGCTCAGCGCCTGGTTGCGGCTGATGACCGACTATGCGGATATCCGCGACGTGCTCGCCGGCCAGTTCCTGCATATCCTCGTCGATGAGTACCAGGACACGAATGCCATCCAGGGCATGATCGTCGATCTGCTCGCTTCGAAGCATCGCAACCTGACCGTGGTCGGCGACGACTCGCAGTCGATCTACAGCTTCCGCGGGGCGAACTTCGAGAACATCATCACGTTTAAGCAGCGATACCCGGAAGCACGGGAGTGCAAGCTGGAGACGAACTACCGCTCCGTGCCGGAGATCCTCACGCTCGCCAATGTCAGCATCGCGCAGAATACACGCAGGCTCCCAAAGAACCTCAAGGCGATCCGCTCGTCGGGCCTCAAGCCCGCGATCGTGACGTGCCAGGACCACTTCACGCAGTCGCGATTCATCGCGGAGTACGTGCTGCACCTGCTCGACCAGGGCCGGAACCTCAACGACATCGCCGTGCTCTACCGCAGCCACTGGCACTCGCTGGAGATCCAGTTGGAGTTCCAGCGCCGCAACATCCCGTTCCACATCCGCGGCGGCCTGCGATTCTTCGAGCAGGCGCACATGAAGGACGTCCTGTGCTACCTTCGCGTGCTGCAAAACCCGCGCGACGAGCTGGCGTGGCTGCGGCTGCTCAAAATGCTGCCCCGCGTGGGCAACGCGATCAGCCGCCGGGTCTGGCAGCACATCAATAGCGCCGCCGACCCCTTCAATGAGGTCCTCGGCGGCGAGACTGCCAGCCTCCTGCCCACCAGCGCGCAGCCGTTCTTTGAGGAGTTCGCGAGCATGCTCAAGGAATCGGCCGAGCTCGATTCGCCCGGCGAGGTTATCGATCTCGTCCTCAAACGATCCTACGACGATTACCTGGTCTCGCACTACGACAACGCCGCCATGCGCCGCGAGGACATCCGCGCGCTGGCGAATTTCGCGGGCCAGTACAAGAACGTGGAGGCGTTCCTGGCCGACGTCGCCCTGGCGGGTGAATTCTCCGGCGAGAATTGTGTCGAGGGCCCGGTCGAGCAGGAATTCGTGATCCTCAGCACGATCCACCAGGCCAAGGGCCTGGAGTGGCCGGTCGTCTTCATCCCCTGGCTCTCCGACGGCCGATTCCCGACCGACATGGCCATGAATAGCGGCGAGGACCTCGAAGAGGAACGCCGCGTCTTCCACGTCGCCGTCACGCGAGCCCGCGACGAGCTCTACCTGGCTGTCCCGCAAATCTACCGCAATCGCGGCGGCAACATGATCATGATGAAGCCCAGCCGCTTCCTGACAGAACTCGCCAAAGACCTCACCGAGCCCCTGGAGCTCGAAGAAAACCTCCCCCACCTCCTCGGCGGCACAGAACGAGATTTGTTGCCTCCGCCTGAAAAGATGTAGCTTCTGGCCAAAGTCTCTGGAAGTCTTTCGGTGGGTGGGATATACTATAGGAGATTCTTCTTCGGAGAATGATTATGCTCACGAAAGAAACGGCAAAACAAGTGATCGACTCTTTGCCAAATGATGTCACGATGGATGATATCATTCATGCCCTGTACATCAACGTCAAATTCGCACGCGGGGAAAAGGAAATACGTGCGGGTAAGGGGGTGACTCACGAAAAAGCCAAGAAGAGACTGGAAAGATGGCTGAAGTGATATGGGCGCCTTCTGCCCTTGACGATATCGACTCCATTGCTGAGTACGTAGCAGGAGATTCGCCCGAGATGGCGTCCCTGTTTGTCAATAGGCTAATGGAAGCCACGGACCGCCTGCAAGAGTTCCCCTTATCTGGCCGGATCATTCCTGAAATCAACAATCCCAACTGTCGAGAGGTAATCTATGGTGCCTATCGCATCATGTATCGCGTAGAGGGAGGTGAGGTTTGGATTACAGGAGTTGTGCACGGTGCCCGCGATTGGAGGCAAGAACGATCGGTGAATGAAGCCGGTGACCAGTAAAGCTGCCGGGGAATATGGTTTGCTGTAGGTCTTATCAGCCATGAATGGTGACTCTACACAGAAGGTTGCAGAGACCAGTTGCGGGAGGTCGTCCCGCAGAATGCTGATTCTTGTCACCCTCGTTATCCTTGGCGCTGTTGTGTTTGCCCTCGGCTTCAGGGAGCGCTGGGTCATCGGTGCTACTTGTCCAAAATGCCTTCAAGAGGCAGGCATCACCATGGTGAAAGTAATGGGGATACCTGTCTTCAAGCGGATAACCTATTCACAACACGTTCATGTGCCTCCGAGTTGGTCCACCGGCACGGCTTCTGCCCCAGGCAACATTCATCCTCGCATGTACACAGAGATATTCGGGAAGGAATGCAATCATAAGTTGAAGAGAGGTGGGTATGGAGTGACCTGTTCCTTCTTCTTTCTTGAGCACGTGCACAAAGACGGCTGGTTTTCTCAGGGTCGTTTGTATCAACCGAGGATCGAGGTTATCACTGCTCTCTACTGTGCCTTCAGGAATGTGCCCAACAAATCTCTTGCAAGGATGACTTATGCGAGGATAGACTCAGCCCTGCCCATGAACAACGAGAAGCGCCTTCAGGAGGTCTACAGGATCCAGGGACTGCGGGAGTCGGGGGCGACGTCCGATCAAGAGATCAAGGAGTTCCTTCCAGCAGCGTTCCCGATGTATCAGGCAATTGAGGAAATCAAGGCGTTTGCCGTACGTCTGAGCAACGTCACATCAGAAGAGGAGTGGGTGAGTTTGCTGCATGATCTTGATGCGCGGCTGCAGATCCAATCGCAGACAGAGTGAATAGAGGTCGCTCTAGCTGATCGGAACGACTGATCAATAGGGGTTCTGTGACACAGCTTTTCTTCGTCATTGGTCCCATATAAGGGCGGGGGGTAATTGGACGGGGTGGGTTTACGCAAAAAGGTCTCTCCTTGACGCAGATTTGTTCGGGTTTTGTTTGGGTTTTTGAGGGGGCGCCGCCGATAGAAAAGGGACCGGTAGGACAGGAGTCAAGAACCACCGAAAGGTCAGGGTATCAAGGATGAATACGCATAGAATCGGACGGATCGAGCCTGCGTGCAAGTTTGGGCCTGGGGGCGAGTACCTTTCCATATGGCCGGGGTCACCACCGGGGGTCGAGGACCCGTCGGCGGGACATCTGACGCGGGTGTTGTCGTCTGTCGCCGAGATCGTGGGAGTGCTTTCCGGGACCCGATGCGTGCCGCCCGTCGCGACGGCATTGCGTGACCAATGCGCCGTACCATGCCAGGAGAAGACGAACGATGCGGCTGAGAGACACAGACACCATCGACGGTTTGACCCCGAAGCAACTCCAGGTGCTCCGGCACATCGCCGTTTTCCACGGGAGCCGATGCTATTCCCCGACGATCGCCGAGCTGGCGGCGCAACTGAGTCTGAGCCGAAGCACCGTGTTCGAGCACCTAAGCGAGCTGCAAAGAAAATCGCTGCTCACGACTTCGCCGGGCAGGGCTCGCTCTTTGAGATTGACGTCCCGAGGGCGAAAACTGCTTAGACAGGCCCGGACGGACGAGCCGGCGGCCTGCGAGGAGACCTGTGCGGGTATTCCGCTCGCCGGACGGGTCGCCGCCGGGTCGCCGGTCGAGGCGGTTGAGAACAGAGATACTCTGTCTTTAGAGTCCTGTTTTGGCATGGGGGATGGGCTCTTTGCGCTGAAGGTCTCCGGCGACAGCATGATCGAGGAGAACATCCAGCCGGGGGATTACGTGATCTGCCGCCGGACGGAAGTGGCCGAGAACGGCCAGATCGTCGTAGCCGTGATCAACGACGGCGAGGCGACGCTCAAGCGGTTCTACAAGGAGCAGGACCGAATCCGGCTGCAGCCCGCCAACGCGGAGTACGAACCCATCTATGCGAGCGATTGCCGCATTCAGGGCGTCGTCATCGGCCTGCTGAGGAGATTCTAAGGCTTTGCTGATGGCAGATGGGCAAACCATCAGCAAGCTTGCGCTTGCCGATGCCATCCGTTTCGATCACCACTTTCTTGCCGTACGCCCTACAGTATGGGTGTACGACAGATTTGTGGCGGAGCAAGCATGGCGTTGTGGGTGGCAGCGGCAAGGCCGAAGCTCCGGTTCGAGCGATGGAGGGGGCCGTGTCTTCATTATTGTCCCACAATGGGAGTAAAACCCTCGCCTTCAGGCGAAAACTTCAGTTACATCGCATGCGTCGAATGCTATCAGACATCGGGCTACACGTGACTTGGTCTGAAGAACGGTCTTCTTCCTTT